>Ga0310786_10007390_pt1 | contig 14324 bp, 7 predicted proteins | sample AusTroGonzalo_MG_FD_203881 | JGI IMG/M metagenome (GOLD analysis project Ga0310786, IMG submission 203881) | Bovine rumen microbial communities from tropical cattle in Woodstock, Queensland, Australia - Gonzalo_03 (v2) (version 2) | ecosystem: Host-associated > Mammals > Digestive system >... | reverse complement strand
CACCAAGGGTATTTATTTTTCTTTTTTGGTTCTTTTTTCTTTTCTCGCTCTGCTCGAACGATCTGCAGGTCGATTCCTTATGGGCGAAACAGAAATCGAGTACAAAGGTACGACATTCTTGGAGGGCGCGTTCAGGTATTTTCAGCCTTTTGCGAGAAGTTCAGTTTATTTCCGTTTTCTGCCTCATCGTTTTCGTCGATTGTAATGTGGAGTTGCGAACTGATGAAGTGAACGGCATCGGAAGGTAGCACTTTGGCTTGGTCTGGCACACCCATTTCACGCAATTGCGTGCGGAGCGGTTTGAGCCACTTCGCCAATGTGCGTGTGGTGACATGCGCCAGACTTGCCAGTTCGGCTTTGGTCATCGGGCGTGAGGGATAGTGGTCCTCGTCAAAATGGAGATTGGAAGATTGCTGCAAAGCAGCGGAGAAAAAGGTTTGGAATGAAGCAATTTGCGATTGCAACTGATCAAGGCGGAATAAAACGTCCTTGATTTGATGGTTTGAAAAACTTACCATAGTAGTATCATTTAATCGTTAAACAATGGCGAGAGGTTGTTCTCTCGCGTGAATACTACTATATTATACCGAGTTTGTTCAAAAAATGAAAGTAAAAAGTGACAATTTTTGCAAAAAAGAGCAATTTTGTGCATTTTATTGCAAGAAGATTTGCAAATCTACATATACAAAAAGCGGCAACCCGTATATTGGATTACCGCATGAAGGTTTGTTCGAAAATGAAGTACAGATATGGGGGAGTTTATTACGCTTTCCAATCTGAAATTATTTTACAATTTGGAAAGTGAAATCCGCTGCAAAGATAGTTAATTTCTGTCAAATAAACAAATATTTTGTCAAATAATTTGCATGTATGGGATATTTTTTATTTTACTGCTCCCACTCTACCCCTCTTAAACAAGCCGGTAACTTCTTGCCGGAGGCTTTATGATGCGCAACGCATGCACAGCAATGTCCGTGACGTGGGCAATCTTTTGTACAAGGGCAATCTATGTGGTTATGTGGGCAAGGCATGGTTTTTTATTGAAAAGGGTTACTCCTATCTATTTCCTTTTAGGGTAAACACGAATACCGTCTTTCACATCAGTAGTTGACGATATGTAATCAAGATCTTGTAATCTATTTAACAAAGCTATATTCCATTCTGTACGAGAAAGGACAGGATGTTTCTGGCGTTCGGCTATTTCTTTGTATATACCACCTAACGATTCCAATAATAGCAATATAAAGAAACCTATCTTGTCATCAGTCGTCTTCTTTTCAGACAATAATAGCAGAACAAGATTTACTTTTCGCTTTTCATCTTGAGCCGTTTTAAGCAATACAACGATCTTTTCTTGTGCAATGGACGCATTATTTGTCACAAGAACATTATCAATGATTAGTTCTGCTATTTGTGAAGATTCAAAAATAATTTTGTCTTCTAAGATTTCAGTTATTTTGCATTTTTCCGATGCTGTAAATACATTAGATCTCATTAACTTCAGCGCTACTTCTGAATTCAAATTGAATTCACTTTTCTCGTTGGTTATAAATTCTTTTGAGTAATGTATTAGATATTCTGCGTATATATTGGTATTATGCATTATTTCATTATTAGCCTCGGAAAAAGCTATCTTATTGTCATTCAAAAGAATCATCAGACGTTCTGAATCCATTGCGCTTAATTCTTTGTAACCATCAAAAACATTATCAAATGCTTTGCATATCGATTGGAATGCCAGTATACTCAATTTCTTTGTGCCCAGTAATAGCTTAAACAAATTATCTTTATTCTCAACATTATTACATGTGCTTTCTAATGCCGTATGATAATGCTCGATATATGAAATTAGTTTATCATCTACACCTTTTATATGATGGCTATATGCACTCACATTTTGCCATGTAGGAGTAATCACTTTGGCTTGTATTGCAACAGTCCAGTTTTGCTCATCTATTTTCTCAAAATCTTCAATCAGCGGTTGTTGTCCTGTTAGATACTTGATTTTTGGTTCAGAGTTGACATCCTTAGAATTAAATATATAAACAATACTATCTTTAAACTCTTCTTTAGCATTTAGAGACAAGCATTTGAAAGTGTCTGCAAAATGTTTCTGAGTATAATTAACAACATTGGCATTATTTGTATCTGTGATTCTCGTCAGTGTTAAATTATCTTCCGAAACATTACTATTTTTATTGATATGATTCAAGATTATGCATAAATTAGCAGCATTGATTTCATAACAAGACAACTTAACCACCATATCTAGTAATTGGGAGCTAATTGTATCAAGCAATGCGAAATGACAACGAGGCAATAATTTCTCACATTGTGTAAGTCCAATATTATCAACTCGTGCGGAAAGGAATGAATAATTCGTATTCAACCACTCTGTTTGTTCATCTATGGATTCGGTACTATAGCGCAACCATGCTTCTTGTAATAGCAATTGTTCGTCGTGGTTGGAATGAGATACAATCATCTTCCACAATAGGACCTTGTCCCATGCAATTAACTCCGTAAATACTTCTTTTTGTTGTTTTCCTAATTGATAATACTGAGCAAGGAAATCTAACGGCGCATCCGATCTCTCTAAACGCATCATCATTGCTTGGAAAGCCTCTTGCCCTTTGGAGTTCTTTTTCTTGGCAAGATAATCCAGTAACTCAATATTTAGGATTGCGTCATGTTCAAACATGTAATCCTTCAACTCTTTGACAAAATTATCTATCTTGTCAATATGGCATGTGTACTCTTGCTTAATTTGCCGCTTTATCGAAAGTAATAAATCTCTGTCTGCTTGAGTAAGCATACCGGGATAGAAATATGATATATAGTCGTAAAACTCCTCATCTAAATACCCACGACGAATAAACACATCCATTAATGGAGTTAGTTTTAGGTCTTTATATAATTTTGTATCTCCTAAATTGTAGTTTCTTACAAGCAAATGTAATTTTAATGATTGAATTTTAATTCTCTCTTTAAAAAGATTCTTTTCTTTTTGGGCAATTATATTTTCTCCATCCTTCAACAATTCCATTCGCTCTTCAAAATTGAGTTTATCTGATATTGCAGCAAAATCAATCGTTGTAGATTTGGAACCCTTGTAATAGTAGTTGTTATAATTTTGAAGATATGTGTTATATTGGATTTCTTTTTGCTTCAACAAATCATTGAATAATTTTTCATCCTTTGAAATCTGTTCTAATGAATAGGAACGATTGTTTAACTGTATTGACAACATGGGATTTGCTACTTGTTCCCTCATCTCATACAAGAACAACAATCGTAAATCGTTTTCTTTCAAGTGACGATCTGATTCATATAGTTTCTTGGTTTCTTCTAATTCTTTAGGTAGCTTATCAAGAACTTTTATTGCCTCTTTGACAAATTCCGGCTTTTTGCTAATACAATTATATACTTTCCCTTCGCGCCGATGAAGTTGAGCAAAGTCTCTTGGAAAATAATTCTTATAAATAATCATCGCCAATAGTTTTGTCAGACTAAGGCGTTTTTTACTTGTTTCATACAACTTCTTACGATACTGGGAATACTCGTTAGCAATATTTGTCAGGATGCGCATGTCTTGAATAAAGAATGCCATCTCAGACAAATCATTATCCGAAATTTCTCCGTCCTCAAATCCCCGTTCTTTTAATGCGGCTTTTAATTTGTCCTTTGAATTAGAAGGGTTAATTACCGGTATAATGGTTGATATATAATCAAAGAATTTTGTTCTCGCCTCATCTTCAAAAACATCGTCTTTTATAGCATAGATGAAAACTACATGTCTATCAACAATTTTGGATTCATTAATCAATTGGTTTAGTTCTCTTAATTTCAAATATATAGTCTCTGTCTCAAATCTATCCAAGTCCTCAATTACTACGACATTATAATCTGTTACCTGAAAGAAATATAATATCTCGTCAAGATGTTTATTAAATATTGAGTTATTCTCTACGACTTCTATTTCTCCGTCTTTTAGATTAAACTTATTTAATTTGGAATTTGCGTACACGCGAACAAAATATCGTATGATATTATAGAGCCCCCACATCAAATAACCAATAGACAACACGTACAACAATGTAACGAATCGTGGCTCGTATATATGCAGATTACGTAATACCGTCTCGGAAAAATCTTTAAAGAAAATCGTTATGAAAGACAAAACAAAAAAGATTGTGTTCAGAGCAAGATAACCACGTCTATCATCATCAATATGTATTATCCTTCTAAATCTAGAATTTGGAACCTTATCGTCTTTTTCTTTATAGATGATTTGCTGAAGAATACTATACTCGATTTTTCTGTTTAGGTTTTCAACCTCTTTTTCCGCCAGCTTCTTTTGTACGACTTCATTTCCTTCATTGTCCGCTTGCAAAGTCGCTAATGATATCGGTAAAAAGCGAAATTCGCTATGATTTTCCATCAAAGTATGGAGGACGGAACTTTTTCCAGAGCCAAAAGGCCCGGTAAGCGCAATATTTCTAATATCTTCATTCTTAATTGCATTCTGTAACACATCAGCCAGTTCGTCCACTGTCTGATATGAAGGGTCTTCCTTTTTTAGTTTAATCGGTAAAAGAGATTGCAACATATTCTTCTTTATACTATAATTTATATTCTTGATTCGATAAAGATATCCAAGAGTTGGTCGGAGTTTTCGGAAAGCATCTTCTTGAACAGGAACACTTTGCCGACATCTTCGCGCTGTGTCAAGCCACGGCGATACCGGTTCAGCACCTTGCGATATTCTTCCTGTTTGAGTTCACCGGTAAAAGTATTATCACGCAATACTGCCATAAACCGCTCATCTGATTGGAACGATTCAAACATCCGGTTGATTTCTTCCAACCATTTTTGCGCCTCTTCTGCCGATAGTTCCTCTTGTTGGTTCCAACGACGAATGACATCCAAGATATTCTGCTCAGGTGTGGAAGTCCGCGTTCCCGAAGAACTTCCGCCACCGTCTCCGTTCTCCTCCTCATCGTCGTTCTCTTCGTTCTCGTCTTGTCCTTCCGAAATGGTTATGCCCGGCACCTCATCATCGGTTTCAATATCCGGTCGTATCACACCCATTTCGCCGGTAGCAGTCATCAACGCACGGTAAATACGGCAATACACTTCCCAGAATTTGAGGAACATCTCATCCTTATATTTGGAGTCAATCTCATAGACATCCTCCAACATCATCAAAGCCGCAGCATATTTGCCGACCAAGCGACGAATCCGCTTCGCCTCATTGGGAATCTCCACATTTCTCTCTTGTGCCTGTCTTGCCTCCTCTTGTGCCGCTCTCTCAAACTGAATACGAATCCACTGCCGCAGTCCGTCTTCAAGTTGCAGAATGAAAGCTACATCATTTCGATGCAAACGGTACGCATCAAACCAACGCTGATACGGTTCTGTTGTTGTCAGGTCGTTATACTGACTTTCTACCAATCGGGCTTCCGCTTCGGGATTGAAGCCGGAAACCGTGGTTCCGCAGTATGTCTTGAACGCCTCGCGTATATTCTCCACATTCACATTCTGCCACGACAAATCGACAATGTGGCATTCCTCTTTGTATTTGCAAGTTCTGTTTACACGCGAAATGGTCTGAATGGCGTTGATATCGCTTATCTCCTTATCCAAGAACAGAGTATGTAGTTTCGGCTCGTCAAAACCCGTTTGCAGTTTATCCACCACAATCATCAAGCCGTTCTTTGCCTGTTTGAAGTTTTGGATAACCTGCTCTTCCGGCATATTGTTGTTCATCGAAGCGGACGACTCGGATTCCTGATTGTCGCTATACACAATGGCAACGGGTGCATCTTTGTATCGACGATATTTCGGGTCTTCACATTTCTGTGCCATCAGTCTGCGGATGAGCGTGCAATAATGGATAGCGTTCGGAATGGACGAAACAGCCAGCATCGCTTTTCCAGTTCCGTGTATCTTGCCATATACCAGACTCACAAGGCGGTTCACGATGAACTGCGCCAGTTTTTCCATTCGCACGGGATTGGAGTAAATGCGCGTCTTCTCCAGCAATACCCGTTGCCCTTCTTCAGTCGGATCCACACCTCCCGGCAATTCAAAATGCATCGTAGTTACCACTGGAATAATATGCAGTGTGGGGTCTAATATATATCCGTCCGCGATTGCCTCTTTCATCGTATAGCTGTCAAACGGTATCCACAAAGGTATGTGCGTACGGTCACTTTTGAACTCACCATAACGCGCCAAGATCTTCTGTGAAGGTGTCGCAGTAAAACCGATAATAAGATTTTTCTTCTTGTGTTGTGATGTCTCGTGTGCAGAAGAAGCCACTATCGTTTCTTGCAACTGGTCAAACAGATTGACCATTTCACGGTTATTGTCTCCTGTATTCGAGCGGTGTATCTCGTCAATGAGGAACGCCACACGCATTTTCCGTAAGCGTTTACCGGCTTTGTCTATTGCTTTCTGAAGATCGAGGAACTTCTGAATATTGACTACAATAATCCGCCTCGTGTCTGTCAGCGCGTCAATAAACGTCTTTTGGTCTCGCGCTTCCACGAACATTGACTTGTCAATATTCATGTTGTACATCATCGTGTCCAACTGGTCACGAAGTTGCAGACGATCCACCACAATCAGGATCTTGTCATACGCCCATACATTCCCGAAGCGCATATCCTTCAACTGCAATGCAGTCCAGCCGATGATATTACTTTTGCCGAAACCGGCTGCATATTGCATCAGCAGCGAATAGACATATTTATTGTTGTAATAGGAATCGCGCTTGCGGATAATCTCATCTATGATGTCTCCGCTTACATCCAACGCTTCCAATTCCTGGCGCAACCGGCGTGCATAGAAATCCGCATCCTGTTCTTTCTCCAGCATCTCACGGACACGCGCAATAACCTTGTCGCAACCGAATTTCTGTTTTGGGCGCGGTGAAACAAGTGTGCCTCGGTTACTGGTACGTACGCGTTTGCCATGTTCCATTTTGTAGTTGTACTGCAAAAAGTTATAGTAAAGGATTTCTTTCTCTATCATCTTTTTGCTGTATAGGTTGCGCATCACTTCTTCAAATCGCTCTTCCTCTGTCAGCAACGGACTGCTCAGCGGATACAATTTGAAGTTCTTTTCTATATCTTCACGAAGTTGTGTAACCGTGGCTGTCTGGTCGTAGAATTGCTTTCGCACATCCTCAAAATAACCGGCTATTCCGCGCAGCACATAGGTTTCATTTACATCGGTTGCTACCAGATGGATAGCTTTCTCAAAAATCTGTAGTGTGTTCTTATGTTCTGCGGCTACTGCCTCTGGATGCATGCGCTCACGGTCTGCCATTCCTTTCACGGCTTCCAGATAATCGGATATCACCTTTCCTCTTCCGCGCGTGGCAGCCCATTGGCCGTTGGTCACGCTTTTCAGTTCCATATAGCCGATATAGATACCGTTCACAAAGAACGACACATCCGGACGAATACGCATCAGGGTTATTCCGTCCGTCACTACATTATGCGGCATTTCTTCTACCGCAGCAAAGATGTTTTTTTGAAAATCCGTATCTCCGTTTAACTCTGTTCCGGACACATAGAACAACGGCACTGTCTCACCCTCAAAAGTAATTGTGCGGTTCTTGTTGATGAACGTAGCGGCATTGCTCGAGTCCAACAAACGGCTTTTCACCTCTTCTTTCAATGCCTGTTGCAGAGCTATCTCGTCTTGATGGAAACGGCTCATCAGCGAACGCCATACAATAGGATTCGCTTCCCGCACAAACTCTGCCAGTTGTGAAGAAATAAACAAATCCGGGCTGACGATGTTCGGATCGGTTTCCCTGTAACCCAGTCCGCCTTCCTCTTCCCTGCGGCAGAGGACTTTCATGACATACTCATGCTGTATTCGTGTTTCAACTACCGGCATAATAGTGGGTATTATTTGTTATTTGCTGTATATACGACTTCCCAATGACCTCCACGGCTTGGACCAATATGACGGATGATGCCATCATGCTGGAGGTTATTGGTAAGCTCTATAAGGTTTCTTTTAGCAACTCCTATCACTTCTGCCATTTGGGCGGTGGTGATATTTGGATTTTTTACAATCATTTTAACGACTTTCAATGCCGCGCCAGAAAGCGTAATAGGTGTCGTTTTGGTGATGCTTTTGGTGATGCTTTTGGTGATGGTTTTGGTGTCGTTATTGGTGATGCCTCCTCTGGGTATCGTAACCAAAACACCGCCAGAATTGGTTTCAAAGGTCGGGATGGGAAGATTGGCTGCAGCAAACTCTTCCTGCACTTTCTCAATACCACGTCCCCAGTTCTCAATAAAACCGGCAATATAGAAAGCGTTGGCGATGAGCTTATTACGAGCATACGAGGAGTGTTCTTCAATAAGGGATTGCAGATTGTAACCTTCTGGCAATATGCCATCATTCCAAAGTCTGATCTTGTCATCATAGACTTTCATTTGCGTATGTGCTCCGCGATAATCGCGATGCACAATGGCGTTATAAAGCAACTCGCGTAATGCTGTTTCCGGTATCTCCAAATCCTCCACACGTTGCATGCCTTCATAGTGCACAGGTGCGTACAAGTATTTGCCACGCAGGTAATCCATGACCTCATCCGCCATTTCGATAATGTTACCTTTTACCTCATCCTGGAAAAGCAGATCGGTGTTGGTCTTGAAACGCCCGATACGGAAAACTGCACCAAACACAAACTGCTGCGGGTTCTTACCGAACAGCAGTATAGCCGCCATACGCAACCGGCCTTGTTTGTCGATGAGATTCAGATGATCCAAAATCTGTCTCGGCGTTTGTGCAGAAGCCTTTGCCGTCAGACGCCCACAACCAATACCACGTTGCACAAAATAACGAACGGCATCTTCATCAATATCATCCAATGTCGCATCCTGTACAGGCATCGAGTCCCATGTGAGATTCATCTTGCTCAACAAGAAATCGCTCAATGCTGCGCCTGTAAGTTCTTGCAGTGTCGTGCCGGAACGGAAGTAGTATTTGCCCTTGTATGCGATGGCCTGTTCTGATGGCTTAACGCTCAACGATATATATTGCCTATCTTGCTCCTCGTGGAGATTGACATCCGGCGCAATGCCCATGGTCATGATGCATTGATTTGGCAGTTTCTCCATCAGTTGCTTCGCTTGCTCAACGCCAACAACATCCCCTTTATCGTTTATCCCAATATATAGTGTACCACCTTGGGCGTTAGCAAAACCGCAGATTTCTTTCAGGAAATCGTCTCTCCAAGTTTGTTTGTATTCAACCGTTTGTGTTTCCATAATCTTTTTCTATTCTGTTACACCTTCCGTTTTCCTGTAACAACTTCGTTGATAAGGGAGCGTTTCAATCGTTTCAAAGCATCTATCTGCTTGTCAATAATCGTAACTGCCTCATCTATCTTTGCGCAACAATCATCCAAATAGGCGGCTATCTGCTTTTGTTCGGAAAGAGGTGGAACAATTGCTTTTATATCATTGAACTTATCTGTGTATAATCTCAAACGGGAGTCAATAATCCCTGTAGAATTCCTTTTATATTCTGCAATATATTTGTCTGTACGCATCAGATAATGGAAATAGTGTGGTATTATGCGCCTCCCTCTATATACCGCGTATGACGGACTAACTATACCATTATAATCAGAAATTCCAAGTCCTCTTTTCCACGCCAACATAATGTTAATCACTAAATCCCCTTTTTGACATAATTTATATCCCACTAATGATTCGGCGCGAGTTTCATATTCTCCATCCTCCATTTTATCAGTTCTTCTGGCAATACCATAATATTCTGATACAGACAGCAAATCTTCTGTTCCTGTAGTGGAAACATCTTTACATTCAGTAAAAATACTTTTAAATCTTTTTACTTCCCAATGTTCAGGAATTTTGCCAATCCATTCAACACCGGAGTCTTTCAATTTAACGTGCTCATCCAGTCCGCGTGTGACAGCACGATTTATCGTTGCTGTTTTCAAACGATTATATGCGTCACGTTTCTTTCCTAATAGTTCAATTTTCTTGTCTATCTCAGTTGTCTTTGCATCAAGGTACTCAACAATGCGTTGCTGAACTTCAAGCGAAGGAATAGACACCTCAATACTACTAAATGTCTCCCAGTTTGTTCGAGGCATTTTTACACCAGCTACCTGGTTTTTGATGTAATCAATAAATGAATGAGACAAAAGGAGATATAAGAGATATTGCGTATAGTATCCTTTCTTTGCCTTTAAGACAAAGAATTCTGTGGAGCAAATACCCTCATAAGAGGGGATAAAACCTTTTGCTAGATAGGGACGCAATTTCCCAAATAAAATATCATTGGGCTTAAAGACACTATTTGTGCCTTCTGTTTCTATTGAGGATTCTATATACTTTGCATCCCAACTAATGATATTTTCAAGAGCTATATACGGCTTTGAAGTATCAGTAGTTTTCTCATTTCTCAATATTACGACATCCTTTAGTCTCACAACTCTACCTTTTGCATTTCTTTTTCCAACAACTCCAATTCATCAAGAATATCATCTACCGACTCTAATTGTTCAGGCACATAGAACTCCTTATTGAAATTCAGTTCCACACCAATTATATTCTTACCCAATACGTACGGTTTGAAGATATATTTATCCATAAACCTTTTTATTTCTGCCGCGTTTGCTGCTTCATCGAAATGATGCGGAACAATCTCATAATCGTTGATATAGGACGGTTCAATATAGGTTATTGTAACACTTGTGCCCGTCTTACGGTCTTTCTTGGTTTTATAGGAAAATTTTCCACAGCCGACAACTTGGTCATCTGCAACTCGAATTAAAGTATTACGGTCTTCGTCGAAACGGTATTCTCCTTCTTCCACCTTTAACGGTTTGCCGTCCGGACACAACGTATCCAATACACTACGCCCATTTTCGTCAATATCTGTCAGAGTAAGGAACTGCTTGTTATAATAGAAATACTCACGGTCATAAATCTTGCAAATGTCAGATGGTACAAAGTTCATCAGCGCATCAACAATCGCTTGCCTGTGTTCCGGCAACATCTCACGACGCTTATCTCCTTTGCTCTTTTTCAGCAACTTCCAACCATTGCTTCCGTCTATGAGCGCCACTTTGTTGCGACGGTCTTCGGGTTTGTTTTTGTTCATAATCCACAGATATGTATATATACCCGTGTTAAAGAACTCGCTTTGTGGCATCTGGATAATGGCTTCCACCCAGTCGTGGTCAAAGATATACTTGCGGATGTTGCTTTCGCCACCACCGGCATCACCGCTGAAAAGCGTACTTCCGTTATGCACCTCTACTGCAATACCTTTGTCGCCCAGTTGCCATAGAATATGCTGCATAAAGAGCAACTGTCCGTCAGATACCGCAGGAAGTCCACCGGCAAACTGTCCTGTCTCGTCGTTCTTGATGTCGCTTTCGTATCCACTCCATTTGGTTCCGTAAGGCGGATTTGCCACGATGACATCAAAAGGCACATTACTGTATGGTGTTTTGGTTAAGGTATTACCGTATTTGATAAAACTCTTGTCGCGGAAACGGCTTTCAATAGCAGCCAAAGCATACAACGCATCGTTATACTCCGAGCCGTAGGTGGCAATATTTTGATAGCCACCCTGACGGTTTAGACGGTCTGCCACACCAAACAACAAGTTTGCGCCGCCGCAAGTCGGGTCATAGATGTGAATGAAATCCGATTTGGGCTTGTTGATTTTGGCGGACACTATTTCTGCAATCAACGAAATGATGTCATCCGGCGTGTACTGCTCTCCGGCAGTAGAAGCGGATATGTCTGCCCAACGGCGTTTGATGTGTTCCTCCAGTGTGGTAATGTCCGAATTGGAATAAGGAGCCAAGTCAATAGCCGCCCATTTCTTCACCACAGAAAGCAGAATCTTCTTTCCGCGCAAGTTGGCAATAATACCGTCCATATTGAGGAACTTCTCTTCTCCTGCGCGCCCGATACCGAGCAATCGTTTCAGGTCTTTGTCAAAACCGTTCAGGTAATAACCGAAATCCTGTTCAAACGTGGTGTCGTTGGAACAGATTTTAAGGAGCGTCTTGCCCTGCATGACAATATACTCGTTGAAACCGCAACCTTCCTCTTCAAACGCCTCGCGGAAATCGTCAGGGTTCAGTTCCGGTGTCAAATGGTACTTCTCCGTCACTTTCTGCATCGCATTACGCATCCGCCCTTCCAGCATCATCAATGCAAAGAAGGGCATCATGTATGTCGGAAAGTCACTCTGCTTGATGCTGACAGCGATAAGGTCATCCGCAATCGCCCAGATGTCGCTCTCATATTGCATTATATCTTTTATATGAGGGTGTGTTTGTTCCATATCGTTTGGGTGTTTATATTCGTTTGTTTCAATTTGCTTCTCTGTCATCAAGATAAATATACGATTGCGGTGCAACAAAGTCGTCCACAAACTCGTTAGGACTTTTACCTTGCTTGAATGGAATGACCGACTTTATTACCAAAGCACAGCCGGATGCATTGTTGGCATAGTAACTGAAGAAATCTTCTTTGGCTATACCTCCGACTTCTTGGTACTTTTGCCACAGATTTGCGGGAGTATCCTCGTCTATATCCGAGAATGTGAAATACCCAACAATCTGCTTGACCGGCATTGAAGAGTAAATATATACTCTCCGCACTTTCTCCTTGAAGCTCCGTTTGCGGAACTCAACCTTTTTTGTACCCGCCAATATCTGATTGGCATAAACAGGTTTAACTGATAATATAGCGTCCATCTGCGTTGCCTGAATTTTTTTTGCAAAGTTACAACAATAAAGTGCTATAAGTTGTCACAAGCTAAATAAAAATGCAAAAATCGTTATATTTTCCAAACAATTGCAATCTAAACATGTCAAATCAGCATATTCTCTGACCTTTTCCAAACAAATGCTCCAACGATTCAGGCGCGAATGTCTCAACATCTTCAACGAGCTACACGCTTGCCTTCCGTCGTATTTTTACAACAGCAATCCGACACGAAGTTACGCAACTGTTTTTGCTTTTATTAGTAGCATAATTGTGCAATTATCATAAAAACCTACAAAGTTACAAAAAAAAATGTAAATATGCAAATCTGAAGCACATATTTTGAAACAGACTAGGCAGAAAAGTGAGAATTTTAGCCCAAAAGGCTATTAGCGCGCGCATTTTACGCGCGCTAAATGCAAAAAATAACGAGAAAGAACTGATGTGCAGATAAAATCTGCACGGAATGGACGGAGACGCTCGCGGACTTAACCGCCATGACAAACTCGGCATCTAAGATACCGAAAGCCACCCCATGCGGGCAAAGTCCTATGGGGACCCCGAATGCACAGAACACCTATGATAACACACCAGTATATCCCTCGCGCAATTATGCGCGAGAAGTGCACGATGTGTGGGCGGCTCTGAGAAGCCGATGTTCAGATACTATCTGAACGCAATAGACAAAGAAAAGACGATGGAAACCTGCATGACATGCAGTGAAAGGGAAAAAGTGGGGAAAGGAGCACAAAACTCGCGACTGACAGCGCGAGCACTAGCGAAAGACTAAGGGTATACCAAGGGTTAAGCAACCCTATACGATTAGAGCGGGATATCAACGAGGTAAAATCGAGACATAAGGGCACATTGTTGGTGGGTGGACGGGTAACCTACTAAAGGACATGTAGCCATTGAAAAATGAACATTGCCGGACATGTGGTCATCGCAAATAAATCCAATGACGGACATGATGGAATCGTTTGCAAGTGATCACTGCAATAGGGCGGGTGGGCGGGAAAACATATACACATAGGGCGGAGTGAGAGACAATAAGGATGCATGCGAACAACACTCAAAGGCATGCGTCTGCAAACAAAGAGCCTCAAGGATTGCTCCTCAAGGCTCTATGTTTGTATATGGAACTTGCCCTGCCCCGTTGCTGCTCTTGGCATTGGTCTCGCGAACGATTGTTGCATCATGTCCGTCATGACCATTATAAAATGATCTTCGCATCATGTCCGTTTGATCATTGTAAAAGGTCCTTTGCGTCATGTCCGTCAATTTCTTCGGAAAATGATCTTCAAGTCATGTCCGTTTGGAATGTTTTCAGGCAAACTTCATATCAATTTTGTCAAGTTACCACCGTCTGTATTGGTTGTGAACATACACAAACCATAGTTGCATAGAGTGTTTCAAATTCACAGCGATAACCGCGCCCTGCATTGCAGTTTGCCCCTGCGCTCACCTAACACCTTAATAATGAGGAAAAAAATGATTACCAACGGTAAGCACAATGAACACATTATGGGGAAA
>Ga0310786_10007388_pt1 | contig 14327 bp, 13 predicted proteins | sample AusTroGonzalo_MG_FD_203881 | JGI IMG/M metagenome (GOLD analysis project Ga0310786, IMG submission 203881) | Bovine rumen microbial communities from tropical cattle in Woodstock, Queensland, Australia - Gonzalo_03 (v2) (version 2) | ecosystem: Host-associated > Mammals > Digestive system >... | reverse complement strand
CTACCTTGAGACTGTTGCAGACCTTCCGTGGAATACAATGAGTCCCGATGACTTCTCACTTGAAGAAGCTTCTGAAATTCTTGAAAAGGACCACTACGGAATCAAGGAAGTAAAAACCAGAATTCTTGAGTTCCTTGCAGTCAGAAAGCTGAAAAACGACACCAAGGGTGCCATCATCTGTCTGGTCGGACCTCCGGGAACAGGAAAGACTTCAGTCGGTATCTCAATTGCAAAGGCACTTCACAAGAAGTACTACCGCTTCAGCGTGGGCGGCATGCGTGACGAAGCTGAAATCAAAGGTCACAGGAGAACCTACATAGGGGCAATGCCCGGTCAGGTTATCAAGGGCCTCAAGATTGCAAAAACCAAAAATCCTGTATTCGTCATAGATGAAATAGACAAAATGGGTTCTTCCGTCCAGGGAGACCCCGCCTCTGCCCTGCTTGAAGTTCTTGATCCCGAACAGAACACAGCCTTCAGAGACCACTATATGGACATTCCGTTTGATGTTTCAAACGTCCTGTTCATTGTCACGGCAAACACAACAGACACCATTCCCCGTCCCCTTCTGGACAGAATGGAGATTATCGAACTGAACGGCTATACATCTGAGGAAAAGCTCCACATAGGCCAGAAGTACCTTGTTCCCAAGACAAGAAGCCGCAGCGGACTGAAGGCCAAGGACATAAGCTTCAGCGCTAAGATTCTCAAGCTTATTGCCGAGCAGTATGCACGCGAGGCCGGTGTGAGAAACTTTGAGAAGTCGCTTGACCGCATCAACCGCAAGGTTGCCATGGAGATTGTAAGCAAGGGAGATGCCATTGAGCGTCCCGTGAAGATTACAGAGGAAAAGGTCCTTGAGTACCTTGGAAGCCCCCTCTTCCCCGAGGATGAGGTGATAAGGGCCGACAAGCCGGGTATGTCAATCGGACTTGCCTGGACCAGCATGGGCGGCGATGTTCTTGCAATTGAAGCCCAGCACATGCCGGGTAAGGGAAACCTCAAGCTCACAGGACAGCTTGGCGATGTGATGAAGGAATCTGCAAACATTGCCTTCAGCTATGTGAAAAGCATCTGCGGTAAGCACAAGATTGATATCAAGTGGTTCGGTAAGAACGATGTCCACCTTCATGTTCCGGAGGGAGCAACTCCCAAGGACGGTCCTTCTGCAGGTATCACAATGGCAACTGCCATCTTCTCCCTTGTAAGCGGAAAGATAATGAAGGCCGACACTGCAATGACAGGCGAGCTTTCCCTTCTTGGCAAGGTAATGCCAATCGGAGGCCTTAAGGAAAAAGTCCTGGCTGCAAAGAGGAATAAGGTTAAAACGATAATCATCCCCAAACTGAACAAGAGGGATCTGGACAAGCTTGAAGACAACGTCAAGAAAGGCGTTACCTTCCACCTTGTAAGCGATATGGAGGAGGTTCTGAAACTTGTCTTCAATTGAACTTCTTGCCCCTGCGGGTAACATTGAAAAACTTGAGACTGCGCTGAACTACGGCGCAGACTCTGTGTATATGGGCCTTGAAGATTTCTCCCTGCGTGCAAATGCAGGAAACATCATGTACAACCAGGCTCAGGACCTTGTTGAAATAAAGAAGCGCTTTCCCGGAAAGACCTTCTACTGCACAATGAATATCTTCTTTCATCAGAAAGATATAGACAAACTGCTTGAGAAGATTCCACTTATAAAACCCTTCCCGTTTGACAGCTTCATTATTTCAGACATAGGCATTCTGGACATCATGCAGAAGAACTTCCCCTCTGCCCGTTTCTCACTGTCTACACAGGCAAACTGCCTTAATGCAGAGGCTGTGAAGGTCTACGGAAAGATGGGTTTTGATACTGTAATTCTGGGACGTGAAACACCTCTTTCAGAGATAAGACGTATCAAGGATGCAAACCCCGATATAAGGATCGAAGCCTTTGCCCACGGTGCCATGTGCATGGCCTACAGCGGACGCTGCCTTCTTTCCTCACACCTTGCAGGAAGAAGTGCCAACCAGGGAGACTGTGCCCATACATGCCGCTGGAACTACCGCCTCGCCCTTGAGGAAGAGGAAAGACCGGGTGTCTATTACCCCATCAGCGAGGAGAACGGCTATACAACCATCCTCTCTTCAAAAGACATGTGCATGATAGACCACCTTCAGGACCTTAAGGATGCCGGTGTTGATTCTCTTAAGATTGAAGGCCGCATGAAGAGTACCTACTACGTTGCATCCGTTACCAGGGCTTACAGAAAGGCCCTTGATGCACTTGAGGATCCTACAGTTGAATACAAGAGCTTCCGTGACGAGCTTTTCAACGTAAGCCACCGTCCCTACTGCACCGGTTTCTTCTACACGGACAAGGGTGTTGAGGCCGATGACGATGTGAACATTGCCTCAGCTCCGGGCTACATGCGTGACTACCTGTTCCTGGGAACTGTCCTTGATGAGGTAAAGCCTGGTATCTGGGCTGTTGATATCAGAAACCAGATCAGTCCTTCTGCTGTTGAGTTCATTGGACCTGATGTTCTGTTCCTCAGGGATGAGAATCTGAAAGTACTGGATGAGAACTTCTGCGAGACCGATCATATTGACCATTGCAGAACGGGCTATCTGAAAAGTTCTCTATCCCTCAAAAAGGGTTATATCATCCGAAAAGAGATAAAAAAACCCTAAATATAGTGCATTTAGCTGGAAAAAAATCTTTTAAGGTGCTTTTTTTTGTGTTAAAGTTATTGCATTAGAAGAACTAAGGAGGGTTGAATATGACAACTCATGAACAGCTTGTAGGATTGTTTGAGAACTATGTCCTGGAGAATCAGAAATTCACAGAAAAGGGCGTAAAGGCTGCATCATCAAGAGCAAGAAAGGCTCTTGCAGAGATTGCCAAGCTCGCTAAGGTCAGAAGAGCAGAGATTCAGGAAGCTAAGAACGAAATGAAATAATCCTTTCCATTAAGGAAGAGAAAGGGGATGGTCTGAAAAACCATCCCCTATTCTTTTTGTCTTGTTATTTGTCTTGTTTCCTGTAGAACACGGCTGTGAAGCCTGTTGTTGCTACAAGGTCTGATGAAGTTGCCTTCTCCAGTTCCTGGGCAAGGACCTTTGTGCTGTCCTTGAAGTCCTGGAAACGGACCTTCACAAGTTCATGGTCATCCAGAGCCTTGTCCAGAGCCTCAATGACGCCTTCCGACAAACCGCTGTGGCCCACCATGACCACAGGATTCAGGCTCTGGGCTTTTGATCTGAGCAAAGCGCGTGTCTTACTTGCTAAAGCCATCGATAATCTCTCCGTACTTCTTCTTTACGACAAAACGCTTAATCTTCTTTGTACTGGACATCTCCATCGGTTCGTCAATCAGTGCAATGTGGCGGATTCTCTGGTAGGGCAGAAGCTCCTTGTTAACCTCTTCAACAATCTGAAGCATGTGGTTGTATCTTTCCTCAGAATCAGTCTCTCTCTTCTTGTAGTCCTCTGACGGATAGATAAGGGCACAGATGCCTTCGCTCTTCTTAACCTTGTCCTCCATGTAGCCAAGGACACAGATCTGGTCAATGTCGTAGTAAAGCTGGAAGTGGTCTTCAATCTCTTCGGGGAAGACGTTCTTACCGCCCTCTGTGACAATGATGTTCTTTGCTCTTCCTGTGAGGATGACAAAGCCGTTTGAATCCATGTAACCTACGTCACCTGTGTGGAGCCAGCCGTCGCTGTCGATAATCTCAGCAGTGGCCTCGGGGTTCTTGTAGTAACCCTGCATGACCATCTGGCCTTTGACGCAGATTTCTCCGTTGCCCTGATCGTCCTTGTTCTCAAACTTCATCTCAACGCCTGCAATGGTCTTACCGATGCTCTTCTCGTTGAAGTCGAAGATGGGGTTGAGTGTGAGAATCGGGCTTGTCTCTGTAAGGCCGTAGCCCTGTACAAAGTCGATACCAAGCTGGTTGAACTGCTTGAATGTCTCTGCAGGAAGCGGTCCGCCGCCTGAGATACAGATTCTGTTGCTGTCCAGTGATACCTTGCTGAGGATGGACTTGCCGAAGAGCTTCTTTCCGATGTTGATTCCGAAGGTCTTCTTTACAAAGCCAGAGAAGCCCATCATGAGGTGGATAAGACCTGCAACGAACTTGCCCTTCTCCTCTACTCCCTTCATGATTCCTGACAGGAGCTTGTTAAACAGAAGAGGTACTGCAAGGAACATTGTTACCTTACCGTCCTTCATCTCCTTCAGGAGCTGTCTTACAACAAGCTTCTTACCGAAGATTGTACTTGCACCTACAGACATTGACTCAATGAATACTGCAAGCATTGTGTAGGCATGGTGGATGGGAAGGATTGCATAGAAGACATCGGTGCAGTAGATGTTCATCAGGCTCTGTGCATCGTATGCATCGGCAACAAGGTTCTCATGTGTGAGCATGACAACCTTGGGCATGCCTGTTGTTCCGCTTGTGAACAGGAAGGCAGCAAAGTCTGATGCAACGGGTGTCTCCCACTTTGCACTCTTGTCTTCAGGCAGGCTGAGGATGTAGTTGTCCTCAAAACCCTTTTCTTCAAGGCTTACCTTGAAACCGTACTTGTTGTCCTTTCCAATCTTTTCAAGGCGCTCTCCGTCAACAAAGATACCCTTTACTTCGGTGAAGTCACAGAAGTGCTCAATCTCTGCATCTGTAAGAGACCAGTCAATAGGACAGACAATGGCACCCATCTGAACAATTGACATATAGGCAACTGCCCATTCGGGGCTGTTCTTACCTGTAACGGCAACACGGTCGCCCTTCTTGACGCCCTGTGCAACAAGCCATGATGAAACACGGTTCATCTGTGCCTTTGCCTCTTTGTAGGTGAACTTGATGTGCTTGGGTGTGAAGCACTCCCAGCAGGGTCTGTCACCATAGCGGTCTACGGTGATATTGAACATCTGTGCCAGTGAAGGCCACTGACCTTCAAAGAAGTTTCCCCTGTACTGATCAAGGAAGTCCCAGGGTGTATTGTTATGTTTCGGTTTGGACATATTTACTCCATTTATCTCTTATAAGTCGGGTTATTTTATGAAAACAACTCATTACTTTCAATATCATTAGGCCTCTTTTTTGACATTTTTTTGAATTTTGTCAGAAAAACATGTGAAAGTTGAAACAACTGCCCCGTTGTCATAATATCGTACCCATGGCATTTGAAAGCTTTGATCAGGCTATCGATTACATGAACTCCTTTATGAACCTTGAGCGCAGCACGGACAAGTACAGTGCAAAGACCTATCGTCTGGACAGGGTTCGTCACATGCTCCAGCTGCTTGGAAATCCTCAGAATTCATACAGGACAATCCACATAGCAGGAAGCAAGGGAAAGGGTTCAACCGCCGCCTTCATAGCCAATGCCATCCAGGCCCTGGGATTCAAAACAGGACTGTATATGTCTCCCCATGTTTCCGACTACAGGGAACGCTTCAGTCTCTGCGGAAGATTCATTGATGATGAGTCGTTAATCAATACTGCAGAAGAACTTAAACAGGGAGTACAAAGTGTTGAAGACCCTACTACATTTGAACTTTACACAGTCTTTGCCTTCCTTCTGTTCAGAAACGTTGGCTGCGAATGGGCAGTAATTGAAACCGGAATGGGCGGAAGACTTGATGCCACGAACGTCCTTCTGCCGCAGGCCAGTGTTCTGACTCCCATAGAACTTGAACATACAAAGATTCTGGGAGACACAATTGAGAAGATTGCAGTTGAGAAATCAAAGATAATAAAGAACAACACTCCTGTCTTTGTTTCACTTCAGAAGGAAGAGGTACTCAGAGTATTCAAAGATGAAGCCTCATCCTGCAACAGCCCGTTGTATTGTCTGAGTGAAGAACTGGATAAGATTGCAACAAGATGCACTCCGAATGGCCAGTATGTTCAGCTCGGGTATAAAGATGGCTTTGAAGCAGGACTGCGCCTTAAGATGGCAGGAGATGCCCAGGCCTATAACGTGGCTCTTGCCCTTCTTATATTAAGAAAACTGGACCTTTACTCTGAAGGAACAACAGAAAAGGCACTGGAAGAGACAAAGCTTCCCGGAAGACTTGAGAACTTGGATTATAAAAAAAGACATTTTTATATTGATGGAGCCCACACTGTTAACAGCATCGGTTTTCTGATGGACAGCTGGAAGGAAATGACAGGTTCTAAAAAGAGCCTCTGTATATTCGGCTGTGTTGAGGGAAAGAACGACAGTGAAATGCTTAAAGAAATGCTGCCCTGCTTCAGAAAACTGATAATAGCAAGACCGGGAACATTCAAGAAGAGCAATCCACAGGCTCTTTATGAAACAGCGAAGAGTCTTTCGGATGGTACCGAGGTGGTTTTAAAGGAAGAAGCAAAGGAAGCTGTTGACTATGCCGTTGAAAACACAAGGGACGGAGAAAGGATTCTTGTCTGCGGTTCATTCTACCTTGCAGGAGATATCAAGGAGGTACTATGTCATTGAATTGGAAAGAAATAGCTTTGATTCTTGAAGAAGCAGATCTTGAAGGAAGCAGAATCCAGGCTGTTGTTCAGAACAGTTTCCATTCTGTTACATGGCAGTTGTACAGACCTGACAGAGGCAGGTTTGACTTCTATACCGAAGTAGGAACTCAAAACAGCAGAATAAACCTCGTTTCAGAGGGAATACGCCCTCAGAAGATGAAAAAGCTCCAGCGCTTTGAACAGTTTGCAAGAAAGAACATAGAAGGCTCCGTCATTCTCAAGTGTGAACAGATGCCCTTTGACAGACTTGTAAGATGGGATCTGAACAACCACGGCAGAGAACTTGTTATCTGGCTCAGACTTTACAGTGCAAGCGGTGCAAATATCATCGTTACGGACAAAAGCGGAAAGATTCTGGACCTTATGCTGCGCCGTCCTGGAAGAGATGAGATAAGCGGAAGTCATTTTGTTCCCGAAATCCGTACAGAAGACCATGGTAATTTCTCCGTAAGAGAGTACGAAGGATCATTCAACAACTATATTGAGTCCTATTACAGACAGGCTCAGAGGGAAGAAAGCCTTGAGGAACTGAGAATCAGGGCTGAAAAGCAGAAGGAAAGAGAACTGTCCAAGCTTGAAGGCTCAATTATGAGCGCTTCCAGGACTGTTGAAGCCAATTCCAACTGGGAAGAACTTAAAAACCAGGCAGATCTTCTCAGTGCAGTGTCGTACAGCATTCCCAAGGGTGCCGACAGCATGGAGCTTACAGACTGGACAAGCGGAAATAACTTTACTGTCAAACTCAACCCTTCCCTTTCTGCCGGAGACAACGTTCAGGCCTTCTATGACAGGTACCAGAAGGCAAAGGGAACATGGAAAAATGCATGTGAAGAGCTTGATAAACTGAAAGAACAGTTCAGAAAGCTTGAAAAACGCTATCAGGATGCCCTCACCCCCTCAGATGACCCTGAAAATGACATAAGAAAGCTCAGAAGCCTGCTGGATAAGAGCTCTGAAAGCCAGACTCCCGTACACAACCATCCCGGTCTTCATGTACAGATTGCCGGCTGGAACATAATGGTCGGACGCAACGCCAAGGAAAACGACGAACTTTTAAGACATTTTGCAAAGCCGAACGACATGTGGTTCCATACAAGAGACTTTCCGGGAGGCTATGTCTTTGTACGTTACAGGAAGGAGAAAACAATTCCTCTTGAGGTGATGCTTGATGCTGCCAACCTTGCAGCATTCTATTCAAAGGGAAGGGAGAATCCGTCTGTTGATCTTTACTACACCCAGGTCAGGTACCTGAGGCGTGCAAAAAACGGAAAGACAGGTCTTGTTCTTCCCACACAGGAGAAGAACCTTACAATCAAGACAAATCCGCAGAGGGCCAAGCTTCTTCTGGAAGGTCAGGAAAACGCTCTCTGAGAAGGGCTGTGATTCCTTCACGGTCATCGGGAGAGAACCAGTTCACATTCTCAAAGCTTCTGAAGAAGGTCATCTGACGTTTTGCGTAGTGGATGGAGTTCATTGAAATCTCCTCGGCAATTGCATCGGTGTCCAGATTCTCCGGAAGTTTCCCATCAACCATACGGTTCATGAATTCTTTGTATCCTATGCCCTGCATGCTCTGCCAGGAAGGCTCAGCCCCCATTACAACAAGACCTCTTATCTCTTTCTCAAGACCGGCATCGAACATCATCTTCACGCGGCGTCTGATACGGCTTGCAAGTACTTCTTTCTCACAGGTGAGACCTATGATAACAACGTCCATATTGTTGCGGATTGTACTTGGAGGGGCAAAGTAAGAGAGGGGTTTTCCGCTTGTTTTGTAGACCTCTACGGCACGTGTGATTCTGTAGGTATCATTCACGTTAATACGCTGGGCAGAAACAGGGTCTATAGACTCAAGATAACTATGTGCGGCTTCCTTACCAACTTCAGCAAACCAATGTGAAACCTCCAGTCTGACAGCAGGATCCACGGCAGGAGCCTCAGAAAGCCCGTAGAGAAATGTCTTGAAATAAAATGCTGTACCACCTGAAATTACAGGAATCCTTCCACGTAGTTGGACGTCCTTACATACTTTGTCAGCATTACTTACAAAGTCATTTACGTTCCAGTTCTCCCATGGATCACGTATATCAATCAGATGGTGTGGAATAACTTTGAGAACCGCCTCATCCGCCTTTGCAGAACCAATGTCCAGATGTCTGTAAACCTGCACGGAATCGGCATTCACAACCTCGCATGAGCGCGAAAAAAGACTGCAGAGCAAGTCAGTCTTGCCTACTGCAGTCGGTCCGAACAGAAAGATTATTCTGTTCTCAGTTTTCTTCAGGTTTTGTGTATTCAACTGCATTGTCCAGAACTTTGTTCAGTATCAATAAGTTTGTTGATGTTAAGTGGAGTACTCAAGATTCTGCCCCTTATTATTTGCTAGCCTTGAGATTGTATGATGCATTCAAAATGATGTCAACAATCTCCTCGGGCGTTTTACCTTCCGTGTCTATTACAATGTCGGCAACAGATGTATCGTTGTTGTCTATGCCGTAGATTCTCTTGTAGCGTGCGGTGTCATTGGCATCGCGTCTGCGGGTCTTTTCAAGGTGTTCCTCTATGCTTCCACCCTCACGCTGGCTTATTCTTCTGGCCCTTTCCTCATCGCTGGCTGTCAGATAAACCTTCAGATCTGCGTCCTTCATATTCCATATAGCCAGACGGCTTCCCAGGATACTGTCCGCTGTTTCCATTGCCATTTTGACCATGCGGCTGTCCAGCTCGCGGTCGATATTGTCATCCTTTTCCGCCATTTCGCAGAAGGTCCAGAAATCAACACCCTTCTCCTGCGCCATCTGGCGGAAGGTGAAATTTACCATCGGATAACCGGTCTTTTCAGACAGAAGAGTCGAAACAGTTGTATTTCCGCAACCGCTTTTTCCTGAAATTGCTATTCTCATTACTCTACGTTCCTTATCTGTTCACGTACATTCTCAAGGCTGTCCTTCATTTCCACAACAGCAAAGTTAATTTCCACAATCTGGCTCTTGGAACCAATGGTATTTATCTCCCTGTTCATCTCCTGACAGAGGAAATCAAGCTTCTTACCCACTGCTTCCGGGCTTTCAAGCAGCTTTCTGAACTCTTTAATATGGGCTCTGAGCCTTACAACCTCTTCATTAATGGTATAACGCATCAGCATGACGGCAACTTCAGTAAGAACCCTGTTCTCATCATAGTTGCTGTCCCCGAGCATCTCCTCGATGCGGGCCTTCAGATTTGTCTTGATATTGTTTTCCAGTTCCGAAGCATGGCCTTCAACCTTGTCCAGGCAGGAAGATATATGGTCAATAAGATTTACCAGATTCTCCTTTGTAGCAAGGCCTTCACGTGCTCTGGAGGCACATAATGAATCTAATACACTGTCTAGACAGCCGAATACGGCATCTTTGTATTTTTCTTCCGTTTCCATTCTCACTGGGGTCAGAACACCGTCTCTTCCAAGAATATCTGACAGTCTGACTTCAGGAGAAAGGCCGCTTTCAATACACACATCCCTGACTTCAAGCGCTGCCTGTGCATAGGAACGGGCCATCTCTTTATCAACGCTTATCCTGCAGTCCTGTTTGAGAGTCTTGATGTGAAATGAAATATCCAGATGACCTCTGTTTACAGCCTTTCTGACCCTGTCTGTCACTTCCGTTTCAAAGGAAGAAAGGACATTGGGAGCACTGAAGGAAATATCAAGGTATCTGTTGTTGTAGGATTTGATCTCAAGTGAAAGGATGAAGTCGGAGTTACTGAATTCACTGTATCCGTATCCTGTCATGCTGTTCATCGTGCAGCCTCCGTATCAATAGTAAAGAACAAAGTCCAGTGCATACTGGACATTTCCGGGATTGTTGATCTCAATATCGACATAACCGTTTATCTCAAATTTTCCCATTACAGCACAGGCACCCATGGTAAGGGTTCCGTTTGAAGCATTCTTAAGATAGCACTCATAGCCAGCTCTGAGTGAGAAATTGTTAGCGGGAGTCATATTCAATGTAAGTTCTCCACCTACATGAAGACTCTTTGAATCTCCTACCATATCGTGGATTTCCGCAAGGGCGGAAACCACAAACTTGTTCAGTCTTGCCCTGCCGTAGTACTTGCTGCCCTCGTAAGAGATTCCGGCTGACAGACCTTCTGCTGAAAACACTCCGCTGTCCTTGAGGTATGTATAAACGAACGGAGCCATAACACCGATGCGGAAATTTCCTACGGAAATCTGGACACCGGCTCTTACCGTGGCAAACTCGGAATCATCGATTCTGGTGTATTCTCCCGCCACCATATTCATAAGAAAGTCCATTAAACGGCTGTTGTCGTTAACCTTGAATCCTTCACGCACTGAAATGAATCCGGCGTTAAGACCAATGCCTCCGGCTATGATATCGTTCCAGCCGGCCGTTGCGGAGACGTCTGCAGAAAAGGTTCTGAGGCTGTCATAGTTCAGATCATGGTACGACTGTGTCATTATACTTCCTGTAAACGAAAGAAACTTTCCGGCAAAACGGGCGTGAAAATCTCCGCCAGGAAGGAAGGGGAAAGCATTATCTTCACCGCTTTCATGTCTGTCATAGAGACTGGAGTGTACGGTAAGGAAGTCACTGGAATTGTGAAAGTAAAGAGAAGCGGGGTTATTGAATACTATTCCGCAATCACCGTTGCCGGTGGCGTTTGCATTACCCATTGCTCTGAGCCTGAAGTCTGAAGGCAGAGCAAAGATGCCTGACAGAACCAGAAGGACAAGAACAAGGGTAAGAAACAGTTTTTTCATAGGGTCTTGAGTGCCTGTGCAAGCTGGTCAGGACACGATGTGCTTCTGAAGCCACACCTGATTCCCTCAAGCCTGCTGATTGCTTCAGATGCGGACATTCCCTTTACCAGGGCATTGAGGCCTTTGTGGTTGCCGTCGCATCCACCTGCAAACTCAACATTCTGAACAGTATCGTTATCATCAAGAAGCACCGTGATGTGCCTCGCACAGATGCCTGACGGAGTGAATTCAATTTTCTTCATATGGTGATTATAGTATTATTGCATATATGAATGAAAGACCTGTTTTCTTTCACGTTGACCTTGATGCTTTCTTTGCCTCAGTTGAACAGCGGGAACACCCCGAATACAGGGGTAAACCCCTTGTTGTAGGCCATCTCTCACAGCGTTCGGTTGTTTCAACCTGTTCCTACGAGGCCAGAAAGTACGGCATCCACTCAGCCATGCCATCGATGCAGGCATATCGCCTGTGTCCACAGGCAATCTTTGTTGACGGAAACTACAGGCTCTACAGCAGGGTAAGCCATCAGGTCATGGACATTCTCAGGGAGTATGCACCGGAAGTAAACCAGGTCTCAATTGATGAAGCCTGGATGGACATGACAGGAACAAGGCTCCTGTTCGGTCCTCCAAAAGAGCTTGCAAACACAATCAAGGAGAGGATAAAGAAAGAAATCGGAATCACATTGAGCATAGGAATTGCCGCCTCTCCGTTCATTGCAAAAATGGCATCGGATTACAACAAACCCGACGGACTCTGCATGGTAAGCCCCGGTAAGGAAGAGTACTTCATAGACACAATTGGGCTCGGCAAAATCTGGGGCATTGGAAAGAGCAGCCTGAAAATCCTCAATTCGAAGGGTATTTTCACACCGGCCCAGGTAAGAGAGCTTTCCCCGGACAGACTTGAGAAGATTTGCGGAAACGCAATGGGGAAATACGTGTACAATGCCTGCCGCGGAATTGACCCGGGAATGCGCAACTTCGAGGTAAAAAGCCATTCAATATCAACCGAGACAACATTCCTGAACGACATTACGGACAGAAGGACGCTTCATCAGGTTCTGCTTGGAATGAGCAAGGAAATAATGGAAAGATCCCTTGATGAAGGTGTCATGGCAAAGACTGTGGGGCTTAAACTGAGATGGGGTGATTTCAGGACAATTACCGTCCAGCAGACCCCTGAGAATGCAATTCTCAACTCGGACCAGATATTCAACTGCGCCACAGAACTTCTTGCCTCGAAGTGGAACGAAGGTGAAGGCATCCGCCTCATCGGACTTGGTCTTTACCAGACATACAGCGGGGATGCTCCTGTTCAGGACTCTCTTTTTTCAGAGAACGAACACAGAAAGAGGGAATTGGACAAGGTAATCCATGCCCTTGGTTCAAAAGGGCACGTTCTGAAAAAAGCTTCCCAGTTGGATCAGTGATTCATGCGCCAGTCTATGCAGCGCTGCAGATAATCAACGTAATCTTCGTTTCTGCACATTCCCTTGCCGGGAACGTCTGAAATCTTTGCAACATCCATTCCGTTGCACAGGGTTGTCTTCATTACTATGTTAAGGGCAGGAACGTCTGTATCGTTGGCAATGTAGGTTCCGATTCCGAATGCGGTCTTACAGCGGCCGTTAAAGTAAGCCTTTATCTTTGTTGCCCTTTCGAAATCCAGACTGTCGGAGAACAGCAGCGTCTTTGTAGCAGGATCGATACCCAGACTTCTGTAGTGCTCAATCATCCTGTCTCCCCATGCAAACGGGTCTCCGCTGTCGTGGCGTACACCTGAGAACAGTGTTGCGAATGTGAGTCTGAAGTCACGCAGGAAGCATTCTGTGGTGATTGTGTCTGTAAGGGCAGTTCCGTTCAGGACTCCGTACTCGGCAACCCATCTGTCCAGTGCATACCAGTTTGAATATGCGGGGTTGTGTTTGTGGTTTCCCTGTCCAACGCACATTATCCATTCATGGGCCATGGTGCCGACAGGCTTTATTCCGCACTTCTTTGCAAGGAAGACGTTTGAAGTTCCCATGAAAACGGTATCGACACACCTTGCCTTCATAAGGCGCTTTACTGCAAGTTCCTGGGCCTGAGCGGAAAGGCGGCGTCTGATTCCGAATTCGCTGAACATGCCCAGTCTGTATGTTCCGTTCTCAAGACCTTCAATCTTCTTATCAAGGCGCTTTTTGAAACTCTCAAACAGGCTGTCATAGTCGTAGGCCATGTTGAAGTAGACCTCGTTCACTATGGCCAGGGTGGGAATCTCATACATTGATGTATTGAGCCAGGTTCCGCGGGTCTCTATCGTAAGACCGCAGCTGCTGTCGGTTCCTATTGTGAAATCCTCAAACCTGGGCTCCCAGAGCCTGAGAAAATCGACATAGGAACCTTTTATCCATGTGATTGAATCCAGATAAGCAAGCTCATCTTCAGTGAAACGCAACGAACAGTAAAGCTCTATCTGATGTTTGATTTCATCAACCATCTGAGGAGTGAAGACCACATCCGTGTTCCTGCATTTGAACGTCCAGGTTGTCCTGTAGTCACTGAACTGGTGGTAGATGGCCTGTCCCATCGAGAACTTGTAAAGGTCGGTTTCAAGAAGGCTTGTTATTATCTGGTGCATATGCGGTCAAATCCGGTATAGGGAACCAGAGCCTTTGGAATTGTTATGCTTCCGTCAGCATTCTGGTAGTTCTCAAGTATGGCAACCATTGCTCTTGAAACTGCAACAGCTGTTCCGTTGAGCATGTGTACATACTCTGTCTTTCCATCGTCTGTCTTGTAGCGGATCTTCAGGTTGCGTGCCTGATAGTCGGTACAGTTGGATGTGCTGGTAACTTCTCCGTACTCGCCGGCATCGCCTCTTCCGGGCATCCATGCTTCAATATCAAACTTGCGGTAAGCGGGGGCTCCGAGATCTCCTGTGCATGTGTCCACAACCCTGTATGCAAGGCCCAGTCCGCCGAAGATTTCCTCTTCAATTGCAAGAAGCTGGTCGTGCATCCTGTCACTTTCCTCAGGAAGGCAGAAGATGAACATCTCAAGCTTGGAGAAC
>Ga0310786_10007387_pt1 | contig 14328 bp, 12 predicted proteins | sample AusTroGonzalo_MG_FD_203881 | JGI IMG/M metagenome (GOLD analysis project Ga0310786, IMG submission 203881) | Bovine rumen microbial communities from tropical cattle in Woodstock, Queensland, Australia - Gonzalo_03 (v2) (version 2) | ecosystem: Host-associated > Mammals > Digestive system >... | reverse complement strand
ACACCCTGCCGCCAGTCGTAGCCCTATGGCTTCCAAATATAATATTTGCCGCCATCGCGGCAATCATATACAAGATTGCACCCAAATAACGCGGACATGAAAGTCAAAATCATCAACAAAAGCGCCTTCCCGACGCCCACCTATGCCACGCCGCTCTCGGCCGGAGTCGACCTCAAAGCCGACATAGCCGAGCCTGTGACACTTCACCCGCTGGAACGCACACTTATCCCCACGGGCCTGTTCATCTCACTTCCTGCCGGCTACGAAGCCCAGGTCCGCCCCCGCAGCGGTCTTGCAGCCAAGCACGGCATCACAGTGCTCAACTCTCCCGGCACCATCGATGCCGACTACCGCGGAGAAATCAAGGTCATCCTCGTCAATCTCTCCAACGAACCCTTCGATATCGGCCCCGGCGAGCGTATCGCCCAGATGGTAATTGCACGCCACGAGCATGTGGAATGGGAACTTACCGACACCCTCGACGACACCACACGCGGCGCCGGCGGTTTCGGCTCAACAGGAATGTAACGATGCAGCTTCTATACGACCTTTTCCTCTCCTCCACCGGCGTCACGACAGACAGCCGTTCCATCAAGGGAGGAGAAATATTCTTCGCCCTCCGCGGCGAAAACTTTGACGGCAACGCATATGCCATCCAGGCTCTCTCCGACGGTGCCTCATACGCCATTGTCAATGAAGACTCTCTCGCAGCGCGCTCAGGCGACAGCCGCGTCATCGCGGTTCCCGACCCGCTGCAGACACTCAAAGACCTCGCCGCCTATCACAGGGATCACACCTACGTCGATGGTAAACGCCTCACAGTCATAGGCTTGACGGGGACCAATGGCAAAACCACCACCAAAGAGCTCATACGTGCCGTCCTGTCATGCAGGTACCGCGTCACCGCCACCGAAGGCAACCTCAACAACGATATTGGTGTTCCCCTCTCCGTATTGAAAATCAATGCCTCCACCCAAATAGCCGTCATCGAAATGGGCGCCAACCATCCCGAAGACATCGCCGCCCTCACCCCCATAAGCCAGCCGGACTTCGGACTCATCACCAACGTAGGCAAGGCCCACCTCCTCGGCTTCGGCAGTTTCGAAGGCGTCAAGCACGCCAAAGGCCGCCTCTATGACTATATCGCTGCCAATGGTGGCAGCGTCTTTGTCAACACCGACGATCCGGACCTTATGCAAATGGCCCGCGACCGTGGCCTCAACATCCTGCCCTACGGCCTTACGTCCGACAGTGCGGCGATTATTCCCTCCACCCGGGAGCACCCATTCCTTCGCATGACGCTGGCTAACGGTGAAAAGACAATATCAACGCAGCTCGCCGGCTCCTACAACGCCAACAACGTCCTTGCAGCAATAGCCGTCGGCGCGCATTTCGGCATACCGCTCGACGAAGCCATCGCGGCAATCGAAGCCTATTCGCCTGCCAACAACCGTTCCCAGCTCACCAGGACTCTTTACAACACTGTGATAGCAGATATGTACAATGCCAATCCGACCAGCATGTCGGCGGCACTCGACAATATCGCAATGATGACCGGGGCGCCGCGGGCTGCCCTTTTAGGGCAGATGGGCGAGCTGGGAGCCGAGTCTGTCGCGGAGCACGTGAACGTGCTACGCAAGGTGCTCGGCGCCGGTTTCGAACACGTATACCTGGTCGGTGATGAATTCCGTAAGGCTCTCGACAGCGTCGGCCCCGCCGGCGCCTCCGTTCAGTGGTTCCCCACTTCAGACGACCTGTCCATCTACATAAAAGCGAACCCTCTCAAAGGATTCACCATCCTTCTCAAGGGGTCACGTTCCGTTAAAATGGAAAATGTGCTTCCGGTCCTGTAGGTCAATGCCTGTGAGTGGGACCGGTCAGACGTATACCAGTGGCGACGGGAGCTCCGTCAGGGTGAACGGCAGGATGAGTCAGGTCCACTGAAAGCGGGCCGCCCAGGGCCTTGAAATCGTAGTGCAGCTCTCCCGTCTCCCCGTTTTGAAGGGCAATGGCTATGGCGGCGGCCACGATGCCTGTCCCGCAGGCCAGCGTCTCTGCCTCGACTCCGCGCTCGTAGGAACGGATGCTGCAGACGTCGTCGCTTGCAGACACGAAATTCACGTTGACCCCTCCCGGGGCGAAGGCTTCATGGAATCGCAGGGGCTTGGCCTGGTTGTCGATATCCAGACCTTCAAGACGCTCTCCCTCTTTCAGGAAACGCACGAAATGCGGACATCCCGTGTCGACAAGCCATCCAGGAAGCCCCGGTACTGTTCTGGCGATGAAAACATCAGGCATGTCCAGCCGGACCGTCTTGTCGCAACCCTCGTCCATGATGACAGTCCCTTCGTACTGCTTTCCGTTGGATATGAAGCGGCAATGTCCGCCGGGGGAAATGAGTCCCAGGTCCATGGCGAAAGAGACGGCACAGCGTCCTCCGTTGCCGCACATGACTCCACCGCTGCCGTCGTTGTTGAAATAGTGCATCTCGAAAAGGCACCCTTCCGCGTCGGTATCCGTAAGGACAATGAGCCCGTCAGTCTTCCGTCCATCCGGCAATGAGCAGAGCTCCTGTACTTTATCTGCGGTATAGTATGAAACCGGCAGCCCTGCGCGTCCATCCGTCATCCGGAACAAATTGCCGGCGCCGTCGTAAATAATTCCGTTCATTTTTTTAAATCTCTTTACAAAGATATAACTTTGGGTAAAATTCTAAACACACGACATGTACAATTTTGACGAGGTAATTGACCGCAGGGACACCGGAACCGAGAAATATGCCGAATTGAAGCAGATGTTCGGAACCGAAGACGTCCTTCCCCTATGGGTGGCCGACATGGATTTCCGCACACCTGATTTTGTCCTGGATGCTATCCGCATGCGACTTGACCATCCTATTCTAAGCTATACCGTTATCCCTGACCATTATTTCCCTACCATATCCTCGTGGCTGGAAAGGCTCCATGGCTGGAAAGTGGATCCTCAGCATATCAGATACATGCCCGGCCTTGTGAAGGCACAGGCCTTCATCATCAATTATTTCCTGAAGAAGGGTGACAAGATAATTATCCAGCCTCCTGTCTATCACCGCTTTGCCCAGATTCCCAGAACCAACGGCTTCGAGACCGTCTCCAACCCCCTTGTCAAGGTAAAAGACAAAGATGGTTTCCTGGAGCGTTATGAGATGGATTTCGACCATCTGGAGAGCATCATAGACGACAGGACGAAACTGCTCATCCTGTGCAATCCCCACAATCCGTCAGGGCGTGCGTGGGACCGTGCCACGCTGGAGCGCCTGGCTGAAATTACCACGCGACACCACATCCTGGTCCTCTCTGATGAAATCAATGCCGAGACGGTCTTCCATGGCAATCGGCACATTCCATTCGCGTCTGTTTCACCTGAGGCCGCGGCCGGAAGCATCACTATGATGGCCCCGTCGAAGACATTCAACATCGCCGGGATCGTGTCATCTTACATAGTCATTTCCAATCCGGCATTGCGTGATGATTTCTACCGCTGGCTGGATGAAAATTCCTTCGACCTGCCCACGCTGTTCGGTATCGAGGCTACCATGGCCTGTTATACGAAAGGCTGGGAATGGCGTCAGGAGATGCTGCACTATGTCGAGGGCAATATAGAGGCTGCCGACAAGTGGCTTCGCGACAACCTTCCGTCTCTCAGGCTTGTCCGGCCCCAGGCGGCGCCCACCTTCTGGATGGACTGCACCAAACTCGGCTATACGCAGCCCGAACTCATGCGACATCTGCTATACGATGCCAAAGTAGCATTTAACGACGGAACCCAGTTCGGCCCCGAAGGAGCCGGATATCTGCGGGTCAATCTTGCCGGTCCACGACAAGTCCTCCTGCAAGCCTTCGAGCGTATGAAAGCCTGCGGAAAGTTCTTGTAACGGACTGTGGGATGGAAGGCCTGTGACGGGCCTCCTACTTTGCTGATGGCTCATCGCCATGGGAGTCCTTATACTTGAAGCGGCGGATCTTCTGGGTGGCGGTTTTCTCGAAGGGCTCTTTCATGGCGTCGACCTCGTTGATTTTCGAGTTCTTGCCGACGTGCTTGTTGATGTAGTCCATGACTGCCTGCTTGCGCGCCTGGAGAGTCTCGAAGAATTTGTCTTCGTAGGCCTGGTCCCAGTTGAGGATGTTGTCATCGAATTTGACGAGTGCGACGAGCTTGCCGTTGCGTTCCATGACGAGGGACTCGTTGACGCCTTCGATTCCATTGATAACCCTTTCTATTTCCTCGGGATAGATGTTTTCGCCGGAAGGACCGATGATGGTGTTGTTGAGGCGGCCTTTGATGAAGTAGTTGCCTTTCTTGTCCATGACGGCGACGTCGTTCGTCCTGAACCAGCCTTCGTCATCAAGGACGGTCAGGGTGCGTTCAGGGTCACGGTAGTAACCGAGCATGACGTTGGCGCCCCGGCACTGGATCTCACCTTCGCCGGTCTTGGGGTCGACGTTGGCAAGTCGCACCTCTACCCCGTAGGACGGGATGCCGATGGAGCCTACGACGGTCCTGCCGACCATGGCGTTGCATACGAGAGGAGCGCATTCCGTCAGGCCGTAGCCTATGGCATACGGGAAACGGGCCTTCTTAAGGAAATCCTCGACCGTGGGGTCGAGTTTCGCACCGCCGATGCCGAAGAAGTGCAGTTTGCCGCCGAACGTGCTGTACAGCCTGCGGCCTATCAGCCAGTAGAGGAGGCGGGGCGTATGTTTTTCCATCCATGAGAGTACACGGCTCTTGCGGATGGTCGGGACAACGCTGTTCTTGTAGACCTTTTCGATGATAAGCGGCACCGAGCACATTACTGTGGGACGCACCTTCTTCATGGTGTCCATGAGGATGCTTGGTGTCGGCGGTTTCTGGATGTAGTAGACGCATGCTCCGCAGAATATCGGGTATAGGCAGCCGAGGCTCATCTCATAGGTGTGAGCCATCGGGAGGATGGAGAGGAAGCGGTCTTTCTTGCTGCATCTCTCTGCCTTGAAAGCCTCGATGATATTATGGCAAAGGTTTCTGTGAGAAAGCATCACTCCTTTGGCCTGACCTGTGGTACCTGACGTGTAGATGATTGTGGCGAGGTCGTCTGGCTGTGGATCTTTGACCCAGCCGTCGCATGCGAAGGCGTTGCGGTCTTTCTTGATGAATTCAAGGGTCTCGATATCGATGACAAGGGTCATCTTGTCGATCATTTCCTGTGACACCTTGCCGATAAGGCGCTTGGATACGTAGAGAACCTTGGTACCTGAGTGGGTCAGGATATTGGTGATCTCGTGTTCCGAGCTGTCGGGAAGGATGGGAATCGAGACGCGTCCGAATGCGGTGGCGCAGAAGAAGGCAAGCGTCCAGTTCGGCATGTTCTGCGCGAGGATGGCGACTTTGTCGCCTGCGCTGATGCCGAAGCGGGAGAGCATCTGTGACTGCTGATCGCAACGCTGCTTGAATTCCTTGTAGGTGTATGATTGCGTGCCATCCACATACTGGCTCATCTTGCGGTTCCAGTATGAGTTGGCGGCGAGTTCATATAGTTTGTGAAGAGTGGTGATGTTCTTTTCACGCCATCCTCTTCTCATCTTGTATGGGCTGCCCATAAGGTTGAGTTTTTAATGAGTGATGTATTTTTCCGGATGACGGCCCTTGAGGTGCATGGTCTCGTAGATTTCCTGGATGCGGGCCGTATCGGCCTTTGCATCGTCGGTGAGCTCGAAGATTTCTCCGTGACCGACATGTTTGGTGCCCCAGTCGAAATAGGCCATGCGCACGGTCGCTCCGGTGGCTTTGGCGATGAGGTGATACCCTTGTTTCCAGCGTTTTATCGGTTCCCTGGTGCCTTCTGGAGCGATGGCGAGATGGAAAAACTCGTTCTCTCCCATTGCTGTGATGACACTGCGCACCATCGCGGTGCTGCTGGAACGGTCGACCGGGATGCATCCGCAGGCGCGGAGAATCGGGCCGACAGGCCAGAAGAAGAATTCCTTTTTGATCATGACGTGGGCTACTTTCCTTGTGCTGGTATAGTAGAGGTAGCTCACGATGAAGTCCAAGGCTGAAGTGTGAGGCACTCCGAGCAGTATGACTTTCTTTTCAGGGGCGCAGCCTGTGTCAATGGTCCAGCCCATCACTTTAGTGAGGAGCCAGTGGCAGAAGCCCGCCCAGCATTTGCTGTATTCGGTTTTAAGTTTTTGGGCCATGTGATTATATATTTACATCCTCGAGTTCTTCCTCGCTGCGGAGGTTTTCGCGGATGAAATTCTGACGGTCTATGGTGTTGTCTCCCATGTAGAATTCCATGATGTCGGAGATGGATTCTTCGTCTGCGAGTTTTACGAGGTCGAGGCGCATGCCTTCGCCGATGAAGTCGCGGAACTCTTCGAAAGAAATCTCTCCGAGACCTTTGAAGCGGGTGATTTCCACTCCGGTCTTGAGTTTTTTGATGGCAGACTCCTTCTCGTCGGGGGAGTAGCAGTAGCAGGTCTCCTTCTTGTTGCGGACGCGGAACAGGGGCGTCTGCAGGATATGCACATGCCCGCGACGTATAAGGTCGGGGTAGTATTTCATGAAGAATGTCAGAACGAGCATCCTGATGTGCATTCCGTCATCATCGGCATCGGTGGCGACGATGATGTTGTTGTAGCGGAGGTTGTCAAGGTCCTCCTCAACGCCGAGGGCGGATACCAGGAGGTTGAGCTCTTCGTTTTCGGCTACGCGCTTGCGGGACTCCTTGTAGCAGTTTATGGGCTTCCCTCGCAGGGAGAATACTGCCTGGTTGTCGGCGTTGCGGGCCTTGGTGATCGTACCGCTCGCGGAGTCACCCTCCGTGATGAAGATGCTGGATTTCTCCGCCTCTTCTTCCTTGTTCTTGGGAAGTTTGTCGCTGAAGTGGTAACGGCAGTCGCGCAGTTTGCGGTTGTAAACATTGGCCCTCTTGTTGCGCTCTCGGGTTTTCTTCTGGATACCGGAGATCTCTTCGCGCTCCTGCTGGGAGGATTTGATCTTATCCTCTATGACGGGCACTATCTCGGTGTGTTTGCGGAGGTAGTTGTCCAGGTTTATCGCGAGGAAATCGTTGACAAAGCTGCGGATGGTCGGACCACGGTCGACGGAGGTGCTGCCGTCGCCGGACTTGCCCTGCTTTTCCCACATGTAGGTGGAACCGAGCTTGGTCTTGGTCTGGCCTTCGAAGTTGGGCTCCTGTATCTGGATGCTGATGGCTCCGACTATACCCTGGCGGATATCTTCGGGCGCGTAGTTTTTCTTGTAGAAGTCTTTGAGCGTCTTCGCTATGGCTTCGCGGTATGCGGCGAGATGGGTGCCGCCGTCACGGGTGTTCTGGCCATTGACGAATGAGGCGATGTTTTCACCGTAGCTGTTGCCGTGGGTGAGCACGACCTCGATGTCTTCGCCTTCGAGATGGATCAGTGGATAGAGCGGCGTCTCGGACATGTTTTCGCTCACCAGGTCGAGGAGACCGTTTTCGCTCTTGTATGTGGTGCCGTTGAGGACCAGGGTCAAGCCTTTCTTGAGGTAGGAGTAGTTCTTGACCATTGTCTCGACGAAGTCCATGTTGTATGAGAAGTCACCGAACATCTCCCCGTCGGGGATGAAGCGGACGAAGGTGCCGTTTTTCTCATTCGTGGCATGCATGCCGCTGTCGGTGATGAGTCCGCGGCTGTATTCGGCGTATGACGCCTGGCCGTCGCGGTATGAGCAGACATAGAATTTTTCCGAGAGGGCGTTGACCGCCTTGGTGCCGACGCCGTTGAGGCCGACGGACTTCTTGAAGACGCTGTCGTCGAACTTGCCGCCGGTGTTGAGCTTGCTGGTGACGTCCACGACTTTGTTTAGCGGAATGCCTCGTCCGAAGTCGCGCACTGTGACCTCGCGGCCGTCGATGGTGATAAGGACCTGTTTGCCGTAGCCCATTGAGAACTCGTCGATGGAGTTGTCGATAACCTCTTTGAGGAGCACGTAGATACCGTCTCCCTGGTTGTCGCCGTTGCCGAGACGGCCGATGTACATACCGGCGCGTCTGCGGATGTGTTCGTTCCACTCCAGTGTCTTGATACTGTCGTCGTTGTAGTTCCCGGCTGCGCCGGCTGGTCTGTTTTCTGCCATATACTCTATATCTGTATAAACATACAAAGTTAGTAATTTTTGACGAATATCACTAAATATGGCCCTTTGACAGTAAGCCTTGCCGCAAAGGCACTGAAAAAAAGACCGGCTCCAGGAAGGGCCGGTCTTGAAGTCTTGACACTTGCGTGTGCTTATTCAGCAGGGGAGATGGCGCCCATGGGGCAGGCGTCAGCGCAGGTACCGCAGTCAATGCATACGTTGGGGTCGATTGAATATACGTCTCCCTCTGAGATAGCGCCTGAAGGGCACTCGCCGATGCAGGTACCGCATGCTACGCATGTGTCAGCTGAAATTTTGTAAGCCATAGTATTGTATCCTTTTTAAATGTTATCGGGGAGCAAAGTTAGGCATTTAATTTGATTTTCCTATATTTGTAAAGTAAATTTGAAACGATGAGATTGCTTATATACACACTTGCAGTGCTTCTGGGCACGGTTTCCGGTCAAGTAGTAGAGTTCGACAAGACCGTTCATGACTTCGGCGACGTGCTTGTCTCCGACGGCCCCTTAACATGTACATTCACGGTCAAGAACATATCCGACAAACCGCAGGCCATCTACGAAGTGGTCACTTCATGCGGCTGTACCGATGTCAAATGGACCAGGACTCCGCTGAAGCCCGGCGACAGCGGTACCATCAGCGTCACGTATTCCAATGATTCCGGCCCTCTCCCGTTTGACAAGACCCTCACCGTCTATGTCTCCGGTGCCCGCAAGCCGGTCATCCTCCGCATTCGGGGCGTCGTGCATAACAAGAAGGTCTCTCTCAATGACTTATACGGCAAATTCAGAATCGGTCCACTTGGCTTCAAGGAGGCCGATTTCAAAATAGGCAACATGGAAATGGGAGAATCACGCTCCACTGTCGCCAGACTTGCCAACCTCTCCGATCGCCCTGTCCACGTCACCGTCGACACCCGGTCCCCCCAACTGACAGTCAGCTTCACCCCCAATCCGATACCACCCCGGTCCGTAGCTGAGATGTCCCTCAACGTCACCTCGGACACCACTCTCTGGGGCCGCAATACCTACACCGCCACACTCCGCGTCCAGCCCGGCGGCGCCACCGGCACCATCAGTGCCTGGGCTTTCACGAAAGACAACTTTTCCGGTCTCACGCCAGCCGGGACCCGCAACGCGCCCGTCCCTGCGGTCGCCGACCTTTCATCAACATCCGGCCCGGTCACTCGCGGGACTCCGGTCAATGCCACCTTTAAAATCACCAATACGGGCGGCACACCGCTGATTATAAGAAAAACAGATGTGGATATGGCTAATGTCACCGTTTCGTCTCCCACCTCTGTCGCTCCCTCTGCTTCCGCCTCCATCAACGTCGACATCGACACCAAAGACCTCACCCCCGGCTCCCATATGGCAATAATCACAATCACGACAAACTCACCCGCAAGGCCCATTGTCTACCTCTATGTCAACCTGGAAATCAAAAAATGATTTTCCACCGCAATGACGGCATTACAGGCATTATGCTGACCTGCTTCCAGTTTTCAAGATCGTGGTAATAGATATAGGGATTGTGCCTGTTGAATATGTTGTAGACTGAAAAAGTCAGTTCGTGGGTACACTTCCGGAACGGTATCTTCATGGAATATCCGGCATCCACCCTGAAATAAGGCCTCATCCTCACGGCATTTACGCCGGTCATTTCCACCCTGTTGTATATATTGTTTATGAATTCGGCCGGATAGGACGTCAGGTCGCTCCAATAGGGGAGCGGCACGCCTTCGTACTGCCTTACGGCAGCGGTGACAAGATGTCCGGAGCTGTAATTGACGCACAGGAGAAGATGCTTGGAAATCCTGCCGCTCCCGAGCGTGCAGTCAGACTCAAGATTGAAGGTGTGGGGCTTGCTGAATTTAAATGGGAATTCCCTGCCGCCGTTTATGAGTGAATATGTCCTTGTCGCCCTGGAATATGTGTAGGAAGAATTGACCGACAGCCTGGTGCCCCGCAGCGACACCGTGGCCTCGATACCGCCTGCGCGTCCTTTGCCGCGGCAGGCGTCGTATCGCCAGGTGTCGCTGATATTGCGGAACATGTTCAGCGATGATGTGTAGCTGACAAGGTTCTCCATTCTCTTGATATATGCTCCCAGGTTGGCGTGGACGGCCCATCGGCCTATGTTCCATCGGCCGTACAGGCCGGCATAGGCCTGGCGTGAGACTTCTTCCGGGAAATCATGACTCATCGGGACCTGGATGTTCAGCGCCCAGCCGGTCTGGAGTCCCTCGAGAGTGTGGAAATACTGCACGTTCCTGTCGTATGATACTTCTGCTCCGACTCCGTCGGAGAGGTCGATGTCTGCGAGAAGGTGAATGTCGCCGTTACTGAACGTCCCGCCCCCGGTCAGCATGACAGTGTGCCTGTATCCGGCCGTTACATCGGCTATGCCGGCTATGCGGGCCTTGCCGGCTGCAAAAACGGACATGTTATATCCTCCGGTCATGTATTTCGCTTCCGCGCCGACGGACATGCTTTTGCCGTCAGGGCATTCGTAGCGGTACGTCCCCTTTACGGCGGCTTCGTTCATGGATGAGATTATGCCGATGCCGTCCTGCCCTTCTTCAGATGCGGAGCCGGAACAATATGTGAGAAGGGCGATGCGGCCCCTGTCGCCGGCCTGACGCTCCCATCCTATTTTACCCATCCACGTCCTCCACGCAACGGAGTTTACGGAATTATCCGAAGAGATATCGATATTGTCGTTCGAGAAAAACATGAAGGCGGACAGCTTCCCGCTTCCTGTCCTCCGTACCGCACTGGCGGAAAGATCGTAGATTGACCCCCCTATGTCGTCGAAATGACCGGTCATCCTGCTCGCAATCCGTGCGATATGAGGGACAGGGGAGTAGCGTGCTGATATCCTGAGGTCTGTGACTCCCGGGATTTCGGCATATCCGCCGATCATATAGGGAGAGACGCTTATGCTTCCTCCGGCTTTTTCGAGTATGTTTTTACAGCTCGATATGCTGACTGTTCCCGAGGAGAAATTGCCGTCAGCGGAAGAGAAGCCTCCGAAACCGGCTTTTATCACCGAGAACATCTCCGAAGGGAGTGAAGAGAACAGGCCGAGAGCGTGCGAGGCGTTGTAGACGGGGACCCCGTCCACATCCGTCCGTCCTGTTCCGGCATTGCCTCCACGGATATACAGTCCCAGGGAACCCTCAACCCCGGAAGCAACTCCGGGAAGGGTGGCTAGCTGGCGCATGACGTCAGGCTCTCCTATGACGGAGATGATATTGGCGGCCTTGGAAGGGGTGTAGATATACGTGTTGCCCCTGCCGGGAAGCGGCAGGCTGGAAACGACGACGGAGCTGTCGAGGCTCTGCGTCACCGTGGATGTGTCCGTATCCGCGGTGACGGCTGTCGTCAGTATGCCCAGCAGCAGCGCAATCATTCGTCCGCGATGAATTTTGTGTCGATATAGGCACCGAATATACCGATGCCGCCATTGATGTTGGAGTATACGGTATTTTCCTCGAAGCGGGATGATACGTCATCGAAACCGGAATATGCCAGAGCCTTCTGGAGGCTGGTTTTCATGTAGCGGTCGTAGTCTTCGGAGACTGTCCGGAAAACTGTAGTTATGCCATCTCCCTGGCTGTATATCTTGAATGAGACCGGTCCGGCATGGTCCGCACTGCCTATCCGGAGATATCCTATGTGGCCGTCAGAACCGTCCGTGTAAATGTTGAAGTTGTCGACATCCGGATGGTCGGTCGAAATCCTTTCGACAAGCTTTTGACCGTTTGTAAGACCGAATGTCCAGAATGCGGCTTGAAATCCCTTCTGGACGTAGGCGTCGCTGGATTTTTCAATCTTTACGGGGGCGGGAAGGACGGTGCTGGCGGTGATTTGAGGGTAGCCGGTGATATTGATCCTTATGGTGTAGGCGGTTTCGGCTGTCGGATGATATCCCAGCATCCATCGGCCGTCGCCCGTTTTTATAAATGCCCCGGCCTCAATGCCGTTTTCATATAAGACAATATCTGCGTCCTCAACGGATTCGTAGAAGATGTCTCCTATCCCGCCAGTGTATTTGAGGTCGGCGTACTGGATATCATCGTTCCCTGACAGAATGCAGTTGACTGTCACTTTCCTCTCCGTGTCCTGGCCCATGTCGATGTCTTCGACACAGGATGTCGCGGTAAGGAACGCGGTCGCAATGGCTAAGTTAAGGAGCAGATGTCTCATTTCACAATGTTACTGGCAGTTCAGCCGAGAGGATTTTGTCCTCAAGCGTGACGCTGATGGTGAGTGTCGTCTCAATTGTGGAATCCGCAGGGGCGGAAGTGAGGCGTAAAAGCGCTTTGGGGAAGGCCATAGGAGATTTGGACAGGTATTCCCGGATGGTCATACCTGTGGGAATGGTCCCGATAAGCCTCATGTCTTCGGTGATGATGAAGTCTGTCCAGTCGCGGGAGGATAAGAACTCGAACTTACCGGACAGATCCGTGCCGGGAGCCAGACCGAACAGTGCGACCGGAGCCGTGATGGCGATATCCTCGCATCTTTCCATCCTGTAGTCTACAGTGATCACGTTACCCCCGCCTTCTCCGCGTCTGAGAAAGAGCGTGTAGTATCTACGGATCTGTTCCTCGATGGCATCGCTGTGTGTGGAGAGCGTTGTTCCGTCCAACTCCACGAGGATACATCCATCTGATTCGCTGACTTTCATCTCCTCGCAGCTTTCCGGTTGGAAATACAGCCGGTACCCGAATCCGGGATCCTCATCTGGCTTGTCGCTGCATGAGAAGGACACGAGGACCGTGGCGAGAAGGAAAAGGACGCGTCTAAAGGAAGTCATAGTAGATGGTCTTTTTGTATTGATAGTTGTAGCCGTTGGCTGTCCACACGGCATCGGAACTGATGCTGAAGTGAGCGTCCGAATACACTCCGCAGAATCCCCAGTTCATAAGGAGATAATCGTTGGCGCTGTGGCCGCCATCTACTGTGAAAGACTCCCCATCCGATGCTATGCCGTATTTGTCGCTTATTTCTTCAAAAGAGTCGAAGAGCTCGTCTTCTTCAGTCCAGTCGGATGTGTACTCACAATGACTGATGCACGAATAGGAATATATGGTCTGGTCGATGCCGTCGATCAACCAGCAGTGGCCGTCGCTGTAGGAAGTGCTCTTGAAGGGCCAGATGCCGGTCCTTTTCTTTGTGGCGTAGGCTGTGATCATTACAGGCATGCCTCGGGTGAGATTGTCGAGTATTGCATCGTAGGAATAATCCCCGGAGGAATATTGGAGGCCGTATTTATGTATACCTTCGTATGAGGGAGCGGCACCGCTTCCAAGGCCGGAGTACACGGTGTTGAAGCTGTTGCCGACTTCGGTCATCAGATCCTGGACGTATTCAATGTTGCCGCCGGATTTGGAGGAGAGGGCCATTTCATCCCATCTTTTGGAGCCGATGGTGAGGTCGGATGCTGAGAAGCCGATATCGGTGGTGCTGCCGTTGATGCTGGTCCTGTTGACATCGACGTTGTGGTGGAGCTGGTCGGGGATGCCGATCTGATAGTGTGTGTAGTAGAGGAGCTGCGCAAATGCTACGGCCGTGCAGCCGAGGTAGCATTTGTGGTGGTATTTGTCGTCGTAGGGGAGTTTTTCATTCCAGGGAGATGCCTGTCCCCATGAAGTCTTGATCAGGTGAGGTATTTTTGCCTTGTTGGTGGCTGTGACAGTGATTCTGTCTGTCTTGACCACCCATTTCTTCTCATTGGAATCGAGACTTTGATAGCTTTCGTCGTGGTGCGGGGCGACGTTGTCCCATATATGGACGTTTTCTTCGTTGGTCACCATGGCGGTGGTCCGAAGGTGGCGTATGTCGTCCGCGCAGAGGCCGAGCCAAGTGATGATGCCGTTGTTGGCATTGTTGACATCGATATTTCCGTAGGAGCTTTCGCCGAGGATCGGGGTGGAACGTCTGTCGCCGGATACGACCATCCAGCCGTCGTTGAAGTTGTATATATACAGGAGCGGCGTGTCATTGTCGGCGACGGTCTCGACGGAGTATGTCTCACCGGGACGATGGATGGCGATGAGGCGGTCCGCGTCGGATTCGCTGACACTGAATTGTGCGATTTCCTTTTCGGCGGCGTCAACGCTTCTGCTGCCGGAGATAAGCTCCAGCTTGTTGCACG
>Ga0310786_10007386_pt1 | contig 14328 bp, 10 predicted proteins | sample AusTroGonzalo_MG_FD_203881 | JGI IMG/M metagenome (GOLD analysis project Ga0310786, IMG submission 203881) | Bovine rumen microbial communities from tropical cattle in Woodstock, Queensland, Australia - Gonzalo_03 (v2) (version 2) | ecosystem: Host-associated > Mammals > Digestive system >... | reverse complement strand
CAGAGTAAGTTTTATACGGACAGGAGAAATATAGACATAACGGTTGAAACCATAGATAGAGTTCAAGGAATAACCGTAGACTATGCCATCCTATATTTCCCCTTAAGGAATATAGGCTTTGCTCTTGATGAAAGACGTTTTAATGTGGCCACTAGTCGCTCCAGGAGCACTACTTTGATTATTTCCGATATTCCATTAACGAAAATGCTTTCGATTCCTCCAAGGGTTTCAACTTTCATTAAGCTATGTAAGACTATCGGTGATAATAAGACTGCAACATTTAAAGACGAAGCGAGTCTGAAAGAAATATTGTCACGGAATGACGTAAAAGTATTATATCCAGGTCTCGAAGAAATAGTTGATTTGCTTTTAGACAATAATATTCCATTCAGCCATGAAGGAGATGTTGACCTCATGGATAAGGACGGCGTTGTAATTGCCACTGCTGGAATGTTGCTAAAAGAATACAATATCGCTATAGATCCTGTTGACGATGACTCTAAGCACATCTTCGAACGAGCAGGGTATAAGGTTATTTCTTCTGATGAATTTAATGTTGAACTTTTAAAACGATAAGATATGTTACCACTCCAACAAGCACGTGAGGTACGTGATTCAATTATTGAGTATATCAAGGCGACCTTCAAGTTCAAGGAGAAGGATGTAAGTGACGCATTCTACCGCTTTATTGAGGATAAAGAGGATGGCTTGTTTAAAGGGCCATTCATATCGTTGAAAACTCCTTTTGTATCGGCAACTGAGGAGGAGAGTAAGAATATACCTCTGGATATTGCGCCAACCTTCCCGCCTTATAAGCATCAGCTGCAGGCATTTAGCCAGTTATCTATGAAGAATGGGCATACCCCAGAGCCGACATTGCTAACAACTGGTACTGGTTCTGGTAAGACGGAGTGTTTCCTATTCCCGATACTGGATTACTGCTACAACTGCAATAAGTATGAGCGTCAGGTAGGTGTAAAGGTGATTATAATGTACCCAATGAATGCTCTTGCCAGCGACCAGGCCAAACGTCTAGCTGAAACAATTTGGAACGATGAGCGACTGAAAGGGAAAGTCACAGCGGGACTTTTCGTGGGCGAAGGAACCGATCCACAAGATTACCCACGTGATATGGGTGAAGATCATATTATAGAGAATCGTGATGCCATTTTAGATACCGTACCAGACATCTTGCTTACCAACTTCAAGATGTTGGATTATGGACTTATGCGCCAGAGATTCAGTTGTCTGTGGAGAGGGAATATCGATACGGATTACAAAGCTCTGAAATTTATAGTTCTTGATGAGTTGCATACATACGACGGAGCACAGGGTACGGATGTTGCCAACCTGATACGCCGTCTGAAACTGAAACTCAATATGCCAAAGGGGGTGCTGTGTCCGATAGGGACTTCTGCTACTATCGGAAACGGCCCAGACAGTAAGAAGCGACTGTGTGATTATGCATCAGATGTGTTTGGTGAGACGTTCAAAGAAGAGAATGTAATAGAAGAGCATCGTATTCCTGTTGACCAATACGTAACTGTAACAAACAATACACTTCCTGATGCAAAACTGATTAAGAGTTGCGAGTTCGGTGCAAACGACACTGTGGAAAGCTATATGAAGCGGCTGTGTAAGGTGTGGCTGAAAGATTCTTCCATCTCACCAGTAGATGCCGGAACAAGCCTTCGCAGTATGGATATTGTCAAGTCTTTATTGGATATACTAAGCACTGGAATCTTGTCACTTGATGATATACAGAAGAGGTTGATTGACCAAAACAATAGTTATCGTAAACTGTATCTACAAGAAGGAGAGAAGGTATGCGTTATCGCTTTGGAGAACCTATTGGCGCTGATTGCTTATGCCAAACGTCCTCTTAATACAACGGGAAAACTGATACCGCTGCTATATCTTCAGGTACAACTTTGGCAGCGAGAATTGAGCGGAATCTTACGTTATTTCCAGAAGGAGCCTGAATTCACATGGCGACACAGCTTGAAAAAGGATGAAGACCGCATAGCACTTCCCATGTATTTCTGTCGTGAGTGTGGAGCAAGTGGATGGTTATCCAGACGTTTGGCTACCGATGACCGTTATTGCTCAGATATAGCAACCATCAACAAGGCTTTCATGAATCGAGAGAAAGAAGTGGTTCTGCTCAATATAGAATCGAAGAAACACGAGGCTGTTGATGAATATGTGAATGAAAATACTATTAACGTTACCCACCATGTGTTCTTGAAGGATTTGCGCGAAGCAAGCGTTAGTGATAGTGATACGCTGAGGGTGCGCGTGTGCAGCAAGACGACATCAACAAGAGGTGGCAACCAGAGATTCGCCTCTTACTGCCCGGAATGTAACAGCGATTCTATTTGTCAGGTAGGTGGACGAACATCCACATTGTCGAGCGTGGCCATCAGCCAGGTTTTGTCAAGTGACTTTGACCATGCTGATGAAAAGGAAAGAAAGATTCTGGTATTCAATAACAGTGTGCAGGATGCTGCACATCAGGCAGGTTTCTACGAGGCAAGGACTTTCCGCTTCCTGTTCCGTCAGTCCATGCAGCAATATATCAATACGTTGGATAGCCCTGTAAACATAGCTGAGCTGCAGCAGGGATTTAAAGAGTATTGGAAATCGAAATTATCAGAAGAGGATTATTATAACCGTTTCCTGCCGGCAGACTTAGCCTCTCACATAGACTTACGGCATAACTATCGAGAAGGAAGTGGCTTTATGCAGTCTTTCAAGAATGAGTTTGATGTCCGTGTGGACTGGGAAATCATCAGTGAGTTCGGTCTGACTTCTCAATTAGGTCGTACTTTGGAGAAAACAGGTTCGTCAGCGACCTTCTTCAAAAGTGAAGACATTCACAGGGTGTATGACTTGATGAAGGACTTCTTGACGGATAATAATCTCGGGTATGTAGCAGATGACGAGCGGGCGTTCTGTCATTATGTATATGGTATACTCCAAAGAATGAGACGGCACGGTGCTGTTGACCATCAATATCTAGATAAATTCAGGAAAGAGGCTCTTACGCTGTGGGCACTAAACTGGAACAGAGACGGTCGCCACTTCTTAAACAGGCCATTTGGCGGCGGAGTTAGTTTCCCGAAGCTCATTGGTATCAACTTCCAAGGAACGAATGATGATATGCTTGACATCGTGGTACTTAGAAGACAAAAGCCAAATTGGTACACGAACTACTTCTGGAGATATTTCAACTGGCCCATTGAGCAGAACATGACATTGTTTAATGATTTCATCCGAATGCTTTTCAGTAAGATGGAAGAAGTGGGGCTTGTAAACAAAGCGCTAGAAGGAGGCGGCAATTATGTTATCAACCCTGACCACATTTGGGTAAGCAAACAGGTGAAGCATATAAAGTGTAGCAACTGTCAGTCAACGCTCTATGTAGCCAAGAGTGACGGTCTTGCAGAAGATACTCTCTGCCTTGACTACAAGTGTGCAGGAACCTACTCAGAAGAAATCAATCCAGAATTAAATTACTACCAACAGGTATATAACAGAGCACTATCACCTCGTGTATATGCACGGGAGCATACAGGCTTGTTGGAACGAAGCGATAGAGAAAAACTGGAGAAAGACTTCAAAGAGCATCCTCATTCCAACTCTGTAAACGTTCTTACAGCCACTTCAACTCTTGAAATGGGTATTGATATTGGTGATTTGAATGTGATGGGCAATGCCAATGTTCCTCCAAAACCAAGTAATTTCCTGCAACGAGTTGGTCGTGCTGGCCGTAAGGAAGGAGCTGCCCTGGTGCTGAATTATGCTCATTCTGGAGAACCTCATGATATGTATTATTTCACCTATCCAGACGAAATGATGGAAGGTGAAGTTAATACTCCTGGATGTTTCTTGGAGGCTAAGGACATCCTTCGTCGTCATTTCTTTGCGTACTGTATTGACACATGGATTAGTGCCAGTACGGACAATACGCTGCCGTCAAGTGTGAGAGACCTGAAACTCACAGAGGGCGCAATGGCTCTTGATAGTTTCGTCATCAATCGAATCATTGCCTTTATTAAAGCCAACAAGAACACCTTGAAGTCGCGTTTTGCAGAGCAATACGATGAAAAGACTCAACCAACCTTGAAGATTCTCGCTGAGTCGCTGGATAATGAATCTTTCTATCAGATTATTATCAAGGAATTCCACTCTTTAGCAGACAGATTATATGGGTTAGGTCAGGAGATGAATGAATACAAGGAGCAAGAAGAGAAGCTCCAGCCCAATGACCCTGCTAAAGAAGCCATCAAAGAGTTGATAAAAGCGTGCAAGAAGCAGTATGGAAACATCCAAGGTGAAAGTCTTATCGAGTTCATGACGAACTGTGGACTATTACCAAACTACGCATTCCCAGAAACAGGCGTAAAACTCCAAGCCAGCGTTTATTCGTCTCAGGAGAAGGAAGACAAGAAGAATAATGTGGCTGAGCCAAGTGTCATTGAATTGACTCGTTCAGCATCTCAAGGAATAAAAGAGTTGGCTCCAGGCAACAGGTTCTGTACTCAGAAATACCAGTTGGAAGTCAGCGGAATCCCCACATTTGACTGGAAGGACAATCTCACGATTATGAGATACTGCTCGAAGTGTGATTGCCTGGCTGAAAAAGGCACAGCAGATTTTGCTCAAGCTGCTTGTCCGAAATGTGGTGACCCATCATGGGGCGTTAATCAACACCACTTCCTGAAGTTCACGAACGCCAGGAGTGCCATGTTTAAGGTTGATGCTGTGCTTGACGACTCCAACGAAGAACGTTCCAAAGAACAGTTCATCGTGAAGAAGCACTTCATGTTCCATCATAAAGGAGTCGTTTCATCCTATGCTATGAAGGGTATTGGTTTCGGTATTGAGTTCTGCAACAATATGGATCTCTACGAAGCCAACTATGGTATGCAGATGCAGTCAGGAGCAAAAGTCGAAATCAATAATGAGAATATCATTCCTGAGAATGGCTTCGTGACTTGTCGCTGCTGCGGTAAATCGACCCCAATCCTCTCAAAGCAGAACAGAGACCATCAGCCGGTAGAACAGCACTACAGATTTTGTAACCACAAACAGGTCAACTTTGCTGACGACAGAAACGGTGAGGTGTTTGAACAGTTGTATCTGTTCCGTCACATGCAGACTGAGGCCATCAAGATTCTGTTACCAGTACAGATACTGGATGCAAAATCAGCAGTCGAGATGTTTAGGTCTGGCATTGAACTTGGTATGAAGGAATACTACCATTCATCTCCTGAGCATATCAGGATAGACTCATATACAGAAGCGAACCAAGCTACAGGCAAGAAAGACTATTATCTTGTGATGTACGACACTATTCCTGGTGGTACTGGTTACTTGGCAAAACTTTATAACACTGCTGAATTCACAGAACTGTTGGAGAAAGCATACGAAAGGATCAGAGATTGTGCTTGCCAACATGAGGGGAAAGATGGCTGTTATCATTGTATACTGACTTATGGAAACCAATACTCACGCGACTCTTTTAGCAGAGAGCAGGCAGAGATCCTGTTTGGGAAGCTAGTTGATAACACCAAGACATGGGAACGCATAGATGGTTCTGTTGGAACTATTGCCCAGAACGGAGCAGCAGAAGATAGTGAGCTTGAACTGAAGTTTGTCAGTGCCATGCGAACATTATCAAAGAAGAAAGACTGGTCTTTTGAGAAGGTTCCCGATGAAGATTCGTACCATTACGAGCTGGTGGTTCAGGATGACAATACAGACACTGAAATCAGATATAATATCAAACCTCAGTTTGAATTGACTGTGGCTTATGGAGTCAAGCATACGACCATCCCAGACTTCCAAATAATGTGTACCCGTGCTAAAATAAACGGCAATGAAATAGAAGATCTAATCAATATTCCTTGGTGGTCGGTGTATTTGGATGGTTATCAATATCATGCTTGTGCCCCTAACATGAGATTCTATAGTGACTGGGAGAAACGCGAAGGCATCAAACAAGCCAAACCACAGCGTATGTTCTCATGGACATTAACATGGGAGGATATCCAGCTCTTCGAGTCTGAAAAAGATGATGAACTGGGATTCAACTCAGTTACTCGCCTCGGTCAACTGCTGGAAACACCACAGTTGGGAAGTATTAAAGAAACATGTTTCTGGTGCATAAATGATACGCCAAACTTCCTGCCAAGCGGTGGTTCGCTCTATAGCGGTTCCATATCATTGGACGCTTCTTGTGCAAACGACCTTACAGACACATCAACAGATGAGGACGTAGAGAAAGCCTATAGTGGTGCTATAAAGTACGATCTTCAGCTGCAAAGAGGCTTAAGCGAACTGGATAAGGAAGAATGGGTTGCCTTTTGGAGAAGGTACAACCTGATTCAATTCTTCTCAGGAAGTCTTGAAAGCTCGCAAGAAGAGGCTGCCGCTGCGCCAGTGAACCGAGAAGAGGTCAAGGAACTATATCCTGGTATGGAAGATATTGTTGATATACTGATAGACAACAACATTCCGTTTAGCTATGATGGTGTCTTTGAATTGACAGACGAAAACAACGATGTTATAGCCAGTGCTGCTATGATTATTGACAATCCGAAGATTGCCATTGATCCTTTCTCTGATGAGGACAAGACTATGTTTGAGCAGAAAGGATATAAAGTCATTAAACAGGAAGAATTTAACATTGAACTAATAAAATAAAAGAATACAGCTATGAGACTATTTTTATCAGAAACTTTCTTTGATGCAGTTTTTAAGTTGCCAAAGAAGACCCAAGACAAAGTGGTTACATTCCAGAAGAAGTTTCGTGAGAACCCAGCTTCTCCAGGTATTCACTTAGAACCGATTACACAGTTTAAGAATTCCACCATGCGTACAGCACGGGTTGATGATAATTATCGTGTTGTTATCGGAGTGTTAGATGGTAATACTTATTCTCTGTTGTATGTTGCCGACCATGAAGAGGCATATCGATGGGGAATGAGCAAGCGTTTTGTTTGGAACGAGCATACACAAGCTTGCCAGTTGATATCTGTAGAAGAAAAGGAGCAGGATTATACTCCTACACCTCAGACAGTCACAGAAAGTACGTTCTTTACTGGAGTCCCAGAGGAGAAGCTGTTGAAAATAGGTATTCCACAAGAGGCAATAGGAAGAGTCATGTCCATCAAGTCGTTGGACGATCTCGATGCATTGGAACCAATTTTACCTATTGATGCATACGAAAACATCTTCAATATTATGGATGGTGTGAACATCGATGACATTATCAGTAGTATTGAAGATGGTCAGGCACGTGAGAATGAAGACAAACTGCTCAGTGACAACAACAAGCGTCGATTCGTAGAAATTACTGACGATGATGCGTTGCAGCGTATCATCGAGCAGGGCATGGATAAATGGCAGATATTCCTTCATCCTTCACAGCGAAAGCTCGTTGATGCCGAATATAAAGGTACAATGAAGGTCAGTGGTGGTGCAGGAACTGGTAAGACCGTTGCTGCCATCCATCGCCTGAAGTTCTTGTGTCAGAAGCCTGGTGCTAATGTTTTGTTCACGACATACACAAAAACTCTTAGCATCAACTTAGCGGACTCGATTGAAAAACTCGATGTACCATCGAACAAGTACACATTGAGCAACATCGACCGGGTACTGTTGGATGTCGCTCAGGCTTATAAAATTAAGGATGGATACAAGGTGCTTGACTATAGTGGTGACGAGGAGTCATTAAAATTGTGGCGAGAAGTACTTGAAACCGAGGTAACGGAGTTTGATGAGCAGTTCCTCTATGATGAATATATTGATGTCATTGTATATTATGGCAATAAGGATGTCAAACAGTATATGATGCAGCCACGTGTTGGTCGCAACAAAGCATTAAGTCGCAAACAGCGTGTTGAAATATGGAAGCTCGTTGAGAAGTATGTTGCTCTAAAACAAGAGCGCAAGGTTGTTGACAGGCTGGAGCTGTTTAATGAGACTACAAACTATCTCAACGAGAATGATATTCATCCATATACCAATGTTATTGCTGACGAATTTCAAGACTTCTCAAATCCTGAATTGAAATTCCTTCGTGCATTAGTTGCCGAGGGTGAGAACGATTTGTTCTTAGTTGGAGATCCTATTCAGCGCATCTACACTGGTCGTAAAATGAATTTTGGAGCAGCAGGGATAAATGTTCGCGGCATTAGAAGCAAGAAGCTCAAAATCAATTATCGTACCACTGAACCTATCAAGAGAGTCGCTGTTGGTGTCATTAAGGGAGTTGATTACGATGATCTGGATGGAGGAAAGGAATCTACCAAAGGGTATGTTTCTCTTATACATGACGGTATTGCTCCTCAGTACAAGATAGTAAATGATGCAAATGCAGAAGTCGAGCAAGTAATTGAATGGCTTAATGAGTGCCTTGAAAATGGTATAAAACTATCTGAAATTTGTATTGCTGCGCCGAGTATGCAATTATTAAAGGGTATTCAAACAAGATTGCATCGTGACGGTACAGAGTATAGAGTCTTGAAGGGTGCTCAAAAGCAAGGTAGCACTAACGGAGTTGACCTGTGCACATTCCATTCTTTGAAGGGACTTGAATACCGTGTAATTATCCTTACGGATATTAATGAGCGTAACCTGCCTTCTAAAGCAACAGAGGGCTATCCTTTCTCTGGAATGGATAATGTAACCCAGAAAGAGTTCCTTTCTGCAAAGCGCTCGTTGCTCTATGTTGCCATAACACGAGCAAGACAGCTTGTGTATATGGTAGGATTTGGAGAGCCAACGGGACTTCTAAAACACGAGTGAACTTAACAAAGGAATACAATGAGACATCGAATAAAAGCGGGTAAGGTTGGGTCTTATACACCTGAGAAGCAAAAGGTTGAGACAAACCTTTTGGAGAATAGCGAAGTTTCTGACGAAGTCGAAGAAATCTTCGAGGAGGATTCGGAATTCAGTAATGATGACGAAGCTCTTGCTGCGATGGAGTTTTACGATAGCCCAGACGAAATGGAATAAAATTATGTTCGGCAACAACAATAACAAGAAAAAGAAAGGCAACAGGCCTGGAAGTGAGCGGGATTTGTGGCGAAAGGAGTATAAGAACCAAGACGAGTTCGATTACGACCGCTACGTATATGGTGATGATGAAGCATGGTAATATGTATATGATTAGAAAGAGACATTTTATTGCTATACTTGTTCTCGTACTTGCTATCTCAGCATGTAGAAACAAACCAAAGCAAGCAGTGCCGGTCGTTTATGAGGCCCAACCTGTTACCGAGTTATCAGAACCCGATACCACATCAGAATCCATTTGGGAGGATGATTCTGTTGTAATAGAAAAGCCTTCTACAACTTCTCGATCCACGGTATCGCCCTCGTCAAGATCTCACAGTTCTGGTAGCTATGACAATATGCGTGGCTTCGACCCAGCATCCGAGGATGATATGGACGATAACGGCATGAGCCGCTATATGGAGAATGATGACGATGAAGGTTGGGATTAATCTAAAAAGGAATAATTATGGCATACAAACCTTGGGAAGTACAAGATGCTCTTTGGAGAGAATCGTGTAAGTGGGGTAAGAGGCAAAACAAGAATTTCTTAGTCGACAACTTGGTTCGACGTACAGGAAAGTCTATTATGGAAACACTTCGAGACTTGAGTCTTGCTGAAAGTTCTGGTATGATACATACAAATGAAGATGGTTCGGTTGATATCGTATAGTTACTTATATTTCAAAGCGTATATGAAATAAGATATGTTAGGAGCAATTATAGGTGATATTGTTGGTAGCCGCTGGGAGTTTGACCCCACGAACGACTACGATTTCGAGTGGCTGTCATCAGAGAATGGCTATACTGATGACACCATCTGTACTGTGGCTGTGGCTGATGCACTACTGAATGAGCGTGACTTTGGCGAGAGTATACATGAATGGTGCAATCGCTATCCGCATCCGATGGGAGGATACGGAGGCAGGTTCGCTCAGTGGGTTCATAGTGACAATCCACTACCCTATAATAGTTTTGGTAATGGTGCCGCTATGCGTGTGAGTTCAGTTGCCTATTGGTACAATACTCTTGACGATGTGCTGGATGCTGCAGCTGCCACCGCCCTACCCTCACACAATCACGATGAAGGTATCAAAGGTGCTCAGACTGTGGCCCTGGCCATATTTAGGGCGTTGCAATTTGGTGAGCAAGCACCAGAGCACATAGATGAAATCCTAGACGAATGCGCCCAGTTCTCTGGCTATGACATCAATATCAAGAAAGCGGATGTCATCAACCGCTTCGATGAAACATGCCAAGGCACAGTTCCTGTTGCTCTCTGGATTATCGGCATCAGTGACAACTTTGAGGATGCTGTTCGTAAAGCTGTTAGCCTTGGTGCCGATGCTGATACCTTGGGTGCCATCGTTGGCAGTATCGCAGAGGCTATTTGGGGGATTCCCGAAGAGTTGAAGCATAGCGTCATGCCGTACCTCACTGATGAAATGAAAGAGGTCGTGAACAAGTTTTATCAATAGTTATGAAAAAAATAGTATATATACTGATATAAATAAACTACTATGAAATTATTCTTTTTTGATAATTGGAAAAGTAAGGCGAGATGGTATTTTGATAGATCTTTTTCAGAAAAAAGTACTTCTCAGATTGCGTGGCTTATAGGAATAATTCTCGTTGTATTCTTCCTAATTTGGATATTTAGCTACCCCTTCACAGAAAGAATGTTTGAGGATAGCAACCCCTCAATGTCAAGGGAACTAAGGATAATATCACTCCTGATAAATCCAGGTGCAGTGAGTGAAGTCAACCCTACTATGAGAATTTTTGCCATTTTGGTTGCTGTTATAGGAATAATTATACTTAGTGGTTTTTTAATAACAGTATTCTCAAACATGTTAGAAAGACATGTCGAACACTATAAGAACGGCGACATTCATTATAAATTAAAAGACCACGTCATTGTTATAGGTTTTAATGAGCACACTATTTCATTAATAAAGAGATTATTATCTGAAAAGGGGAAACATTGCAAAATCCTCTTAGTTAGTAGTGCTCAAACATCAATTATTCGTGAACGAATAGAAGCTGAATTTTCAAGAAATATATGGAAGCAGATAATATATTATAGTGAAGATACCACTTCATTAGAGTCTTTATCATTAATAGATAGTGATAAAGCAGAAGAAATTTATGTATTAGGTGATTCCATTGGTAATGACAATCTTAAAATACAATGTATTGATCATTTGTTAACCATTAACAAAGAACGCTCAGCTCCATTAATACCATGTTATTTGTTTTTAGAATCCAGCACAACTCTTTTCATAATAAAGCAAAAAGGATTAACAAGAAAATGGGGTAAAATTATGCGTGTCATACCAGTTAACATAACTGAAAATTGGGCAAAGAAAGTCCTTATATTTGGAGATTATTATGGTTACAGTCCTATAAAACTGATTGGTTCTAAAGGACACAATCGACTTATTATAATTGGCATGACAAATTGGAGTAAGGCATTATCAGAAGTATATGCTAGAATTAGTCATTATCCTTTAGGTGAACTAAATGATATTCCAGGACAAATGAATTATCCATCATCAAAATATGTAGGTTATAGTACAATCACTTTCATTGACGAGAAAATTGATGATTATATGGACAAATTTTGTGGGGCTTATTCATCATTGTTTGAAGTTCAGAAGTATACCTACATTGATACCACAAGCGACGAAAAAGCAATTAAGGAGATCGGGGAAGGTGGCAATTTCTTAGATATTAATTTTGTGTTTATTAAAGGCGTTGTTCACAATTCATACATAAAACAGTACTTAAATGATGCTGCCTATGACGAGACGACGATAGCAATTTGCTATGATGATGATAATTACAATATTGAAATAGCAGTACAACTACCAGAGAAACTATATGAAAATAGAATACCTGTATATGTAAGACAAAAATATGATAATATAGTTACAAGCATTATTAATAACGAGAAAGAGAAAGAAAATAAATTTGGCATAATAGATAATAAATACTCTAATATATATGCTTTTGGTATGATAGAAAACCAAGATATAATTTTTGACGATGATGATTCGTATGTACAATTTATTGTGGAATTATATGAAAATAAATCAGAGAATTATGTTCGTTCTATAAACAGATTTAATGAAAGAGTTGATAAGTATATAGATAATCTATATCATGGATATTACATATATTTACTTTGGAGTCAAATGGATAGTCATTATGATCGAGAAGAAATAAAACAGATACTTGCAAGAAACAAAAATATTTTTATTGAAATAGAACATCTTAGGTGGTGTGTTAATAAGTTAATGAGTGGTATATCGTCGACATACCATGAGAACAAAGTATATTTTGGTAATGAGTATATTACTTCATTCGATTCACTAAATGACGAATTCAAGCAGTATTCTGCAGTTAATATCGATTATATTCAAGAATTAATAAATAATGGTGGTGTAATAAAGTAAACCAAAAGAAAACGGGTATACCAACTTCATAAATAAAATATTGTAATACATGACCTATACATATAAATATCCTAGACCCGCAGTTACCGCAGACTGTGTGGTCATTACGAAAGAGGCGGAGCCGAAAGTGCTACTTATCCAGCGAGGGAATCCACCTTTCAAAGGAGCATGGGCTTTTCCTGGTGGTTTCATGAATATGGATGAGACCACGGAGCAATGCGCAATACGTGAGTTGGAGGAAGAGACAGGGCTTCGAGTGACGGACATTCATCAGATAGGGACTTACTCGAAAATTGACAGAGACCCACGCGGTCGAACCATCACAATAGCTTATCTCGCCATCATCGATAAGCCTGTTGCGGTATGTGGCCAGGATGATGCGGCGAAAGCGGAGTGGTTCCCGCTATCTGAATTGCCTGCGCTGGCATTTGACCATTATGATATAGTGCAAGATGCTATAACTGTTTATGGACGAAACGTGAATTTTGAAAACAAATAATTATGTCGAACTGAACAATTAATAGAATATCTTATGAAAGAATTGTCCTATTATACACAAGTTAAAAACAATTTTCTTACAAAGGAAAGGTTGAGTATGTTCGAAAGAACAAAACTAGATTCTGGTTTTGATGATAGCGAAAGATACCTAGTAACACCTAACAAAAAGTACAAAGGTTATTATGTACATTACTATTTAGATCACACCATACCTGATAATAGTATGATGAATCGTATGTTTGGTCTTTTCCCGAAGGTAAAAGATTCGTGGTATGTAGAATTAAGTTTGGGTGAAAAATATACTGAGTTTATAAAAGAAAAACTTTATGGGCAATTTTATCCATTTACCCCAGAAAGCATAAAAAATGCCCTTTCCAAATATCCTGCAATTACAAATATCATATTATCTCAGTACAAATCTTTTTCCTATAAAGGACTAGATATAAAGTTTATGGTAAACACTCTTGACGTCTACTTTAAAGAAGTCGGTCCGGAACTATCTCCACAGTTAGAATCTAAAGCAGTTGATACATTAATCAGTTTCGCTGAAAAATTTATTTTCGAAGTCAATAACTTTTCTTTTAATCCATCTCTACTTGAATTACGTCCTAAACAGCCTGAATCAAATATACCAAAATGGGTTAAAAAATGTATGTATGTTGGAGCGAGGGCTTGTGTAAAACTAATTGGAGCAGAGATTGATTTCGACATACAAGATTCATCTAACAATGATAATATAAATATCGATTTCTATGATATTAATACTGACTTATCTAGTATCAATCCATTAGACTATCAAAATGATATTAATATGGAATCACCAATAGATGACGATTGTTATAATGTGATGTTTTGTGGTAAAAATGACTTACCCCCCAATGCAAATAGTGACGGTTATATTTCAAGTGGAGAGGTATGTCTAAATACAACTGTATCTGATATTCCAAAATTTTTTAAACTGTTCATTAAAGATGGTCATAAGTATATATTATATAATAGATCATATTATAGAATAGATGGTGTGGGCACTGTTACTATTGGAGGTATCAAATATAATAAAGTTTAGTTGTATCTAATTCCATTATAGAATATTGCTTTAATATAATAGGAATTAATCACTCATCGAAGAACTTTCCTGCGGGGATGGGTGCAGCCTCGGCGACGCAGCAGTTGAAGCGTTCGCGACTGCGACGCTCGCGTGCGAACATGGCCTTTGTGCCTGCCTCGTCCTGCTGGAATTCGAGGTGCTCGTCGATGGCAAAGGAATGGGCCATCTCCTCTACGTCGAGGTTGTCGGTGCCAA
>Ga0310786_10007385_pt1 | contig 14328 bp, 13 predicted proteins | sample AusTroGonzalo_MG_FD_203881 | JGI IMG/M metagenome (GOLD analysis project Ga0310786, IMG submission 203881) | Bovine rumen microbial communities from tropical cattle in Woodstock, Queensland, Australia - Gonzalo_03 (v2) (version 2) | ecosystem: Host-associated > Mammals > Digestive system >... | reverse complement strand
GAGATGGAGCTGCGCGACATTGAGTTGGCCTACCTTTATCACGGCATCACCCATTTCGAAAGAGACAACATGAAACTCTCGGCAGAGGAACTCATGGCAACGCTGAACGACTCTATCATCGACAGTCCGCGTTTTGCCCCATGGATCAATGACGAGATGCGTTCGGGCATGGACAAGGTCAACACCTCGATAGCAGAAAACCTCGGCAGGCTGCGTGGTGAAAAGTATTCGCAAGCCATCGTCTTTACCGAACTACCCAAGGAATCTGATGAAACCAACGCCTTTGTGGAAGCCCTCGCCGCGCAATGCGACACGCATCTGGCCGGTGACCATTACCTGATAGGGGAATCGGTGATGATGAACGAGATGCGCAGCCAGTTCAGTGGCGAGATGCTGCTGGTCACCCTTATCACTGTGTTGTCCATCTTCCTTATCGTGGCATTGACTTTCCGTTCGCTCGTCGTGCCCGCCATCCTTGTCATGACGGTGATGACGGCAGTGTATATCAACGTGACGTTGAGCGGCCTGTTCGGCGACCTGCTTTACTTGGCCTACCTCATCATGCAGAGCATACTCATGGGCGCCACCATCGACTATGGCATCCTGTTCACCAACAACTACCGTGAAGCGCGTGCCACGCATAACAAATTAAATTCCATCACCCAGGCCTACAAGATGTCGACGCACACCATCATCACTTCGGGCATGATCATGACGCTGGCGCCGCTGGCTATGTCGTTCATGCTTGACGACCCGACCACCGTGATGATCCTTCGCTGCATCGCCGTGGGTGCTTTCGCCTGTTTGTTGCTGATTATCTTTATTTTGCCAGGAATCCTTGCCACCTTCGACAGGTTTGTCATCAGGAGGCGACCTAAAAAAGAGGCAAAACCTATTGAGTAAATTCCTAATTTTGCGGCATGAAAAAACGGTTGTTGCAAATCAGCTCCTTATTAATGGCTCTTGTGGTGCTGTTTGTCTCGGTTGGCTGGGACGTGAAGTTCCATTACTGTACTAAAGACCACCATATCATGGGTAGCTTTGGCGATGCCTCCGCTGAATGCATGCATTGCCTGGGGCATCATCATGAGCATCATGAGATGGAAGCCGCTGCTTTGCACGATGTCGTCCAGCTCAACGCCAAGTGCTGCTGCGAGGACTTCGACAGCAAGATCCAGTTCACTGACAACTACGTTTTTTCACCCGACAAGCATCTGGTTGTCAATTTGCAATCTTTTGTCCTGCCGCATCTCGACTTGACGGAGATCTGCACCCAGATTAGCACGGTCTTCAACAACCACTCTCCACGAAAGACACTCAAGTTTCTTTCCGGGCGGGAGAGGACCGTCTTTTTTTCTTCGTTGAAGGTTAATCCTTTGGTTTTCTGATTGACCCGCAAGACAAGAGACCGGGGTGGTTTACCTCGAGCCTTAGTCGTCATTGCGGAGGAACATCCGCAATCTCCTTCGCGAGAGGGTCTCCTTTACGCATGGGAGATTGCGGGTCAAGCCCGCAATGACGGAAAAGAAACAAACAATCACAAAAACAAACAATCATCATGAAAACCAAACACATAACCCTAATAACCCTATTATTATTTGTCTTCTCTTTGGGTGCCTTTGCTCAGGGCTTTATAGAAGGCACGGTCTATGAAGAGGACGAGAATGGCAATCGCACGCCTATCCCGGGTGTGAATGTCTATTGGAAAATCGTCAACGAAGGCACCACAACCGATACCCACGGACACTATAAAATCCCGTTGCACGAAACCGTCTGCTGCCTTGTGTTCAGCTGCATCAGTTATGAGAACGACACGGTGCACCACATGTCAGAGCCTGCTCATTACGACCACGTCTTCCACTCCGCCCACATGCTGAACGAGGTGGAGATTGCGGCGCGACAAAAGGCCACTTTCATCAACCCGATCAAAGCCATTGCGATACAGGAAATCTCATCTGAAGGCTTGCGTCGCGCGGCTTGCTGTAGCTTGGCTGAGAGCTTCGAAACCAACGCCTCGGTTGACGTGTCCTATAGCGACGCCGTCACTGGTGCCAAACAAATCGAACTCTTGGGTTTAAGCGGTATCTACACCCAGATGATGGCTGAAAACATGCCCAACTTCCGCGGTCTGGCCTCTGCTTTTGGCCTCAATTACGTGCCTGGCACTTGGATGAACGCCATCCAAATTTCGAAAGGAACGTCTTCGGTGAGGAATGGCTTTGAGTCCATCAGCGGACAAATCAACGTGGACTATAAAAAACCCGAGCTAGGTGAAAGCGAGAAGCTGTTCCTCAACCTCTATGGCAACACGATGACCATGACGGAGTTCAACTTCAACACGCGTTGGAATGTGGGTAAAAACGGCAGCATGATGCTCCTTGGTCATGCCAACCACAACTTCATGAAAATGGACGGAAACAAAGACGGCTTCATTGACGATCCGATGGCGACCCAAGGCAACCTTTTCTTCCGTTACAACTACGCCAAAGACTGGTTTGAAGGCATGTGGGGCGTGAAGGCGCTTTACGAATCTCGCTGGGGCGGTCAGATGGATTATTTCCCGTGGCCTAACACTGGGATGACGGGAGTCGGTTTCTCCATCTGGACCCAACGCTATGAGGCTTTTTCAAAGACGGGTTTCCTCTTTGACCGTGACGACACCAGTTTGGGCTTCCAGCAACAGTTCATCTACCATGATTTAGGTTCATCCTATTTTGCGAGAACCTATTATGATGCCACCCAGATTTCTTATTACGCCAACCTGCTCTTCGATTCCTATTTGGTGAACGACCACCACAAATATTCGGTGGGCGCAAGCTACTCTTACGACAAATACGACGAGCATCTCAACAACATGGATGTATTAACCCGTGTCGACAGTACTTTCCTGTGCACTGAACACGTCCCTGGTGTCTTCGCTGAATATGTCTTTAACGATGAACACCACTGGAGCGTTATAGCAGGTTTCCGTGCCGACTACAACACCTATTACCACAAAATGCTCTACACGCCGCGTCTTCACGTGCGTTTCAAGACCCACGACGAGCTGACTATCAGGGCATCAGCAGGTAGAGGCTATCGCTCGCCTAATGTGTTGGCGGAGAACTCCACGATGTTTGCCTCTGCAAGGAGAATCGTCTTTTCGCAGGAGAAGCCTCAAATGGAAGAGGCCTGGAACTACGGCATCAACGTGACTAAAGGCATAGATATCGGCTGGCGCGAGATTGTCATCAACGCCGACTTCTACCGCACCGACTTCGTCAACCAAATCGTCCTCGACCGTGATGCTGACGCCCATGAGATCCGCATCTACAACCTCGACGGCAAGTCATATTCCAACAGCGCACAAATTGAGGTCAGCTGTGAGATTATCAGAGACTTCGACCTGACACTGGCTTTCCGCTACAACGACGTGAAGATGACCATCAACGACTCGCTGATGGTGAAGCCTTTCGTGAACCGTTACAAGGGCTTGGTGACGATGTCGTATGCCCCTGGCACTTGGCAGTTCGACTTGACGACACAGTTCAACGGCGACAGCCGCGTGCCCGACTTAAGCGGCAACGCCACAGCTGTGGCCCACAACCAAGACATCAAGCGTTCGCCCTTCTATTTCATCATGAACGCACAGATTACCAAGAAGTTGGGTAAGTGCTGGGAGCTGTATGTCGGTGGCGAGAACCTGACCAACTACAAACAGAAATACCCCATCATCTCAGCAGAAAACCCCACCAGCGAAGACTTCGACGCTTCTATGGTTTGGGGACCGCTGAGTGGCATCAGGGCTTACTTGGGTGTTCGTTTTACCTTGAAATAAGAGATTGTTACGCTTTTGATAACGCCGCCGCGCCAAGGATGGCCGCGTCGTTGTCGGGCAGCTCGGAGACGCGCACGTCGACGCTGCCGTCATAGACGAAACACAGGTGTTTCTTGAACGACTCGCGCACGGGGCGCATCAGCACCTCGCCCGCTTTCACGGGACCGCCCATCAGGAAGATGGCCTCGGGACCGCTGAAGGCCACGGCGTTGGCCAAGGCGATGCCTAACCAATAGCCTGTCTTTTCGAATACTCTGATGGCCAAGGGATCGCCGTATTTGGCGGCATCGCCCACCATCTTGCTCGTCAGCTCCTCGGGAGGAACCGTCGACAAAGTGCCTACATAATCTGGTGTGCTTTCAATCATCTCGAGTGCCGTGCGGCGGATGCCCGTGGCCGAGGTGTAGGTCTCGAGGCAGCCTTTGCGGCCGCAGCCGCAGGGACGGCCTTCGGGGATGAGGATGGCATGGCCGAGTTCGCCCGCGCCGCCGGTCTTGCCGTGTACCAGCTTGCCATCCACCACGATGCCGCTACCCACGCCCGTGCCGAGGGTGAAGGTGATGAAGTTCTTCATGCCCTTGGCGCCGCCGTAGACGAGCTCGCCGTAGGCGGCAGCGTTGGCGTCGTTGGAGACGACGACGGGCACGTCAATATGTGCCTTGAACGCCGCGCCAAGGTCGACGATGCCCTTGAAGTTGAGGTTGGTGGCGTTTTCGATGCAGCCTGTGTAGTAGTTGCCCGCCGGTGCCGCGATGCCGATGCCGTCGATGGCCTCAACACTGTTTTCGGCCATCAAGAATTTGATTTGCTCGCAAATGTCGGACACATAGATGGAGGCGTCGTAGTATTTGTTGGTAGGCAGGTTTTTCTTGGCCAGGCAGCGGCCGTCGTCGCGCACCAGCCCAATGTCGGTGTTGGTGCCGCCAATGTCGATTCCAATGGAATAAGTGTTCATGATGAGTTTGTTTTTGATGGTGCTAAAGTACGCTTTTTTGTCGAATTGGGAAGAAAAAGCCTATTTTTGCACAAAAATAAACTCCATGTACACCAAACGCACCTTTTTGGCCATCCATATTCCAACAGGGACAGAGTATCCCCTCATGGTGGAACGACTGAAGAAAAACCTCCCACACGAGAAGTTCATCAACTACTGCCGTCCCGAGAACATCCATCTGACCTTGAAATTCCTTGGCAGCACGCCCGTTGACGACATCCCTAATATCATCGAGGCTTGCCAGAAAGTGGCCAAAAAACACCAATCCTTCGCCATGGACTTCGACCGCACCGGTTTCTTTGGCTCCAACAACGTGCCGCGTGTGTTGTGGCTCGGCATGAACGAGCAGCCCCAAGCCTTGTTTGACCTCGAAGCCGACCTCTTGGATGCCTTTGACGATCTCGGCTATCTCCGTGACCGACAGAACTTTGTGCCACATCTCACGGTATGTCGCATCAAGTCGCTGGTCGACAAGCAGTTTTTCCTGAAAGTCTGCAACGGCATTGAGCAAAAGACCTACCTCCATGCTGATGTGACGGAACTGGTGTATTTCCAAAGCATTTTGCAGCCTACGGGACCCATCTACAAGGTCATTAAGAAGATACCGTTAGGGTAGTGGCTGTTTTTGGCACTAAATTTGCCATTAATCGCCTTGTGCAACGAAAAAAGCACTATCTTTGCAATTTATTAGTATCTATTGGAGTTATAAGGAAAAATTCGATAAGCAATGAAAAGTAAAATCACAACCATCATGATGGTCCTTTTGGCCGCTTTCATCACGCTGGGAGGCACCACCAGTTGCAAGAGCAAGAAAAAGCTTGCCAAGGAAGCCGCTGAGGCTGAGTACAAATCCAAAGTCCAACAAGCCATTACCGACCTGAATGCTATCCTCGACGACGAGACCACATGGACCCTTGAAGAGAAGGAGGCTCGTGTGCAGGCTATCAAGGACTGGAACCTGCAAAACGCCGAAGTCGACGACTTGCTGTTCCAAGTTGAGAAGAAACTGGCTCGTGAACGTGCACAGAGGGATGAAGAGATTCGTCGTGCCGCCCAAGAACAAGAACAAGCCGCTGCCGCCGATGTCGTGTTGGGACGTAACTTCAACAGCATCGCCAATGCCGGTAGCACCAGCCAAGCCAACCGTGTCATCAACGAGACTTTGGAGATGTTTGAATCGCCCAATACTCCCGTGCTCCTCATCATCAAGCAGAACGCAGGCTTCAACGACTACGACCGTCCGACCACCATCGAGAAGTACCTCAACTACGTGAAGGACCAGAAGAAAGCCTCCGAGAAGGTGCACGAAATCAAATACAACGCCAACGGAAAGATTAACGAACTTGAACTGATAAAGAAATGAAAAAGATCATCGCCACATTAGCCTTTGTCATGTGCTTTGCGGGCATCGCCCTCGCACAGGACGAACTGAGTTTCGAACGCAAGCAGGCCATCGACAGCCTTGCCTTGGAGAAGGTGAGAGACCTGAGCAAATATGTCAAAATCGTCGGTTCCAAGGAAACGCCTTTCAGCGAGGCCAACCGCGTCATCGACCGCGCTGAAGAACTGTTCATGAGCGATGCCGAAATCGGTGTCTCGTCATTGAGTTCAAACCAAATCACCTACTATCGTGTCCGTAAGTATTTTGAGCACTTGATGCGTCTCAACTACGACCGCGTCGAGATTGAATGGTACAACATCGAATACGTCAGCGACCTGCAACGTCAGCCCGACGGCACCTATGTGGGTGTCATCACAGTGTTCCAAACCTTCCGCGGCTACGACAAAGAGGGTAACATGGTGTATAAGGACACGACCAAGAAAGACATCACCGTCTACGTGAAACGCAAGGAGACCCAAATCGGTGGCCGCACCATTGGCTTCTGGGATGTGTTGCTCGGCGACATGCGTGTGAAAGAGACTACCAATAGATGAGAATAGCTAGAAATATCCTTATTCTGGCACTGACTATCGCCTTCGTCTGGCCTGTTGCAGGTCAGACGATTGGCGATTTTAAGATGGACGAGACGGAGCTCTATGCCATGACCAAACAGATGGGTCAGTTTATGCGCCGTTTCAACTACGAGGAAGACCAATATGGCGAGCGCCTCAACCCGAAAGACCCTCGTTACCACAACAACGAAATGCGCCGCAAGTCGCTGCCCATCCTCTTCGACCAGGAGAAATACGGCAACCAGACCGAGTTGCAGAAATATTTCATCGAGGACGTCACCAAAGACGACTCCACCTTCATGACATTCCTCGGTGGCAGATGGTATTCTGAGGTATCGTGCACTTTCAAATACAACGGTAAACCCGTTAGCGTGATCCTGTTTTTGGCCGTCGAGAAGGAAGGCCTCGGCTCGAAATGGGTGCTCACCAACGTGTATTTCTCGGAATTCAACAAGCTTTTCCCCAACGGCGAGATTGCCGAGAGGGAGAAGCATTTTTTGCATCCCATGAGCCATGAACTCGACTTCATGAACATCTACAAGGCCTTCCAAAACCCCGATGTCATCGAATACTACGCCTCAAAAGAGTTCCAACCCGATTACCTGACTTTGTTCTTCTACGAAATCAAGCAGGGCAAGCTGGTGTTTCAGCATGTCGACGGCGTGAAGTTCCATGTTCTGCAGATCAAGGACTGGTACTTTGAAGTGTCGTGGTTCAACCGCTCGGGCCTCAACTCCGGCTGGCTCATGTCGAACGTCATCTACATGCCGGAAAAGGAAAAAACCAATGTGATCAAATTTTATCAACCATGAAAAAAGTAGCTTTTCTCTCCCTGTTGTTGTTGGGTTTCGCCTTTGGCGGTCAAGCCCAAAAACTTTCAAAAGATGAGATTGCCAAATATGAGAACGAAATCCAGATGATGGTCTCTTACCTGGAAGAGACGATGAACTTCATCGGCGACAGCACAACAGCCAATGTTGAAAAGGAAATCGTTTTCACGGAAAGCTGGAGCAAAGTCTTTATTGACGACAAGGTGCAGATCGAAGACGACCTTGACGTGAATCGCAACACGCCCATCAACAAAGACGTGCAGGCTTATCTGAAGGATATCGACTTCTTCTTTAAGTGGGCCAATTTCAAGTTCGACCTGCAAAGCGTTTCCAACAACACCAGAGACGACGGCACTGTCTTCTTCAAGGCCACCATGTCGCGCAAACTGACCGCCAAGACCATCAACGACGAACAGGTGGAAGACGTCAGGAACCGCTACATCGAAATTAACCTTGACCGTCAAAACAACAGCCTCAAAATCGCCAGCATCTACACCACCAAAATCAACGAGAAAGAAACACTTCGCAACTGGTGGAACGGTTTGTCGATGAATTGGAAGACCCGCTTAGGCGGCGACATAAAATTATACGACAGCATCCCCTTGGAAAACGTGGGTTTGATTACCTCGGCTGATTTTGTGGCCTCCTATCCCAGTGTCGACCCCATCACGGGCGAGACGATACTTAAGGATAAGGTATTCAAAAACGACATGGCCGAACTTGACGCCAAGCTGAAGCTCGTCACACAAAAACAGCGCGTCGACCTCTCCGGCATCCGCGCAATCATCTCTTTGGATCCGCTCACCGAGCTGTCTGACATCACCTGGCTCGACATCTCGGAAACCTCCATCGAAGACCTTTCTCCGATGCGTAACCTTAATAAATTAAAGGTGTTGCGCGCCAACTCTACTTTGGTTGAGGATATTTCCAACTTGAAATACAACATCACGCTGGAGGAACTCGAAGTGGCCAATACCACCGTTGAAGACCTCGGCGTGCTGGCTTCGTTGAGGAATTTGCAGAAACTCAATTTGTCCAACACACAAGTCAGCAGACTTACCAATCTGAAGTGTTGTCCCAACTTGATTGCACTCAACCTGAACGGCACGAGGATTGCCAACGTGGGCATCTTGCAAGACCTGCCGCAGTTGAGGTTCTTGGATATTAGCAACACCGCCATCCGTGATCTCGGTCCCGTGGGCACCTTGAAAGACCTGCAAAGCCTGAATATCTCCGGAACGGCTGTCAGCAACTTGCAGGCTTTGAGCGAGATGGAGAATCTGAAGGAGCTCTATTGCAGTAACACCTCCATCAGCGACCTGCTGCCCTTGAAAGGCAACCGTCGTCTCAGCAAGATCTATTGCGACCACACGGGCATCCACGACGCAGAGGCCAGTGCCTTTGCCGCAGAGAACCGTATGGCTTTGGTCATCTACGACACCGAGGCCTTGAAGACCTGGTGGCGCGAGCTTCCCATTTATTGGAAGGCGTTGTTCTCAAAGCAAATCAATGTGGACTCCGAGCCAACTACCGAGCAGCTACACCAGATCATCAACATGCAGGAACTCGACCTGTCAGGCAATGCCTTTGTTCAAAACCTGGTGCCCGTCAGTCGTATGACCAACCTGCGTTCGCTCAACATTTCCAAGACAGAGATAGGTTACCTGCAACCCATACAAGGCTTGGCTAACCTGCAGTCGCTCAACATCTCGCATACCTACATCAACGACCTCAAGCCCTTGCAGGACATGGTGAATTTGAAGTACCTCAACATCACGAACACACCCGTCAATGACCTCTCGGCTTTGGCCAACGATGCTAAAATCGAGGTGATAGATGCTGACAGCACCACCATCGGCAGGCGTCAAGTAGTGGCACTGAAAGAGAGCCAGCGACAGGTGACCGTAGTGTATCAAACTGCAGCTTTGCTCAACTGGTGGAACAGCCTCGATGCCATTTGGCAAGCCATCTTCCGCAATGCCATCGGCACGCAGTCGGAGACGCCTAACGCGCTTGAGTTGCAACAAATCGCCGACTTGAGGGTGCTTGAAATCACACCAGAATACCCTGTGGTTTCCATCAATCCGGTCACCAGCCTGATGTGGTTGGAACGTCTCACCATCAACAACCAAAGCGTCAACGACTTGACGCCATTGCTCGGCAAGGAGTTCCTGTTGGAACTCAACGCCCAGAACAACCCCATCAGTGACTTGAAACCCATCGAGGAAAGCCTGCTTTTGGAGTTACTGAACATCGAAAACACGCAAGTCGAAGACCTTAGCCCGCTTTCGAAGATGAACAATCTGATTACGTTGAACGCCAGCGGCACCCCAGTGAAATCACTGAAGCCCTTGTCGGGACTGTTGAAGCTGGAAAACCTCTTTGTCAACAACACCAACGTCCGCAGCATCACACCCGTCGAGAACATCCCGTCGTTGAAGCAGTTGAAGATCTATAACACCAAGGTGAAGAAACGTTCTGTTGAACAACTGCAGCAAAAACGCTTGGATTTGAATATCATCTATTATTAATCATCATAAAATCACAATATTATGGAAATCAGAAAACTTGAACAAATGTTTGAGGTTTTGCGCAGCAAACCCAAGAAACGCCTCGTGGCCGCTTACGCCAACGATGACCACACGATTTGTGCAGTGAACGCTGCCGTGAAGGAAGGCCTTATCGAGGCCACTCTCATCGGCGACCAGAACGTGATTGCCGAGGTGTGCAAGGCCGAGAACATCGACCCCAACAACTTCAAAATCATCCACGAGCCCATCGACACCAAGGCTGCCACGATGGCTTGCGACCTCATCAACGCCGGCGAAGCCGACATCCTGATGAAAGGCCTGTTGCCCACCGACAAGTACATGCGCGCCATCCTCAACAAGGAACGTGGCCTCTGCCCGCCTAATGTCACGCTGGCCCACGTTGCCGTCATCGAGAACCCCAACTACCACAAGCTGATGGTGGTCTCCGACTGCGCCATTATCCCCCTGCCCGACCTGAAGCAGAAACAACAGCTGCTTAAATATGTGACCACCGTCGCCACCAAGTTGGGTGTCAGCTGCCCGAAAGTCGCCATGGTGACCGCCACGGAGCAGATGAGCGCCGGCATCCCCGCTTGCGTCGATGCCGCCATCATCGCCAAGATGGCTGAGCGCGGCCAGATCAAAGGCTGCATGGTGGAAGGCCCCATTTCTCTCGACCTCGCCTTGGATGCCGAGACCGCTGCCATCAAGGGCATGAAGAACCCCGTGGCTGGCGATGCTGACTGCCTTGTGTTCCCCAACCTCGAAGCCTCTAACGTGTTCTACAAGTGCTGCTCGAAGTTCGACAAGAGTGAAATCGGTGCCATGCTGATGGGTGCCAAGGTGCCTTGTGTGCTCAGCTCGCGCGGCGACACGGCGAAGACGAAACTGTATTCCATCGCCTTGGCGGCCTTGATTGCATAATCTTAAAACCCCGACATCATGTATAAATTATTAATCGTCAACCCAGGTTCAACATCAACGAAAGTTGCTGTTTTCCAAGATAAAGAACAGGTGTTCAAGAAGAACATCAAGCACTCTGTTGAAGACCTTGCCAAATTTGACAGGATTGCCGACCAGTTTTCCTATCGTAAGGACACGATCCTCAACGAGTTGAAGAACGAAGGCATCGACTTGAACGGCCTCAGTGCCGTGGTGGGTCGTGGCGGTCTGCTGCACCCCCTCACTTCGGGTGTCTACGAGGTGAACGAGGCCATGATCAAGGACCTTACCGCCGCTTCTTACGGTGAGCATGCCTGCAACCTCGGTGGCTTGATTGCCAACGACATCGCCAAGGAATATGGTGTGAAGGCCTACATCGCAGACCCCGTCGTCGTCGATGAGATGGAAGAGGTGGCCCGTTATTCGGGACATCCGCTCTTCCCGCGTGTCTCGATCTTCCATGCCTTGAACCAAAAGATGATTGCCCGTCAGCATGCCGCTGCCGTGGGCAAGAAATACGAAGACCTCAACCTCATCGGCGTGCACCTCGGTGGTGGCATCTCGGTGGGTGCCCACAAGAAAGGCCGTGTTGTAGACGTCAACAACGCCTTGAATGGTGACGGTCCCTTTACTCCCGAACGCTCCGGTGCCCTGCCCTCGGGTCCTCTGATGAAGGCCTGCTTCAGTGGCAAGTACACCAAGAAGGATGTCGATCTCATGCTGAAAGGTCAAGGCGGCTTCGTCGCCTACCTCGGCACCAACGACGCCCTTGAGGTGGAGAACGCCGTGAAGGCTGGCAATAAGGAATGGGAGAAGGTATATCGTGCCATGGCCTATCAGGTCGCCAAAGAAATCGGCGGTTTGGCCGCATCGGCTCTCGACATGGATGTCGACGCCATCTTCATGACGGGCGGTATGGCCTACGACAAGACCTTCTGCAACATCGTCAAGGAACATGTGGAGAAGATCGCTCCCGTGTACGTCTATCCTGGCGAGGACGAGATGAAGGCCTTGGCACTCAATGGCTTGATGGTCCTCAACGGCGAGACCGACGTGAAGGTCTACGAATGATTAAAACTGTAGAGACGGTGTGCACACCGTCTCTACATTATTAATTACCCGCGCAAGCGGCAGTAGCCGCGCTAATGGTAATATCAGGAATGTTTTCCAGCTGGTGCGCACACGATTCCAAAGTGGCGCCCGTAGTAAGCACGTCGTCGATGAGGAGGACGTGCTTTCCTTTTAGCTCGTCGGCAAAACGCACCTCGAAGATATCCTTCACGTTTTTAAAACGTTCCTCAGCCGACTTGTGGGTCTGTGTCTCGGTGTAAATCTCTCTGACAAGGTATTTATTGCCAATCGGGATGCCCGTCACCTCATGGATGCCTTGACAAATCATAAGGCTTTGGTTGTAACCACGTTGTTTCTCGCGCTTAGCATGAAGCGGCACGGGGATGAGATAGTCTATGCCTTGAAACAAAGGAGCATCTTTGATGGTTTCGCCTAATTGCTGACCGAGAAAAATGCCTGCTTCTTTGTTTCCCTTGTATTTCAGCTCATGGATGAGGTGTTGTACTTTGCCCGACTTGGCGAAGAAGAAACATGCCGTCACCGCATGAAACCTGACGCGACCGTAAAAGGTCTGTGCCAAGGGGTTCTCAGGATGGAGCTCATAGCCCGTCTTGGGCAAAAGGTAACGACATTTGAGGCATACCGTCTTTTCGTCTTTAAGCAGTGGCTCGCCGCAGGCGGCACACACGCGAGGGTAGAACAGGTTGAGAATGCTATGGAACCAGTGGCGGAAGGTCATGGTCGTGTTTTAATGTCCCCATTTGATGTATTTCTTTCTCGGTACCATGGGTTTGGGCTTACCTACCACCTCTGTCGTGTCGAATATCCAGCTTTTTCCGGATGCGTCGGTTTCATGCATGCTGTAGTCTATAGCGAAATCCAAAGTGTCGGGGAGAAGCTCGTCGGTGCGGCCTTGTTCGCGCAGCACTTCGTTATAGGTCTTTCGGTTGCGACGCAGGGTGGCCTGTCGGCGGGCCGAGGCGTTGTATTTGTCGTAGAGGTATTGTATGGGGCTGGCGCTGACGGTGACCGTGCCGAAGCCTCTCTCCACATTTCGACTTAGATAAATGTCTTCGAGGTCGTCATAGATTCTTTTAATCGCATCGGGCGTCTCAACGCTCGGCATGTTGATAAGATATTCCTTGAAACCCTCGTAGTTGCTGAATGGCAGCACAATCACCTCGCGAAGCGTGATGGTTTCGGGCCGCAGGCGGATGACGAGCGTATCGCGTGTGGAGACCGTCGAGTCGATGGTGACGAGGCGACGGGCATAGCCGACGCAGCTCACCCACAGCGTGTCGACTTGTCGTGCCTGGATATGAAACCAGCCGTTGCGGTCAGTGATGGTGCCGCAGTGCGCCAACTTACTGATGACGTGTGTGTTGCGTATGGGACGCAGGCTGTCGGCTGTGATCACATAGCCATAAAAGTCGAGGCGCAGCTTCTCGTCGTCGTTTTGGGCAACGGCGGTGATGCAGCACATCATCATGGCCAATATGAAAAGCAGGCGTTTCACAGCTCTAATAACGGCATATTGCTCAAAATAGTTTATTCCTTTTGTATCATTTTCTCCAACCGATGATACCAATCTTCCCCGAATTTGCGCACCATTGGGCCTTTGAGGAATTTCCACAACGGCATGCCTTCATGCTCGCCTTTGCGCTTGGCAGGCACGCACACACTCCATTCGTGGTAAAAGATGTGGGTGAAGCCGTCTTTTTCCACCAGTCGGATAGGGTAGAGATGGCATGAAATCGGTTTCCAGAAGTCGCATTTGCCTTCCAAATAGGCTTTCTCGATAGCGCAGAGGGCCGTGCCGTTCTCGTGGAAGTAGACAAAAGCACACTCTTCGCCGTTCACCAAGGGCGTGACAAGTTCGCCTGTCTCGTCGTAATCGTAGACATCGTTTTCTTCGATGACCTTGATGCCTTCGGGGCGCATATAGGGCTTGATGGCTTCAAGGTTGTCTTCAATCTGTTCTATTTCAGAAGCTTCCAAAGGTGCACCAGCGTCACCAGCCACACAGCACCAGCCTTTGCAGCGGGGTAGGCAGCAGCAGAATTGGGCGTTCAGAAAATCGTCGGTGACGACTACATTGTCGAGGATAATCATGCTGCAAAGATAGTTGTTTAATTAATTGAAAGGTAAAGGAAAAAAGACTAATTTTGTCGCGTTTTTCAGAATCATTCA
>Ga0310786_10007383_pt1 | contig 14330 bp, 19 predicted proteins | sample AusTroGonzalo_MG_FD_203881 | JGI IMG/M metagenome (GOLD analysis project Ga0310786, IMG submission 203881) | Bovine rumen microbial communities from tropical cattle in Woodstock, Queensland, Australia - Gonzalo_03 (v2) (version 2) | ecosystem: Host-associated > Mammals > Digestive system >... | reverse complement strand
GGGCGCTTTTCAACGCGTCGGCCAACGAAACAGTGTTGTGTTCGCTTTGACCCGTGGATGCTAAATTAAACAGTTTTTGTTCCGCGGATTCTATTTGGGTGTTTACCGTTTTGTCTAAATCTTCGGTATAAGCATCATCAATAATGCTTTGACCCAGTTGAATCAAATCACGACGGCGCGCGTTATCAAAAACAATATGACCATAATGTTCAACATTAACCACCGTTGAACCAGCAGATGCCAACTTAGACAAATACTCAACGCCACCGACACTTTCCAGTGTTCCTTGTTGTTCAAGGTACGTTTTCGCGGTGATTATATCGAAAGGAATCCCGACAGCAAACTGACGCATGGCCAGTCTGTAAATTTCTTGATGTGCAGGATGCGAAAAATGTTCCGGCTGTAGAAAGTCAGATACAGATTCCAAAGCGCGATTGTTCATCAATACCGCGGCTAAAACTGCCTGCTCGGCTTCCAAATTAGTTGGTAAAGTTTTCGGAGTGAAGTCCATGTCCATTAGATTAAACGAAAATTTTCAGAATTCAATACCTTTTTTGAGGGGGTATAAACAATTAAGGATACCGATACTGGATAGTGCCGGAAATCCGGCATGGCCAGAGATGTTTCCAATCAAAAAAATACATGAATTGGCAGATATTGTAGGACCACGACATTTTTCTGCTCAAATGATGCTGGAATATGTAGCACAAGAGCGTATTCAGTTGGATCCGGGGGCGGTTCATTTTTATTCTGAAGACTTTGATGTTTTTTCATCTCGAATCGGTGATAACAATATAACAGGCCTTGCTTTTTATTGGGATCCTTCAACTGGTCGCCAGAATCATGATGGCAGTGTTTGTGCGCTTATATATCGTGATGATAAAAACAGAAATGTTTTTGTGCACGACATCATGTATATGGTGGTTGATGATGAAGATATACATCCATTGACGAATCAATGCATGGCTGTTCTTGATTTTATGCAAAAACACAACTTAATCAGAATAGGTATTGAAACAAACGGTATCGGCAATGCGTTACCGGAAATTATGCGCGATATAGCACATAAAAACCAAAGAAACATAAATATTATACAGATTTCAAATCATGTTAAAAAAGAAACAAGAATTTTGAATGCTTTGGAACCTTTGTTGTCCACAGGCCACCTTTACATGCATGAAGGAATAAAACAGACAATGCTTTTGTCTGAAATGTTGGCCTTTACACCAATGGGATCCAAAGAACACGACGATGGTTTGGATGCGTTGGCTGGGGCGATTTCAATGACATCAATGCCTGTCAGAACACCCAACAAACAAATACGCCAAATTCATGCGAATACAGACTTTCAAATATAACCAAACAAAAGGAAAAACAAATGCAAAAAAATCTTATGCAATTATATAAACGTGCTCTGGATGAAAGGGAAGAATGGTTGCCACGTTGGAAAAGTGCGTTGCGTTATACTATTCCAACAGATGACACAGAATCTGCAACTTTATTTGATGCGACAGCTGCGGATGCGGTTGATAATTTGGCTGCATCAATGTATTCGTTGTTGACACCACCAGAATCTTTGTGGATAAACCTTGTTCGTGAAAGTGATTTGTCCCCAGATGCAGAAGTTGCAACAGCTATGTTGCGCGCTCATTTGAACGATTCTAATTTTTATACAACCGTGCATCAATGTTATATTGATTTAGTTGTTCTTGGAACTGCTTGTTTATTTATGGCGGAAAACCCGATAGGTTCAGATTCTGCGTTTTCTTTTACAGCGATACCAATGAAAGATATTGCAATATTACCAGGGGCAGTATTTCACACAACTTCATTACCAGCATGTGATTTGTTGGAAAAATATCCTAACTTCGTATTTCCACGTAATATGCGCGATACAATAAAGTCTAATCCTCAAACACCAATCAGATTAGTTCAATCTTTGGTTGGTAAAGATTTTACAGCATGGGTCGATGTTGGTGGCGATTTCGAGAATAATGTTGTTGCACGTGGAACATTCGAAACAAATCCGTATATCATATTCCGTTGGTCTGTTGTAAGTGGCGAACTGTACGGACGCAGTCCAGTATTACGCGCTTTGCCAGATATCAAAACCGCGAATAAAGTTGTCGAACTGGTCTTGAAAAACGCGACTATCGCCGTAAGTGGTATATGGCAGGCAGATGATGATGGGGTTATCAATTTGTCTAATATCAACTTGACCCCTGGTGCAATAATTCCAAAGGCGGTTGGCAGTTCAGGTTTAACACCATTGACCAGTGGCTCTAATTTTGATGTGTCGCAAATAGTTTTACGTGATTTACGCGATCGCATTCGTCATACGCTTTTGGCAGACAGATTAGGTCTGCTTTCAGACAAAGAAATGACAGCCACAGAAATATTGGCACGCAATTCTGACATGGTTCGTATTTTGGGTGCAACATATGGACGACTTTTGCACGAATTTATCAGACCATTATGTGAACGCGGACTTCAGATACTTTCGCGTCGCGGCTTGATAGATGAAATATCACTGCACAGTGATGCAGAATTAAAATATATTGCACCAATTGCACAAATGGCACGTGAAGAAATGTCCATATAAAAGGATAAACTATGAACGAAATAGAAAAACATTATGCGCGTGTTTTCAATACACCTTCGGGAAAGCAAGTGCTGAAACATTTACACAGCATTACAAAAGAACGTGTTATGGGACAAAACGCCACAAATGAAGATTTGCGCTGGTGGGCAGCACAAAGTGCGTTGGTCCACCAAATAGAAAATCTTATAAAAAGGGGGAATAATCCAACATAATAAAAAAATATGGTAAATTATTTTTTCAATCATGACCAAACAACAAAATATATTTAACTTTATAGACATACTTCGCGACAGTTGGTTTTTAATAGCCTTTGCCGCAGGTATGGTTTATTGGGTTGCCCGTCAAGATTCTTCACTGTCCGAAATAGACCGCCAAGATCAACGAATCACGGCGTTGGAAAATCGAACGACAATATTGGAATCTGGTATCGGGCAACTGCAATTGAAAATAGACGGAATCAAAGAAGATGTTACTTTAATTAAAAGTGCGGTTATAAAAAACTAAATAGCGTTTTTTGCCCAGTATATTTTATGACCACAAACAGCGATAACATCAAAACGTGCGTTTCCTTTCCATTGTTTTTTTATCAAATAAGTTTCTGCGGCACGACGCAAGCGTGCTGATTGCGTCGGTGTTATTGCATTCCATGCCGCAGAAGTATTTTTCCGTGCTTTAACTTCTACAAAAACGATGGTGTTTTTATATTGTGCAATAATGTCTATTTCTGCACGATTAGTGTTTTTTCCGGTGATATATCTGCTTTGCAATATGCGATATCCATGAAGTCGCAAATACATGCGTGCCAGAAATTCAGAATATAAACCAACAGTGTAAGATGTTTTATTAAAAAGCATAAGGCTTTGCCTGAAAGTTTTCACGTGCTTTCTGGATGTTTTCAGAAGAATCAGTTGCATCCAATCCCTTGTCTTGCAAAATCAATTGACCATAGAAAGCCTGCATCATTGGGTCATACGCATTTTCAGAAGATATCCATTTGTCTTCGTCAGAATTCGGAAGCCCATATTTATCAACAACACCCTGCCAGAAAGCTAAAATCTTTTTTTCACGTTGATTTGCAAACTTTTCATTATCGCCATCCATTTGATTTACATCATTGTTATATACAACTTTCCATACAATATTATCGGTAGCATTACTGGTAAAATAAATATCAACCGTTTCCCCAGTGTATGCACGTTCCAAATGAATTTCAGACACATACAAAAGACCACGATTTTTTGCCAAAGAGTTTATACATTTTTCCAATTGGTCTGGAACAAAAATATTATTTTGTCGGCATTCGTAATCAAGATTATATTTCCATTCTTTGTTGATAGTGTAAATCACACTGTTTTTTGCACGTGGCGCATAAAGCCCCGTTCCATTAAAGAATAAATTGTTTACCTGATCATAATTCATTCCCAACATAACACCTGCAATATCAAATTGTTTTACATTAACGACACCGGTCCCAGCATTTAACGAAACCTTTTCCATTGTCATATCAGAATCTTCATCATCAACAATAGCAAAAGAATCAAAAGACAAATCATCATAATCATCATAATCTTCCGCCAAAGCAAAGTTCGGTGCAATTACTAATCCGAATAATGATAACAAAAGACAGATTTTTTTCATCATTATGATTCCTTGTTTCCTATGTTCGTTACCTTGAACTTGAATAATTCTACTGGATTTTTTCCTTGTTGTAAATATTTTTGCACACTTATATTATCCCAGATGCCAGGCTTAAACATTGCCTCTATATAAATTATCCCTTGCTCTTTGGTTGGTTCTGTTCCCATTTTATTTGTTTCAGGCCAAGTTTCTGTATAATAACGGACTGAATAATATATTCTTTTTTGTATTTCATCTGTGTAATTATAATTGGCTGGTCGATTCAGCGCAGCAATGCCTTCATCATATACATGTACAATTCTGAACATATTTTTTGTGGACATTTCGGCAATTGTTTTTGCTTCGCCTTTTTGCCACTGTTTGTATGCTTCATAAGTGGACAATTCGCGCAAGACAGAACGATTTTCTACATCTTGTTCACCTGGAATAACCTTGAAATATTCAGATACATACTTTTTTATTAATTTATTACGCAAATCTTCGGCTGAAATATCATTTATATCTTGTAATTCCCCAACGCGTAAACTAGCAGAATTATTCATCTGAAAAATATAAGATTTTACAGATGATCTTTCGTTTGCACGATAAAGCAGGGCACATAACACAATGATAATAAATGTTATTATCAATAAAAACAATCCTGCTAAAAATGACTTTATCTTATTCATTTATTATTCTGTACGAGTTGAAAGATGTTATATGATATCCCAAAGTTGCGGGATATTTGTTTTGGTCTTGCCCTAATGTTATGAACACCAACGCATCAAAAGGTGCCGACATTGCAGGTTGAATTGAAACTACAACTTGCCAAGTACCAGATGTTTGGTTAACTTCATTTGGCGTAATAAGCATACGGCTTACCGACCATTTTCCAGAAGATTTTACGTATGCTTGATAGTCTGGTAATACATTGTCAGAAAACTCTTCAAACACCTCAGGGGTAGATTTGCAGGATATAGCGCAATTTATATTGTCTGGATTAAATTGTTCGCTTTTTGCACAATCTTTGATATCGCATGCCTGCCAACGTTGTTCGTCTTTTTGTGAATCTCCAGAAATTGTAAACCAATTCGTCACGAAATCACGAATCAGTTTTTCTTGAACAATCTGATATTGTTGAATTGTTTCGTGTTTGTTCTTTTTCGGATATGTCACAACTTCCCAATCGTTTGTAAAAGGATCAACAGAAATTAAAAACGGATAATTTTGTTTGTAATGTATACCTAATAATACAAAACCACACATCGCAACAATAAGAAAGAAAACAATCGCAATCCATATAGAAACAGTGCGGGAAAGCGCGATTGTGCGTCCCGCAGGAAATGATTTTATGTCAAAATCATTTGGATAATCCAATCGTTCCCCCCTCTGTAAAAATCATTAAGCACGATATACCAATATGCATGCACATGGGCTTAATTTCAATTCGTTATTGTCATAGCCAATGCTTACAGGTTCTGCATCATAGATTTGACCGCATCCAGCCAACGATAAACCTGCAATTATCAATGCAAATATCACTAATAATTTTTTCATGCCTTCTCCTTTCTTTCTTTTTCAGTATAAGAAAAATCCTTCCCCTACGTCAAGACAAAACAGTATTAAAACTGTGTTGCAAATGATAACAAGAAACGACGTTCGTCATCATATTCATTAAGATGCAACGGCCAACCCCACGAAAAATTCATTGGTCCCATTGGCGTGTTCCAATAAATACCGAAACCAGCAGATGTTCGCCAATCTTGGTCTATAAGGTTGTTTTGTGTATAAGAGGTCGGTGGGTTTGGAAAGATATATTCTTGCTTTGGTGGGCGTCCCAAAATACCATAATCAGCAAATACAAAACCTTTGATTTGATATTCGTCTGGTATAAATATTGGGAAGTTAATCTGGGTCGATCCGTTAAGTTTCCAAAGTCCGCCCAAAGAATATGAACGATAGTACCAGTTGCGTGAACCCACACCTGCAACATCAAAACCACGCAAAGTTTCGCCACCAAGGAAATAACGATAAACACGTGGGATATAATCATCGCTGTCCAGTGATTGTAAATAACCAAAATCCCATCCTGTGCGGAATTGCCAGCGGTCATCAAAGAACTTTACAAGACCGGTTATGTCGGCAGAGTATCTCATAAATGTGTTTGTGCTGCCAAAACCAGTATAAGCGGCACCTATATTTCCAACAATACCAGTATGTGTGTTCTGTTGGAAATTAGTGTTCAAATTGTAATAACGCAAGTTCGTTCCAAGTGTGTAAAGGTTCGCCTTTTGCCAGCCACCCAAATTCAAGTCATAGTTTTGGTCAAAAGTTGCAGACAAGCGCATCGTTTGGGTCCAATGGTCTGTTAAACGCCAACCAAGTCGTCCAGATACCATGAAAGAATCGCGGTCATATCCATAACCACCAAGTTTAGAATATTGGTATTGAGTATACGATACATCGAAACCGCCAGATAATTCACGGTTGAAAAGGAACGGTTCGGTAAAACTGAACATCGCCTGACGTTGATATTGCGCAATAGAACCTTTCAATTGAACAATTTGTCCGCGTCCCATGAAGTTGTTTTCAGTAATCCCTGCATCGACCATAAAGCCGTTAATTGTTGACCAACCAAAACCACCTGATAATTCGCCAGTTGGTTGTTCTTCGACTTTTACGTCTAAATTCATCATGTTTGCATCTGCCAAACGTGTTGGAACCATTTGCACATCCTTGAAATAACGGGTATGCATAAGATTTTGGCGTCCTGTTTCAATTGTTTGCAGTGAAAAAGGATCGCCTTCACGCATAGGCAAGTGATGTTCAATCACTCTGTCAAAAGTACGCACATTGCCAAGCAAATTAATATTGTTTATGTAGATACGATTTGTTTTCTGAATCTTGAAATTAATATCAACCGTGCGAGTGTCATCATGTTTTGTCGGGACAGGTTCTACGGTTATAAAAGCGTACCCGTGATCTGCTACTTTTCCACGTAAAGCAGTAATTGTCGCGTCAATTTCATCAATATTGTAAACGTCTTTTTTTGATATGGTTAAAGCACGCTTTAACTCTTTGTCCGGAACATCGGAAAAAGGATTATCTATTGTAACTTCACCGATTTTGTACTGATTTCCTTCATCAACAGTGTACTTTACAGAATAATATTCACGATTTTCGGTAAATTCGCCTTTTACATCAGTAATACGAAAATCAAGAAAACCATTGCGCATATAAAATTGATGCAAAAGCTGTTGATCGTATTGGATGCGATCTTCATCGTAAACATCAAATTGGGTCATAAAACGCCACCAAGCATGTTCGCGTGATAACAATTCTTTGCGCAAAGTACCAGAACGGAACTTTTTATTGTTTTCGAAATCAATATCACGGATATAAGTCGGATGACCTTCTTTTATTTCGAATACGACATTTACACGATTATTATCTAAATTAATTTTCTTTGGATTAATTTTTGTACCAAAGAAACCTTTGCGCTGATAAAGAGTCAAAAGACGCTGCACATCTGCACCAATCATTGCTTTGTCATAAGATGCGCGTTCTTTGGTTTTTATTTCTTTTTTCAGATCTTCTGTATCGATTTCATCGTTTCCTTCGACCGTCACCATATTCACAACAGGCGATTCAACAACATCTATTTTCAGTACATTTCCATTTAATTTTACATCGACTTTTTCGAAATAACCGCTGGCTTGTAAATCTTTAGCTATGTTGTTGATATGTTCAGAATTAATGTTGTCACCAGATTTTACGTTGGCCAAGATTCGCACAGATTCTGCGTCCATACGCTGATTTCCATTAACATCAATGCGTGAAATAATCGCACCGTTCGCAGTGCCTACGACAGCAATCAAAGATAACGATAAAAATCTAAATACATTTATTTTCATTTTATTTTTTGTTTTAATAGTTGTTCTGTTTCGAACATTTTTCTTTTTACTTCCAGATACGTGCTAATGGCTTTTTGGAGCTTTGTGTCAGGTGAAACAGAAAAACGTGCATCGTTCAGTGTTACAATGATAGTGTCATTTATTGCACGTGCTTTCAGAATTGCATTTTCTATTTCTTCTCTGATACTTGCTCCTGATTTAGCGTTATAAAATTGTATTGGCATATCAATTACTCCTTAGTTTAGCCCAAATACGCGTGCAATATCGTTCCACATGGTGAAAGCAAACAACAACAGGATTAAAATCCATCCGCATACAATAGTATATTCCATTGCTTTACCACCTAACTTACGACGCGTAATTGCTTCGATAATTAAAATTAATAAATATCCACCGTCCAACACGGGCAGGGGTAATAAGTTTATAACCGCTAAATTCACAGAAATCAATGCAATTATGGAAAGGAAGATAAAGAAACCAGCTTCCAATGCATGACCTGAAACTTGGGCGATTGTGATAAAGGACCCCAACTGTTTGGAAGATCTTTCGCCTGTTACGATTTGTTTCAATACAACCAATAAAGTTTTTGATTGGTGATATGTTTCGCGTAATCCAAAATACATGGCGCTGAAAAAGTTTTTCTTGCGGAACATGGTTTTGCTGCCGTCAGCAATAAGTCCCCAACGTTCAGCAGGTTGTAAAGTGACTTTTATTAATTTATCTTTGCGGGCAATCAACACATTTGCATCATGTTTGTCTGCTAATTCTTTGGCCAGAATTAATTCACCCCAGTTTTCTATGTTTTCACCATCAATTTTCATTATGGTATCACCAGGTTTTATGCCTGCCTTGAAAGCAACGCTATCACGAACAACTTGACCAACTACAGGCAATTGGATGTTGCGCGGACGGAACATAAAATCGGCAGAATAGATAGCCCACGCCAACAAGAAGTTCATAAATACACCGGCGGCGATAATTATAAACTGTTTCCACGCAGGAACAGACAAATAATGTCCGACTTTCTTTGCTTTTGGCAAAGCTTTGTATTTCTTGCGGTTAAACATGTCTTCTTGGCCATAAATAGAAACGTAGCCTCCCAAAGGCAATGCGCATAATTTCCAAACAGTGTTATGTTTGTCGTGCCATTTTATTAATGCAGGACCAAAACCAATGGAAAAAGCATCTACGCGTACACCCGCCCAACGTGCAGCCATAAAATGACCGGCTTCATGGACAAAAACAACAACGCCCAATACAATTAATAACGCAACAATTGTTAAAATGGTATGCATTTCCATATTCCTTTTACATTATAAAAAACCACATTAAAGGTAAAACGTATATCCAACCATCAAATCTGTCCAGTATGCCACCATGACCAGGTATTAAATTACCAAAATCTTTGATGCCCAGACATCTTTTGATGAAACTGGCAGTTAAATCACCGTATTGCGATAACAAAGATATACTTATCCCCATCAATGTCGCAAAGACAATATCATTACCAAATGGTTTTATGTATAAAAAGAACAATATAGACATTAATGTCCCGCACAAAATGCCACCGATTTGTCCGGCCCATGTTTTGTGTTCGGATAATCTTTCCCACATTTTGTCGCCACCAAAGATTTTTCCAAACAACCAAGCGCCAACATCTGCGCCAACGATAATCATCAGTAACCAAAGCATAATCCATGAACGCACACCAACAAAATATACCGATATCAGCATTAAAATCAGCCATGCAAAAAATGCGATGAAATAGAAAGTGTGTTTGCTGAAAGTTTCACTGGATGCATTTCTGAAATTTTTTAATGTTTCATAAATTGCACCAATCATAATCAAAATGCCAAGGATACGTACCGCATGAATTTGTGGAAAATAATATTCCAATGCAATAACTATACCCAACACAACAAGCATTGCAAACGCAGACAAAACACGCAATGCTGTATTAGACAATTCAGATAATTTCATTTTATTTCTTCCCCGAATAGTTTTTCTTTTTACCACCGCCGAAACGACGATTGCGTTTTTGATATTCATCCAAAACATGTTGCCATAATTTTTCAGATTTTACCAAATCAGGCCAATGTTCTGGTACAAACAACAATTCAGCATATGCCAATTTCCAAAGCAGGAAATTAGAGATTCTGTTTTCATTACTTGTTCTGACCATCAAATCGACAGGCAACAAATCGCCAGTATCCATAAATGTTTCAAAAGATTCTTTGTCGACGGTTTCGCCATTTTCAATTGCGGCATTTACTGCGCGAATAATTTCGTCTTGTCCGCCGTAATTCAGAGCAAAAGCAACTGTTCCACCAGTATTTTCAGCCGAAACTTCTTCCAGTTTGTCGCAAAGTTTTGCCAATTTCTTAGGCAATCTGTCGCGTGAACCAACGATGCGATAACGCAGATTTTTTTCAATTGCATGCTTCATATTCTTGTTCAATTCGGTATAGAACAAGTCCATAAGAAAATCGACTTCTTCCTGAGACCGATTCCAGTTTTCTGTTGAAAAGATATAGAAAGTAATTGTTGAAACACCGCGTGCCATAAACCAATCAACCAGATTTTCGAAATTGGAAATACCGGCCTGATGTCCCATAAGTGGCGGTAAACCACGCATTTCAGCCCATCGGCGATTGCCATCACAAATAAATGCAATGTGTTGGGGTATCTTAATTGCAGTGTCTGTTTTAACAGATTTTTTCTTGAAGATATTAAACATAATGATCCCTTTCCTATCCCTTGATTAAACAGACATAATATCGGCTTCTTTTTGTTTTGCCATAGCATCAACTTCGGTACCACGTCCATCAAAAACCTTTTGAATGTCTTCTTCATATTTGCGTTGATCATCTTCAGAAATTTCTTTGTCTGTAACCGCGCGTTTGATTTTTGACATAGCGTCTTGGCGAATATTACGCATAGAAATCTTGGCTTCTTCGGCGTATTTTCCGGCAACTTTGGTCAATTCACGACGACGTTCTTCGGTTAATGGCGGCAAATTTAAACGGATAACACCACCCGCAGTCATAGGATTTAATCCCAATCCAGAATCACGAATCGCTTTTTCCACCGCAGGTGCATTTGCAACATCCCAAACAGTTACAGAAAGGGTTTGGGTGTCCGGTGTTGATACGGTTGCGACTTGATTCAAAGGCATTTCAGAACCGTAAACAGGTACTTTTACCCCATCTAATAAATGTACAGATGCACGTCCTGTGCGTAAGCCGGCAAACGCGTTTTGCAAGACTTCCAGCGTTTGGGCTGTTTTTTGTTCGACTTCGGTTTTCAGTGATGAATAATCCATAATTTACTCCTGTTGATATATTCGATAAGGAAAGGTTAGCAAAATGATTTGACTTTTTGCAAGAAGAAATATAGAATATGCTCTCGCATGGGGTTGTAGCTCAGTTGGTAGAGCACTTGCATGGCATGCAAGGGGTCGTCAGTTCGAGTCTGATCAGCTCCACCATTTAGAACGTCAAGTGGGATATCCCACACAAAAGTTATGGCGGGTGTAGCTCAGTTGGTTAGAGCGTCGGTTTGTGGTACCGAATGTCGCCAGTTCGAATCTGGTCACCCGCCCCATTAAATTAAAAAATGCCCGAAAGGGCATTTTTTTATTGAAAACTACAGATTTTGTAGTATAAAAACACAATCATATAAAGAAGGTGCAAAATGTCAGATAAGTTAATCAGTCCAGATAAATATATTCGAATAACAGATAAAACACATTTCGTTGGTGATGAAGAAACAAGACTTTATCATAATGAACTTGTGCTGCAACGTGAGTTTATACATCCTGAAAAAATTGCCAGATTATGTGAAAAGCATCCAAATCTTACGGCTATTCACTGTATGATATCAGAAACAAATTGTAATTGGTGTAATCCAAAATTTGGTAATTTAGCGGGGAATTCAGTGTTAAGGTATAATTTTGATAGTTTGTCTGCAGTTCCTGGTGTGCACCAATGGGTACGTGCTGAATTACGTAATAAATATTTTACGCCTTGGTATTATGCAGGATGTGAAGCTAAAGATTCCATATTCAAAATATGTTATGCGGTAAATTCTCTCGGCGATAATTGTATTTTAGCGACTACCCATAATAAAGAATTTAACAGTATGTTAAACTATTTTGACGGGGACTATTTGCTTATCGAACAAAAAATTCCATGTTGGATTGCATCTGTGAAAGAGAAACAGAATGCTTTAATAAAACAAGCATCAACAATTGAAAAACAAAAATAAAAAATGCCCGTTTGGGCATTTTTTTATTTAACTAAGTCGTGTAATCAGATAGCGAACGAGCCAAGGGAGCATAGCAAAGCGGAACAATCTGATCCCTCATTATCGACTTTTTGTTGACAATTACAATTTTTGTGCTATAAAATGCATGTTAAAAATAAAGGGCAGATAATGACAGGTATTCCAGATACAGAATACATAACAATAAACAAAGATGGTTTTTTTGTTGGGGGAAAACCTGTAGGTCTTTATCATGGGGAAAGAATAAATTATATTCATTTTGTAAAAGAAAATTTTACGGAAACACAAAACAAAAACCCAGAAATAAAGGAATTGCATGTTGGTACATTCGCATGTAAGGGAGAATATTTACAAATTGGTAATCCAACCAAAGAATTTGGTCCTAATGTTTGGTGTCGTGTAAAATTGTCTGATGGTCGTTTGGGACCTTGGGTGTTCTGTGCCACGAGCAGTTCAACTTCCGATTGCGTGAACAATTGTGCGGATCATTGCGCTTATCTGGCCCGATATGAGCCTGCTATGCTTTCGGCGTTGCTTAATTTTGTAGAAACTGATAAAATAAACACAGAAAATATAGAAACAGAACAATATGAAACTATTTCGGTAATTAAAGACGGTATTTACAGACTAACAATTGAAAAAATCCTTCAAAGAACAAAATAAAAGAAAAAGGCAACCAATGAAAGATATTCCAAATACAAAATATATTACGATAACGGCAGACGGGATTTTTGTTGGGGGTAAACCAGCAATATATTATCGCGGAATAAAAATATGTGATCGAGAAGGTGTCAAGGCAAGCTTTCAGACTATTCAGAAAAAATATCCGAATATTCAAGAAATGCATTTTTTGACATCTGAAACACCAAGCGAATATCTTGCGCAGGGAAATCCTGTCGCTAAAAATGGTTCGAATGCATGGGCGCGTGTAATATTTAATGATGGCTATGTGGCACCATGGGCGCTTGTTTCCAGTGGATATCCGTATAAATTTACCATAGCGCAAGAAATGTGTGGTATTTTAAATCGTATGAGGAATAATCGTATGTTCTTGGGTTCTGTATTAGGCGATTATAAAGATGTTACAATAACGCTGAACCTGCAAAATATGGCTGGAAAATCGATTGAATTAAACGGTTATAAAATCAAAATAGAAAAAATTGCACTTAAACAGAAACAAAGATAAAGATGCCCAAACGGGCATTTTTTTGTTGAAAATTAGGCGGTATGTGCTACTTTGAAATATGTCGGATAACTAAGTAACCAAGGATGGTACAATGTCAGATATCCCAAATACAGGATACATCACAATAAACAAAGATGGTGTTTTTGTTGGGGGTAAGACTGCAACGACATATCGCGAAGGAAATATAGGTTTCCTTGGAAAAGTAAAAGAAAATTTTGCTGAAATACAAAGAGAAAATCCAGGAATCCAGGAATTACATGTTGGTGCATTTGATACCGCAGGTTTTTTTGCAAAACCTGGCAATCCTTCTGGAAATTTTGGAAAATATGCCTGGTGTCGTGTAAAATTATTTGATGGTCGTTTTGGGGATTGGGTTTTCGGTATCCAGTACAGTTTTTCCACCGATTGTGCGAGTTTCGGTGCGCTTTATTGCACTACCCACGTCTGTAACAACTTCAGCATGCGGTTGGCGGTGTTGAATGCTGTGTTGAATATGAAAAACAAACAGAAAGAACAATATAAAACAATTTCGGTCATCAAAGCCGGTTCTTACAGAATAACGATTGAAAAAAACAAACAAAAATAAAAACATTACAAAAAGGATAAGCCATGACAGATATTCCAAATACAGAATATATCACGATAGACAAAGATAGTATTTTTGTTGGTGGTGTTCATGCAACTCATTATCGTGGCGCAAAAATAGCGCATATTGATAAGTTGAAAG
>Ga0310786_10007382_pt1 | contig 14330 bp, 9 predicted proteins | sample AusTroGonzalo_MG_FD_203881 | JGI IMG/M metagenome (GOLD analysis project Ga0310786, IMG submission 203881) | Bovine rumen microbial communities from tropical cattle in Woodstock, Queensland, Australia - Gonzalo_03 (v2) (version 2) | ecosystem: Host-associated > Mammals > Digestive system >... | reverse complement strand
AAAGACAAAAAGAAATCTGATAAATCTGTTTAATAGGGATCAAATTTTAGCCATGAATTTCGATGAATTTAAAGAAATATACAAAAGCAAATTTGGTCAAAAATCATTGCTTTGAAGCTTGACCAAAAAATTGAAAGAATTTTTTTTGGAAGTGCAAAAAAGATGAATCAAAACTATGCATTCAGAATTAGATACGATAGTTTGAATCGACGACAATGATTATATTTTGGAAAGTATTCGTATCAAATTTCAAGAATATGATTTCATCATCCAAGAGATGGAAAATTTGGAAAGAACAGCCGGAAAAATATTAAACGATTTGCAAAATCATTGATTTTTTATCCCAAAATTAAAGTGAGTCTCAGGAATCGAACTCGGACTTTTCTTGTGAGAATTGGGGCAAGATATTTATGAAATGAAATCTCATTCGTTGCTTGGATTTGCTGGTCGACATCCAAATGTCTACGAATCTGGAGGCTGAAATCCGACAAAATCACCGAGATTTTCAACCAAAAAATCTATCATAAAAAAGTACCTTTATGTCCGGATGTGAGGCTTTTGTATGCATAATCCAAGTTTCAGATTGTACAAAAATTTACTGTCTGAATATTATGGAATCACCACAGAAAAATCGGTCACAAACTCCAGATTGAAGAAAAAGATCTGATGTAAAGCTGGAGATAAATTTCTGAAAATTATTTTGATTTGCTTCAAAGATAAGGTTTGATTTGGTGAAAATAGATTCGTAGTAGACACAATATTGCCACTTGTAGACAAGATGAAAAATAGCTGAGTAGAACATGAAACTATTAAATCTATCATAGAAAAAACATACAAAACAACACCTATTCCAAAAATTTTGGACATATAAAAAATATCTATTGTACATCAAAGGTGATTAATTGATTGGCCAAATTATCTTGGTAGTGCAATGGAAAAATTTACAGCATCTGAGCTAAAAATCGAACGTAAACAGGTAGAAAACCTTGAAACATTATTGGGCGAACTACAAGCCATAGAGGAAGATTAGAACTCAAAAAGATGCTCCAGAAACAAAAACAAAAAATTAGAAATTAGTATTATAATGTATAAATTTAGAAACCCGTGATGAGGCAGGTAGCTTTGACTACGAACGTATCCCTGAGTAAAGAATTATACTAACATAATACTACGATACCATTAAAACAAGGATTTTGTTGATATTTTTTGTGTTATTAAAAGCTAAAAATAAGCTATTATTTGGTTGAAGATGAGGTTTACGTAATGCTTATGATGATGAGAGCTGACGATAGTTACGAACCTTCAACAGAAGGATGTACAGCTGAAGAATTATTAGCTTGTGTAACAGCTGATGATTACGATGCTTGTATAGCTGCTTGTTCTCAAGAACCAGGAGATGAAGAACCTGAAGAAGAAAAGAAATGAACATTAACTATTTCTTTAGGAGATGCTTTGTCTGATGGAACACAAATTCCTAACGCTGGTATCGTTTCTTTCGGAACAGTTAACTTCAAAGCTTCATCTGAAGATGTTAACCTAAAATCTGTTACTATCAAAAAACAAGGATTAGTAAAGACTATGGCTAATACAAAAGTATGGTTCGAAGAAAATGGAAATAGAGTTTCTGCAAAAGTTTCATTCAACTCTGATGGAGAAGCTATTATTTCTTTTGCTCCTGCATACACTGTTAAAGCAAACAAAACAGCTAAATTCGACTTATATGTTGATTTAACAAATGCTGGTGTTGCTGCTGGAACAGATTTATCTTTCGCTTCTACAGATGTTGATAGTTCTGCAGAAAGCAATAGAGGAAGTTTCACAACTCCTACATTAAGAACTGCTAATTATACAGTTGCTGATGTTCAAATATTTGATACAGCTGCTACATATACACCATTAACTTGTGCTAATAAAAAAGCTACTTGGACTGCTGACATAAGAACACATATAGCTGCAAATTGTAATGTTGCTCCAGCAGGATGAAGTGTAACTCCAGCTGCTTTGCCTGTTAAATCAACAGCTACAGCAAATGGACGACAATTGGCTGAGTTTAAAATTGAAAATGCATCAGCTACAGAAGATGTATTATTTAGAAGTATTCAACTTAGACAAGAATGAACAGCTGATTTAGAAAATATTTCTAATGTAGTATTAGAAAGAAATAGTGAAATTGTGTCTACAGATTACACTGTTGATGGAAAATACTTAACAATATTATTGGACAACGATAAGATTGAAAAATCAAATAATGCTGTTTATACATTAAGAGCAAAAGTTAATACAGTTGATGCTGGAGACAATTATAAATTCTATTTAAAAAATGCTGAAGATTTGAATGTGGTTGAAGCTACAACTGAATTTAGAGCAAGTTTATATTCAGCAAACTATGGTGTTGCCGCTACAACTAATACATATGGAACAACTCTTACAACAACCTATACAGTTGAATGAGGTGATGTAACATTTGCTAGAGATGAAAGCTTAGACTTAGACCAAACAGTTGCTGCTGGAAGTGAAGTTGTATTAATGCAATGAACAATAACAACTAAAGAAAGTGTTACATTTGAAAACCCAACATTAACAATAGCTTCAATAAGTGCTACAACGACATTGTCTGATTTGTTTACAACACTTTACTTGAAAATAGGTAATTCTGTATTTACATATACAGCTTGAGCAGAAAATGCTACTCCAGGTACAAATACTTTGGCTTTTGATGGAACAGCTGTAGTAAATGGAAAAGCTAATGTAAGAGTATATGGAACATTAAAGAATACATCTAACGGAAAATCTATGAAATTAAGTAGCTTAGATTTTGCTACATTTGGACAAGTATATTATGCTAATGAAAATCCAGTTTCAGCAACTTCAACAATCTGAACAATAGCTTGAAATGCTATAACAGTAGAAGATGCTGCACTATCTATGTCAAGAACTGATGGATTATGAGCAAATGCTACAATGTCTATATGAGATTGAAACACAATATATAAAGCAAACGTTGTTTCTCAATCTACAAAAGGAGCTAAAGTTACATCAATATCATTTAATTTTGATAAAACAACTCCTACATTTAATTTAGACCAAGCTTCAACATTAACATTATATGTTGATTGAACAGCTGTTTCTACAAGAAACATAGCTACAACAGCTACAAATGTTGTATTTAACGGTCTTAACTTTACTGTTGATAAAAATACAACTGCAGAAATTGAAGTTAGAGCTAATATAAAAGAATGAACAACAGCTGGAAAATTAATACAATTAGTTTGAGTTGTTGATTGAATGTCTTATGTTGATTTAGCTAATAACAGAACAAATACAGCAGATACAATTGATTGAGCAATTATGGAAGTTGTTATTGCTAATTGAACTATTACTATTGATACAGATTTAGTTCCTGCTCAATTATTGGTAAAATGAGATAAGGATGTTGAATTAGCTGCTATAAAAGTTACAGCAAACGAATGAAAAGTAAGATTGTATAATCTTCAATTAGATGCAGCTGTTGCTGGTCAATTTAATAATATTTCTAATGTAAGATTAGCAAATGAAAGTGGAGATGTTGTTGCAACAGCTACTACAACTGATGCTAATACTGTTAAATTTACAAATCTTTCTAATACAACTTTAATAGAGAAAGATAATTCAATTACATATAAAGTATTAGTTGATATTAATTCAAATGTAACAGCTTGAAATTTAAGAGCTACAATAAAAGCTGATGCAAATCCTACATACTATGCTAACTTAAGAGATAATAATTGAGCTATAGTAAATGGTGTGGTTTGAAATGCTAATTTATTAGCAAATACACACGTTGTTTCTAATGCTTCATTAAAAGTTACAAAATTAGATGCAGCTTGAGACTTGAATGCAGAAGCAATGAAATTCTCAGTTGAAGCTAAAGGAGGAGATATTTATCTTGAAACATTTGATTTGAATTTAGTTGCTCCTTGATACACACCAGGAAGTGTTAAAATATATAGGTCAAATGTGGCTGATGCTAATGAAGTTGCTGGAAAAGTAACAACAATTACAGTTTCTGCTGCTGATACAGAAACTACTGTTACAGTTGGTACTGTTGATTATACTATAAATGCTGGTGATGGTACTATGACTATAGCTGCTGAAACTGATGCATTAGCTGCTGCTTTAGTTGCAGCTGGTTATGATGCTGTTTCTGATAGTACAAATCAAGTTACTGTTTATAGTGAAGCAACATTTGCAGCTACAGCTAACACTGCCGTAGCAGCTACAGCATCAAAGAATAATAAGGTTGCAAAATGAACTACAGTTACATTTATCGTAGCTTATCCTAATGCTGTTGCTTGAAGTACTACTAATTGGAATTTGTCATTAAGAGACATAACTGTTGATGGTATTTGAAGCATAAAAGGATTTACAAATGTTGTATCTTTCCCTTTTACAGCTAAGAACAACTAGTTCACAATCGAACTAAAATAAAAGAGGGCCCTTGTGGCTCTCTTTATCTCCCAAACACCCCAATAGGATGAATGGAAGGAATTTAAAATAGTAGTTACAATTCGTGGTTGTTTTGTAGCTATCAAATAAATTTGCTTTATATTAGCTGTATTTCCAATTCTTTGGATTTATGACTAGTTGACGAAGAAAGCTCGTTATCCATCGTGGTAACAGGCTTTTTTTGTAATTAAAAAAATTAATTGAAAAACTACAGCTCTAAATGCAGAAATATTAATTTCAAAAATCAATACTTTCCTTTTCAAAATTTCAGAGAATGATGAAAAATTTCATAGATGATTAAGTGTTAGCTCGGATAAAATAATAATTAAATTTCAAATAATGATGACGGTACTACCTACTATTTCATATAGCCCCTACCTAAAAAATTATTTGTGTGTGTATAGAAACGGTATGAATGGAATGAAGATAGAGTTGGGGGGAGGCAGGGGGTATGAAACAGAGAGAAATGAAAGAAAAGAAAAAATAAAGATATAAGATAAAATAGAGAATAAATGATAAGAAATTAATAATTATGATTATAGTAATTGATATAGTAACTAAATATATCAACACATACAATCACCGACCATACCTCACAGACTAAGGTTTTAACTTTCGAATAGCACCAACTTCATCTTTAGTTTTCTATTTCAATTTTTATTGATACATTTCTCTAACTTCAATCAAATTTATCAGCTGGATAGGAAAGAAAGGATATAAAAGGATTTGCTCCATATGTGACGTTTGATTGATTTATTTGATATTCCTTGAGCAATTGAGCACAGCAGAGAGACACCGCGAGTAACTCGAAAGACATTCAGCCTGTCAAGAACAAAGAGATAACGAAATGTTTTGGCTTGCTGAGTTGATATTATCAGAACAAAAACAAGCTCAATCATATTACAGCTGATAATTAAATATTGATAAACATTAATTCAGAATTAATATTATAGAGAATATAGAAATAATTAGTATAAAAAAACAACAAATTGGATACATAAAATAATGCAATATTTGATGTATATTTTGCTGGACTATATATCACTTTATGAGAAAAAATATTTTAATAGTATTACATTTCATACTTTATCTAAATTTTTTTTTGAAAGATTATAGATATATATTTTTAAAATATACACAAAATAATTAAATATTTTATGTATCCATAAATTTTATATATTCTCTAAATGATTATATAATTATTAGATTATACTAATTTATAACTATCATTACTCAATATTTTTGTATTCAACTGTCAGATAAATAAGGATATTTAAATGTATTTTCAGGAGAAGTATACTATCTATTTTATAGATATTTTTTCTTATACAAAAAAAATAAATAGCTCATCATAGTATATATATCTTATCAAAATACAGATAAATAAGATTATTTATTTGACATATATAATATATAAATATTTAATTATATTAATTCATAATTAGTATTATTCAATATTTTTGTACCGTATTTAAATAATCCACAATCAGAAATTATTTCATATTCTCTACTGAAAATACAATCCATTACAAAATATATGCGCGGATATTTAGCAATAAAATATTCGCAGATATATAGTAGACACAATAAATATTGTGTCCAATTTATTTAGTATCATCAATTCATACCTATATATTTTTGCTATTGCAATTAAAACAGTACCTGTACAATTAGACTAAATATTTATATTCTAATCATAAATCCAAATGCAATTTGTAGAACCAATCAGAGATGTGAAGAAAATTTCACAAATCAAAAACCAATTAAGATGACAGTGAAACATTCGTGATTTGTTAATGTTTGAATTAGGTATTAATTCAGCTTTACGTATATCAGATTTGCTGTCCATCAAAGTCTGAGATGTGTTTGAAGATGGCGGAATAGTAAAGCCTCACTTTGATTTAAAAGAACACAAAACCTGAAAAAAACATAGAGTGACGATTACACCAAAAGTACACGATACGTTGGTTCAATATTACAACACATATCCAAAAGTTGTAGAGAATGATGAGAACTATTTGTTTTTTAGCAAAAGGAATAAGTTTAGATGATGAGATAATATTACAAGGAAAGAAGCACGAGTATTGATTAGTAAACGATGTGCTGATGTATGATTAATTTGAAATTATTGATGACATACATTAAGAAAAACACGAGGTTATCAAGCAAGAAAGAACTGAATACCACTAGAAATAATTCAGAACAAGCTCAATCATTCTAGCTTAACTATAACAAAAAGGTACTTATGAATTACTGCAAAAGAAATTGAGGATGCTTGTAATAAATTGGATTTGTAGAAACAAAGAAACAGTTTGTTGAATGTACACGCTAAAGCTCACAGCAATTGTTGTGGGCTTTTTTTGTATATTCAAAAATTTTTATTTGTTAATTGAATGCGCAGATGTGCAATTAATTATTACTTCAAGAGAGTACAACTCGGAATTTGTACAAAAAAAAGACAGCCGTGAACTGTCTATTTTTATCATTTATTTAAATCAAAATGACACAATGTAAGGAAGTTAGAATTATCAAAGACTGTATCAAAGTCTTAAACAATTATTTAGATGAAGTTAGTCCATCTGAAATAGATGGATACAACAAAGCTATCGATATACTGAAGGATTATGCCTCAGATATTGAAGACGAGATAACTTCAAATTTCTGAGAAGAAAATGAAGAAAGCCGCTTCTGTTTCTAATTCTACAGAAAAATTATTTCAAAATCAAGAGGAGTTATAACAAATACAAACTCCTCTTTTTATCTATTAACCAAATTTACAAATGAAAAATCTACAAAAAAAGTATCAAACTATTTATCTAAAGTGAGCTATCGCTTATCTCAAATCGAGAATATGAGAGGTGCATAAATTAAATGTTGGTACTTACTACCAGGCTATTCAGTTTCTTGTAGAATACGAACAGGATTTAGAAAAAGCACAAACGTGAAAAGAAAGTAAGCTCGAGGACTTATGCTCAAGTTGATGTATGGGCTTGTAATTTTTTATTTTATTAACCAAATTTTGAAAATGCAAAATACAAGAATGGTAGAATGTAATCCAGATTTTATCCGTCAGGCTTTGTACGATAGATACGATGACGTGAAGGATAGATGGTGAATGGAAATACACAGTGTAAAGATTGATGACTTGGTTGATATGATTGCTGAAATGTGAACAGCAGCAGGAAGTGCAAGTGAAATAATTGATAACCGATTAATCAATTGAGAACAATGAACCTTTGAAGATATACGAAGATATTATTTGAGAGAAGATTGAGAACGATTTGGAGATAGTGACCAGATTGAAAAGGTAGTTGAATATTTGGATAGCTCCTGTTTTATGTACGATAGATGATTGCAGGAATTTTGTAGTTACTAGTTTTGAACTAGTATTTTTATTATATTAAAATTATCAAAATGATACAAGACAATTGATTTACTTTTAAAGCTCCATTCAGGAGGGCTACTTCAAAACAGATTGAATTAATTAAGAAGCTATATCTGAGAAGATATTGAGCATTCAATAATGAAAAATTATTTATCGATAAGGTAAATAAGATGAAGGTGATACAAGCACACACATTGATAAAGCAATTAATGAGTGCGTAAACATTTCATTAGGAGGCGATACAAAATTCTATCGCCTCTTTTTTTGATAAAGAAAATGACAAATGGAATAGTGCTTCGTATCCAATTTTCAAAGAAGAATAAATTAATAAATTTTTGAGATTAATTTATAGTAAATGGTTTCATTTTTTAGCACATTCTATTTGTTCTTTTCTGTTTTCTTCAAGATATTTTCATATCTTTTCATCCGTTCGTTTTCAAGTTTTTACATAATCATCAATTGCTATCTCTATGAGTAGCTCAACAAGATTATAAATTGCTTCACCTGTAGACATTTTTGTACAGTTTGTGATATAAAAAAATATATATATAAAATATAAACACAATGTATACTTTGTGTATATTATATTAATATTTTGTATATACAAATTGTTACATAATTATTTAATAATGGTTTAATTTTAAAGTTATTGTAGTTGTCTATTGTATTTACTCATCACATAAAAAGATATATTAGTTATCAACTGTTTATATGTAGTCAAAAATAATAATGATTTTTCTATTGTTTTTGTCTTTCGACACAATATATAGTGGTCGTCAAAAAAGATAGACACAATATCTTGTGTTTAAAAAATATAAAAAAATAAGTTAAAAATGTTAAAAACTACCAAAATTTAGTATTTAAAACAATAATTCAACATTAGAAATGGCAATATTCAAAGTAATCAAAAGAAATTGAGCAATAGTAGATGGTAGAGAAAATGAAAATAAATATGACATTTTAGACACTTCTCACGAGAATACCACGCAAAGTAGCGACGCTTTGCTTGTAAAACTTGGGGAGAAAATGTTTGAAATATATTGTCGCAATCAAGCTTTGGAAGCCAACCGCTCAAAAGAAATTTCAGGTTGTGCTAGTTTAGAACAAACAGATAGAGCCAAAGCACATCAAATTATTCAGTAAATTTATTACCAACAAGAATGAGAAAGGTGCACATCTTATTTTTGTGGCGTATAAGTTTGTTCAGCCATCAGTAAAATTGTTACCAACAGCAATGGGGAAAGCCTATTGCTGTAGTTTACGAAGTTGTTGATGGATATTTTAAATTGTAATTTATCTATTATGAACGAAGAAAAATTGATTGAAGTTGAAAATCAATTCTTCTCAGAAACAAAGATGGATTTGTATGTCTGTATGGAATTATATGTTTGAGAATATCCATATGAATATATGTTTTTCTCTCGTACAGACCTACAATCTCTTTGTAAAGATGAAGAAACAACAGAAGATGTTTTGAAAGTGATAGCAACTGTAAAAGAGTTAGCCATCAAAAACAGAAGAAAAGGTACACATCAAGACAAGACAACTAGAAAAGCGTTCCAATCATCACGGAACAAATCTCTATTGAAAGATAGATTAAGTCTGACACAAAGTCATCGTGAAGCAGAGACATTGTTTGATGAAGATAAGGTCAGAAGTGTACTTGCAAAACATCCAAGACTTGCATTAAATCCACTGTGTTTAGTTAATGGAATGCAAGATGGACGATGTAGAATACCATTTGTTCCATCTAAATCTTTCTTCAAAAGGTACGACTTTCTCGAGAGAGAATACCACATTGATAAAAATTGAAGGAAAAGGTATTCAGATAAGTATTTCAAAATTGATGTAAATAAATTACAGCAATTCCTGAAAGAAAATTCAACAATAACTCTATGTGAAAACGATATTGAATTTATCTACTTCGCACTCTATTCACCATATTTATGGTGACTAATCCAGAATAACAAGTTCTGAGAACTACGTTTTAATTGATTAACAACAAAATAATATGGAATATAATTATACAACAGCTTTAGAAATTGCTAAAAAGTGGCTTGATATTACTTGATACAGTGCTGCATTTTTAGTGAAAGACTTTAAAAAGGCTAACTGAACTGTAGATACTAGTATTAACTATTCTTTGGAAAATTTAATACAAATTAACAGATGAAGTAACGATGAAGGTAATACACCATACTGAATACATTATACACCAAATTGAAAACTATGAACAAAGAATGTTCCTTGAAACAAAATACATCGCAAGAATGAGGATGTTGAACCATATATTGCTCGATTATATGTAGATATTGATTGAAGAATGGGCAATATTAAATCAAAGCAAGAGCTATTAGACAGCACACTTAACACAATCAAATCAACCTGATTAAAGGTATCTCATATTTTGGAGACAAAAGACGGTTATCACTTATATATTCCAATTCTTCCATCTGATAAAGCAAAGCTTGGAAGAGCTTTAGGGAATGAATGATTTGAAATTGTAGAGTGATGAATTGCAAATTTATTCGAATGAGGAGATAAAAATATTCATAAGATGAATTGATTAATGCGTCTTCCTCTTTCATTGTGGAATAAGTTGTGGCCATCATTTCAAACAAAACTCTACAAATTAAATAGAGTGAGAGATGAAAATTGACAAGTTCAATCCATTAATTTAATAGAAATTACATCAGCTGATGAACTTGAAGTAAAGGATGAAGATTGTGTAATAGCTCAATCTGTAATTGACTTTTACAACAACATCAAACCTGTCGATATGAACGCAACTGATAGCAAAGAAGCAAAGCAACAGACAACAGTCAACCAACTTCCATTTCCTGAAGTATTCAAAAAGCTAGAAGATTACCCAAGAGAATATAATGGAAGTACCTACATTTACAGACTAGATTGAAATGAAATAAAAATTTCAGAAAATTGATGATTATCTTTTCGCAGTACTGATGGATATAGATTAAATAGACAAGACAATTATGTAAACAACTTCAGCTTTGCTTCACATAATATTGATGAGAGACCAAGATGAAGTGTGTTCCCATTTTTGTACAGATACTTCAATCAAAATATTCCACAGTTAAAGCAATTTTTATTGAAGGAATTTAATATAGATTTGGACTGTAATTCTTGAACAATCTATAACACATTCACAACAGGTTCTTCAAATTTTCAATTTACAGATAGCTGAATATACTTAAATTCAACTGTTGAAAAAAAAGGAAATGTTGAGACATACAGAAGACTTATTATGAAAGCTAAAATTGAAGTGCGCTGAATTTTGAAAACACATTCAGAAATGGCTTGAGAAACAAAGAATGTAAAAATAAAATACATTTTCCATAACAAGTCGACAGATGAAGATATATTAATTAGCTACAAGGAGACAACAAAAAAATTTAATGCTGAATATTGAGAACAATGATTGAGATTTAAGGACACAGATAAATCTTTAATCGAAATGTTTGATGCTATGGACGAAGCAGGAGAAGAATGAATACTTCCAATCCATACAGATATAACACAAAATTGATATTATTCAGAACCAAAAATGTTTGTATATTGAGCAAAGGTTTTTGGAGAAAATTGAGAAGAAATGGACACATCCTCAATGAATGTTATATTTAATACAGAAGAAATACCTGAACATAAAATTGAAAAAGAAATATCAGTAGCTCAATATTGTAACAAGCTCAGAGATGTTTTCTCAGATAGAGAAGCGATGTTGGCTTCGTGTTGATGGTTAACTGGTTTATCTTCAAGTAGCTTTTGGATTGAAGTATTGTGAAATAGATTACCACAAGTGCTAGTGCCTTGAACATTCTTCACAGGAGCAACTCGTGCGTGAAAATCAACAATGATTAATATTCTCAAAGAGTGAGCTTGAATGAATATAGATGCTAGAAAGGTTAGCATTGCAAAGACAACTCCTCAGCCATTGCAACAAGATGCACAAGACTGTTTGCCTCTACATCTTGAGGAATACAGTCAAAACATCTGAGAAGAAAAAGAATGAATGCTCCGCGATATTTTAAATCTCTGAAACACAAAACGCGGAAAACAAGACTGAAGTAATATTATTTACAAATACAGGTCTCCAATTGTAGTTGATGGTGAAATACTTCCAACTACACCATCAGTAGTGAACAGATTTGTCTGCGTTCCAATGTACAAAGAAGACAAAAAAGGAACACCAGAATTATTAGCTTCGTTCAAATGAGCCTGATATTTAAAAGATTTTGTGCAAACACTATTGAATGTAGACAAAGAAGATGTAGCAAAAAAATATTTTGAATATTTAAAAGCTGTGAATAAACTCTGAATTACAGAAGAAAGAACAGCAAGTAACTACGCATTTATACTAGCAACCAATTGGATATTTAACTTATTTAATGAAGACGCTTTGTTACATTGTATCAGTGAAAATGCTGGATTACAAGATGTTGAAGATGGAAAAGAAGACCCATTAGCATCACGATTAGCTGATATAATCGTAAATAAAATTGTTACTCCTCTTGTAAAAGTTGAATGAGATGATACGATAATGTGTATTCCAATGACAAAAGAATTTGTCACAAAATATACAACAATAATATCAAGCATAATCAAGATGTATTGAAGGGAACGTGTACATATTGAAAATAGTAACCTACAACTACATCATAATCACTTGGACAGCTCAGATATAAACAACAATTTCTTAGATGTAATTAGTGCGTTTAGGAGATATTGTAAAGACAGTAGATACTGAGATTTTTTCTAAGGCAAACATCCGAGTGATTGGAAAGACGATAGCTAAAACCTATCGTCTTTTTTTTGCTTGAAATTTTATTTCACATTTTCTACAATTTCCAAATTCAATTCGTTAATTTAAATTCAAATGAAAACATTAAAGCAAATCCCAGCCAAAGAGCTGTATAATTATATAAAGATTAATTGAGTTGACCAATCAATTTATTTTTGAGTAGATGTAGGAAAAGAAGTTTTGGACATTTGAGCAACTATTTGAAATAGTAATGTGCAAGTATATTTGTGAAGTATAAACAACACAGCCAGTGGATTTAAGCAAGTAGAAGATGTTATTATGAATTTAATTTTGATGTGAGTAAACGAAAACAATATCTTTTTTGGGACAGAGAATACTTGAATTTACTGACACGATATTATGAACTATTTCTCTGATAGGATACCAAACACATATATTCTCAATTCGAGTTTGACTTGTCACGCTAGGCAATACTATGCTACTAGTAACTTCAAAAATGATGAAGTAGACAGTGTAATGATAGCTACTACATTGCAAGATTTGGACAGTAAATGAAGATTGGAAAGCATCAATAATCCATACAAAAGATGATGTGGAATGTGATTTGTTCGCCGTTCGTTTAGCAATGAAAGAAGCTCTCTTCGTCTATTGTCCAGGAGATTAGCAAAATTAAGAGAGACAAAATCAAATCTGATGAGAAGTATAAATATGAGCAAAGAAAGATTATTTCCAGAGATTTACTGATTATTTTCTATCAAACACAGAGCTACCGCTGAATGATTATTGATAGAAAATTTCACAAGAGATGAGATGTTGACAATGAGTAGAGATGAATTTATCGAAAAGTACAAAAGCATAGCAAGTAAATGACAACAGAATGCCAGAGTAATGGAAAAGGTTTTAGCTTTCTATGATAAAATTACAGAACGCGGAGCTAAAATTTCGCGTAGTGAATTAGACAACGCAATGTGAGTAGACAGCGATAATTTCATATTGGAAGACATTAAATTCAAAATGAAATATTATGATTTGACTACCAAAGAGATTGAACACGTACAATGAAAGATAGAAGAATTGCTTAGTATCCTCAGAAAAAATTGATATTATATACCAAAGTTTAGCTGAATAAATGATATTGAGATTTGAGTATTGCTGTGAGAATTAGGGAACGATATTTACAATATGTCGACAAAAGAATTTTTAGGTTTCATTTGATGGTATCCTGACAACTTTACGTCGTGATGATGACATATGGTCAAAGAAGCTAAATTCTCAAACAAGAAATGAGTGATAAAAAAATTTGTCTACATCTGGATGTATGGCTTTCAGTTACATAATCCAAGTTTCAGATTATATAAAAAGCTACTTGCTCTTTACTACTGATGAGAAAAACCTCAATCAGCAATAGCGACTAAGACCAAAAGAAAAATAGAAACAAAGTGCTGAGCAAAACTATTGGAGATAATCCATACATCATTTAAACAAAATATTTCTTTCCAAGAAAATAGATTTTTAGAATGAACAATAAAGCCATTGATTGATAGGATGAAAATTTGAGGAACCTCAGCGGAAAAGATAACACAAACAATACAAGATGTTTACTGAACTAAACCAATCCCATCTATGCTTTGCTAACCAATTTCACGACCATTCATTATATTCCAATGCTGCACTGTCAAC
>Ga0310786_10007381_pt1 | contig 14331 bp, 14 predicted proteins | sample AusTroGonzalo_MG_FD_203881 | JGI IMG/M metagenome (GOLD analysis project Ga0310786, IMG submission 203881) | Bovine rumen microbial communities from tropical cattle in Woodstock, Queensland, Australia - Gonzalo_03 (v2) (version 2) | ecosystem: Host-associated > Mammals > Digestive system >... | reverse complement strand
CTTGGCCAGCTTCATGTACGCTTCGTCAAGCTCCTCTTCGCTGGCGTCTTCCTTGGCGAGCGTCTCGCGCGCCTCCTGCAACCAGCCGGCCAGCAGCTGGATCTGGCGATTGTACAGCTGCGCCACTGCCGGCTTCCACTTGTCAAACTGGTGGGTGGAAACCTTGGCGGGGCCGGCGATAATCAGCGGAGTTCTTGCTTCATCGATGAGGATACTGTCGATTTCATCGACGATGGCGAAGAAATAGTCGCGCTGGACGAGCTGCTCTTTGCTGCCGGCCATGCCCATGTCGCGCAGATAGTCGAAGCCAAATTCGCTGTTTGTGCCGTAGGTGACGTCGCAGGCATACTGCTCACGGCGCTGCGCGGGGGACATGCTGTTCTGGATGCATCCGACCGTCAGCCCCAGCCAGCGCAGGACATGCCCCATCCATTCGGAGTCGCGCCGGGCCAGGTAGTCGTTGACGGTCACCAGCTGGACGTTCCGCCCCGTCAGCGCGTTCAGGTACAACGGCAAGGTGGCGACCAGGGTCTTGCCCTCGCCGGTGGCCATTTCCGCGATGTTGCCCTTGTGCATGGCAATGCCGCCGAGTAGCTGGACATCGAAGGGAATCATATCCCATTTGAGGTTGTGGCCAGTAACGCAGACAGTGTTTTCCGATTCATGCGGGCTTTCCTTCAGGCGGCGGCAGGCGTCCTTGACGACGGCGTAGGCTTCGCACATGATGTCGTCGGTGGTCTCACCGTTCTTCAGGCGCTGGCGGAACTCATCGGTCTTCGCCTGCAACTGGCTGTCGGTCAGGCTGTGGTAAGATTCGTAATATTTGTTGATTTGGGCGACCAGCGGCCAGAGTTTTTTCAAAACTCGGTTGTTACGGGTGCCGAAGATTTTTTTGACTATCCAGTCGAACATTGTGGGGCTTGCTCACAAAAAGGCGGTGGTTAAGAATGCCGTTTTCACGGCGCAGAAAGGCGGACGCAGCAGGCTTATTTGGAACCTGGCTTGTCAATGGGGAGTCCGGCCTTGCACATTGGGCAGTCGGACGGCTCGTAGGTGGGGAGGCTCAGCTTGATGAGACTCTGGAACGGCATGCCGAAATCGACGTCGCCCTGGCTGCGGTCGGTGATGACGGCGACGGCCACGGGAATCGCCCCGTAGCTGCGTACTAGGTCGATGGTCTGCTGGACGCGGCCTCCCTTGGTTACAACATCCTCGGCCACGAGGACACGCTCGCCCTCGCGCAGAGAGAAGCCGCGGCGCAGCAGGAGGTTTGAATTGTCGTCCTTTTCGGCGAAGATGGCCTTGCAACCCAGGGCACGGCCGATTTCCTGACCGACGACGAGCCCGCCAACGGCGGGAGATATTACCGTCTCGATGTTGGCGTCCAGGTAGGGCTTGGCCAGTTCGGTGCAAAGGTCGGCGGCAATCCGCGTGTGCTGCAAAAGCAGGGCGGCCTGGAAATATTTGTTGGAATGGAGCCCGCTGCGCAGGAGGAAATGCCCTTCCAGCAGAGCGCCTGTCTTGGTCATCAGTTCTAGAACTTGTGCTTCGGTCATAGTTAGTGGCTAGTGGTGTGTGGTTAGTGGTGCAGGAGGGCGAGGGAGGACCGAGCGTCTGCTCAGCCAATCTGCCCGTGGAAAAGGTTTCGGTAGGGCGGCCGAGACCCTTCGCCGCCGCCGTGCCCGTGGAAAAACATGCTCCCGCCGAGGGAGGGCCGAGAGTCTGCTCGGCCAATCTGCCCATGGAAAAGGTTTCGGTCTGACTGTCGCTGGCCAGCTGCTTATCCCCTGATGGCTTTGAGGTCTTCAGGCGTCAGAAGTTTCTCGAACTCCGCCTTGTTGGCGGATTTCATGTAGGCTTCGAGCGTGGTTATCGTTCCTGCCATAAGTAGCTTCCGCAGGCAGTTGTCCATTGACATCATGCCCATGCCGGACGATTGCTCGATGATGCTGCGGATGCTGGCAATGGCACCCTCGCGGATGGTCGCGGGCAATGCTTCGGTCTTCAGCAGGATTTCCAGAGCGGCGATACGCCCCTTGCCGTTGGCCGTGCGGCAGAGCAGCTGGGAGATGACGGCCGTCAGCGACTGGGCGAGCATGGCGCGGATCTGCGGCTGCTGTTCGGAGGGGAACGAATCGATGACGCGGTCGATGGTTTTCGGAGCGTTGCTTGTGTGCAGGGTTCCAAAGACGAGCATACCCATGGAGGCACAGGTCAGGGCCAGGGCTATTGTCTCCTGGTCGCGCATTTCGCCGACGAGGATGATGTCGGGGTCGGCGCGCATGGCACCGTGGAGTGCGGAGCCGAAGGTGTCGGCATCGGTGCCGATTTCCCGCTGGACGATGATGGAATGCTTGTTGGGATGGACGAACTCGATGGGGTCCTCGATGGTGATGATGTGCTTGTCCTGGTGGTCGTTGATGTAGTCCATCATGGCGGCGAGGGTCGTTGACTTGCCGGAACCCGTCGGGCCGGTGACAAGGACCAGCCCACGCTCGTTCTGGCAGATGTCGTAGAGGATAGGCGGCATCTTCAGGTCCTCGATGCTGAGGATTTTGGTCGGGATGACGCGCATCACGGTGCCGGGTCCGAAATGGTTGTTCATGTAGTTGACGCGGAATCGGGCGAGGCCTCGGATTTCATGGGCGAAATCGCAGTCCAGGTTGGACAGGTACCACTCCCATTTGGGCTTGGGGCAGATTTCCTCCATGTACTGGAGCATCAGGTCGGCGGGAATCGGCGGCTCGCCTTCTAGCGGCTCCAACTGCCCGTGCACACGTATTTTCGGCGGCAACGACGAGCACAAGTGCAGGTCGGAAGCGCCCTTTTCTATCATCTTACGGAGAAATTCGTTGATTTTCGCCATCGTCGTTACCCTTGGTCGGAGATTGCCTTGCCGTTCCTGCTCTTGCGACTATTTCTTGCCTTGCATGAACTCCTGGGCCTTGCGCGCTTGCGCTTGCCGGATAAGTTCGGCGGTCTTCAGGGAGGGAATCGTCTGCTCGAAGGTTCGCTTGCCGGCCAGGTACAGGTCAAGCAGGCTCTGCTCCATGGTGCTCATGCCCATATTGCGGTTGGTCTGAAGCGTCGAGTTGATTTGGTAGGTCTTGCCCTCGCGAATCAGGTTGGAGACAGCGAGCGTGTTCAAGAGAATTTCCGCCGCCATGACCACGCCAGTGCCGTCGGCATTGGGGAGCAGCTGCTGGCAGATGACGGCTTTCATGCTCTCCGCCACCATGGAACGAATCTGCGACTGCTGGTTCGGGGGAAACACGTCCAGGATGCGGTCCATGGTGCTTGGTGCGCTGCTGGTGTGCAGGGTTCCGAAGACCAGGTGGCCGGTTTCGGAGGCGTGGATGGCCATTTCGATGGTCTCCAGGTCGCGCAGTTCGCCGATGACAATGACATCGGGGTCTTCGCGCAGGACGGCGCGGAGGGCGTTGGCGAAACTCTTGGTGTGGCGGTGGAGTTCGCGCTGGGTAATGTTGCATTTCTGCGGGACATGTACGACTTCAATCGGGTCTTCCACGGTAACGATGTGGTCGCAGCGCGTCTGGTTGATGAAATTGATCATGGCGTTCAGCGTGGTGGACTTGCCGCAGCCGGCCGGCCCCGTCACCAGGATAAGCCCTTGGTTGTGGGTAGTCAGCTTTTCGATGACAGAAGGCTCGTGGAAGCCGAGTTCGGAGATGACTGGCATCTTGCTGTCGATGATGCGGTAGGAGGCGGAGATTCCCAGGCGCTGCTGCATCAAGTTCGCGCGGTAGCGGTCGTTTTCGCCGATGTCGTAGCAGTAGTCCAGGTCGTGATGTTCGAGGAATTGCTGGCGGTGGTGCTCCGCTAAATGCGGCAGACTCAGAATCTCCGAATTTTCCGGCGACATTTCCAACTGCCCCGGCACAAGATAGATTTTCTTGTATCGCCGGACAAACGGATACGCGCCCGCAGACAGATGCACGTCGCTGCAACCGGCCGCCCGCGCCTTGTGCAGGAAATCGTCGAGCATCTTCTGAGCGCCCTCGGCTCCCGCCGACTGCGCCTGCGACAGGTCAGGCCAGCCTTCCAGCCACGATTCACCGCGGATGGATGGCGACCGCCCCGCATGCGATTCGAAATGAACATGCCCCCCCTTGGTCTCCTCGGATTCGTCAGAGTTGGCCTTGGCCTCGGTCTTGGCGGGGGACGGCGGTGCCGCAGGTTTTGGCGGCTGTTCCGCCGCTGCCGGCTCCGGCTTCGGCTTGCTTTCATCGAAGACACTGTGTTGGGGGAAGCCAAAAATCTTGGCCTCGTCCATGGACATTTTGCGGTAATGCGCGCATTTATCCGCAGAGCACAGTCCGTTGTCGGTGAGTACTTGGATGAACTGGTCCAGAGTGACCTGGGCACCGGCGTCTTCGATGGCCTCGATGACGCTGATGCAGGTCGCCCTGTCCAGCAGTCCTTCCTTGGCGGCGTGATAGCAGAACCAGTCGATTTCTTTAGTCAGGCTTTGGCTGTTCATTTATGTGCGCGGGGGAAGAAGTGGGGGTTATGGCGGCAATTTCTCCGCCGTTACAATGCAGGGGGCAAATCAAAACGGGCGTTCGTTGAACTTGACGTCTTCCTTGAGGGCGGCGGTCAGCGGATCCGCGTCGGGGGCACAGAGCCCCAGGTGGTTGTGGCGGATGAAGCCCTCGGCGTATTGGAAAGTTCCGGAGAGCTTGCCCATCTGCTCGCAGAGCTCGGTCATGGTGTTCAGGTAGGCGTCCATGCCCTGGCTGATGTCCAGCCATTCCTTCTGGGTCTTGTGGCAGGCGAGCAATTCGCGCTTCTTCTCCATGAAGGGCGTGACATTGACGAAAAACTCTGGTTCCACGAAATGCCGCAAGGGGTCCAGGAAACCGTGCGGAATCGTGTGGTAGACGGTGACGTCATCCTGGAAGGGCGGCAACGGCGGGTCGCATTTGGCGTTAAGCATCCCGCGGCAGAAGGCGGCGGTTACGGCGACGCGGCAGGAGTTGATGTGGTCTTCCATGTAGTCGTTCAGCGCCTGTGTGATGACGATGCGAGGCTTGATTTCCCGAATCACGCCCAGAACCTTGGAGATGATGTCCCAGTTGTGCTCAACTTCTAGGTCGTTGCAGACTGACGGATGCCAGATGGCCCCGCTCTTGGCGCAGGAATCCTGGCACTCCTGACGGCGCTTGGCGGAAATGGTGGGAATGTCGTCCACCGCCGTACCGCAGCAGCCGTTGGCGATGGTCATGTAATGGATTTCCCAGCCGCGCTTCTGCAGTTGCAGCAGCGTGCCCATGCTCTGGATTTCGATGTCGTCTGGATGGGCGACTAAGGCGATGGCGACAGGTTTGTTGCTCATAAGTATCGTGTTTATTAAGTTGTTATGAATGTTGAAAAATCTTCGTCCCCCTGCCTGGCCGTATTTACAAGTCGTGGACCCGCTGCCAAAAGACAGAGGGTCCACAGCGTGATTTCAGTCAGTACAGGCCAATTCGACTAGTGCATTTCGACTTCGCAGGCGCCGATGCCGGGGCGGAAGAAGTTGAACTGGACGTTGGGATGGTCAGCCAGCAGGCTCATGGGGACGGCGGCATCGGGCAGATGCTTGGAAATCATGAACGTGCTCAAGCGCATGCCGAAGGCGTTGTCGTGGCAACCGGCTTGCCAGATGGAGACTTTCTCGGCCTTCCAAGTTTCCTTGGGACCGACAGTCGCGGCCTGGGTGGGAACGAGGGCGATGTTGCCGCCGCCGGAGGTGCGGGCGTTCTGCATGACGGTCATGGGATGGAGGTCAACGATGCGGGTGCTGAGCTTGCGGTAATCCTCGGGGGTCGGGGGATTGTCGGCGTATTTGCCTTCACGCTTCAGCGGGTCGTTGAAGGCCCAGTGCTTGGTGTCGCCCTGGCCGCCTTGCATGAGCACGCACTTGAACTGGTCGTAGGTCGCGCTGTAGGCCGCGAGGTCGCCGGTGGGGAAATGCAGGTTCTTGTCGGGCATTCTCAGTTCGGGACGGATGCGGTTGAAGCAGAGCTCCTTGTCGCATTTGGCAAAGCTGAGGGGATGGTCCACGCCGACGGCCACGCCGTTCTGAACCCACTCGTCCATGCCCCAGAAATGGGCGTCGAGCTTGGCGAGGTTCAGGTCCATGGCATTGACCAGGCGGGCCACCAGGGGCAGCTGCTCGGTGGGGCCGATGGGGCCGCAGATGCCGCAGGGATTGTCAGGCGTGGATTTTCTCCAGGCCTCGATGTATTCCAGGGCCTCGGCCATGTAGAACTCTTCGATGGTGTCGTACATCACGACTTTGAAGCCGGGGCGGCTGAGCTGCTCCATGTCCTTCACGGTCAGCTTGGCGACATCGGCCACGAGTTCGTCGGAGATGGTGGTGTAATCCCACCAGTCGGGAGCAACAACACTGCGCTTTCTCATTGTTTGGAACCTTCTTTTGTTGAGAGTTATGATTGATGGCGATACCAAATGGTAACGCTGGACTAAAAATTACAAGGCGAAGCAGATGACCACGGTCAGCAGAACGAGCATTTCCCCACAGTAGCGGAGCAGGGCGGGCGATGATGCCGTGGCTTTACACTGCAAGAGGCGATAGGACAGCAGCCAGCCAAACACCAGCAGCAGCACGGACGCCAGGAAGCCTGAGCCGGCAATCGCCGCCGCCAGGAACAGAAGGATGCCTGCCAGAGCCCGGGCAGGAACCAGGGACTGCCTGTCGGCACTGGGAGTTCCCTCCAGGGCGAATTGCTCGCCCAGGGCGAAAGAGGCCAGCAGCCAGGCCCCGGCGCCGTAGCGGAACAGGAGGAAGTAGATGGCCGGGCGGATTAGTTGCAGCAGGATGACCAGCGTGGAGCGGTAGGTGGCCGTCGGCGAAGTCGAATTGTCGCCGCCAGTCAGCAGGGTCGCCAGGGTTTCGGCGATTTTTGCCTGCCGCCAGTTGTTCAGCCAGCCGTGCAGAAGGCAGACGGCGACAGCCGCCAGCAGCGGTGCCAGGGCCGGGCGGCGGACGATGTGTCCGACGGCAAGGCCTGCCAGCCAGAGCGCGGCTCCCAGCAGTGCCGAAGCCAGGACGGTCAGCCAGGGGCGCGGATACTGGCCGGGAACTTGCTTGTCGGCAATGGCCCAGCGGGTGGGGGCGAGCAGGGCGGCCAGCGATTCTTCGAGATATTTGTTGTTCATCTGTGGTCCTGTGGCAGGGGATGGCCGGCGGGGGTTTTGGCTTCTTCGGGGGATTTGTCACCCAGGGGGTATGGGAAACTGCCGAGAGGCAAGCTGTAGATTCCCGACAGCAGGGAGGCGAAGAGGTAGATGTCGTGCTGAGACCACAAGGTGACGGAGACTGTCAGCATCTGGCAGAGCAGGATGCTGATGATTTCCGAGTCCGAGCATTGCCGGATGGAGCGCGGGTCAACCTTGGGGAAGACCTTCCAGGCGTCGCTGGGATCGAGGACATTGTTCTGCTTGTCCAGCAGGCAGATATGTCCTGCACGCAGGCAGTAGTTGAGGTGCATCCGCTGCCGGGCGATGCGCTTGGCAATGGCGCAGAGCAGTCCGGAACTGCCGATGCGCCGGTCCAGGACGTCGCCGACGAGATAGAAGCCGATGTTGTCCAGCGGAGTTCTAGTGGCGACAAAGCCGTTGTTGGCGCAGAAATTGCCCAGTTCCTCCAAACGCAGGCCAGTTTCGCGGTGGTAGTAGTACTGGAGGGAGGCGACTTTTTCATCGATGAAGGCCTGGGAACTCTGCGTGTCGTAGAGCAGGTCAATGGCCGACAGGGCCTTCCAGACGGAGCATTTGCCCTGCCGGATGCTGAGGAGGATTTTCCGTTGCAGGTCAAGACGGCCGGAAACTGCCGCGAGCTGGTGAATTTTCCGGCGGCGGGCGAGGTTGGGGGCATCCTGGTTGTCACTGATAATCTGCTGGAGATTATCGCGATGCAACAGCTGCTCCAAGGCCAGGAAGGAAACAAGCGCATCCTGGTCTTCCAGCAGATTGAGCAGAGTGTCGGTGCTGGGAGCGTTATTTGGCGTCTGGGATTGACGGTTGTTGTTGAACAGGGTATTTGGAGTCATATTCTTTCCTTTTGCGCAAAATCAATATAATATAATCGCGAGTTCCTGGAAAACTAATCGAATCGGCAGAGAGTTTTTGTGACTTGTCCTTGGGCCTCCACATTTTATCTACCCGGGAGTATCCGGCGTTGTATTCGGCGAGAGCAAGAATTTCCGGCTCGGCATAGTCCTGCCAGTGGCTCATGGCCCTCGCCAGATACCAGGAGCCAATCTCCACATTCAGTTCGGGATTGAAAAGCTGGCCATGCGAGGGAACGGAACATCCGCTGGCTTTGGCCCAGTCGTAGACCGCGCCATCCATCAGCTGCATCAGTCCGATTTCTCCGCATTTGCCGCGGCAATGCGGGGCGTACTGGCTCTCGCGCCAGACGACCGCCTTCACCAGCGACGGAGGCAGACCATGCCGCTCAGCTGCCGCCTCAATGAGGGGCGCGAAAAGCTTTTCCCTCCAGGCCAGCGATTTCTGGCGCTGGTGGTGCTTCCAGAGCAGAAACAGGACCAGCAGGCTGAAGGCCCCCAGAGCCAACCGTGCGCCCCAGGGACTGTAAAGGCGTTGGCGGACAACTGGTTGCGGACGTGCTGGACCTGGCTTCATCGGTCAGGAAACCCCTGTGCTGCCGAAACCGCCCGCGCCGCGCGCCGTTTCGTCCAGCACAGCAGTCGGCTGGAGTGCCGCATCGGACAGTTTCTGGATGACCATCTGGGCGATGCGGTCGCCCCGGGCAATCTGGAAGGGGGACTGGCTGTGGTTGATGAGGATGACCTGGACCTCGCCACGGTAGCCCGCGTCAATGGTTCCGGGGGAGTTCAGGACGGTGACACCCGCCTTGCAGGCCAGTCCACTGCGGGGCCTAACCTGTGCCTCCCAGCCAGTCGGCAGAGCGAGGAAAAGTCCCGTGGGGACGGGCAGGTACTGTCCGGGAGCCAGCGTGAGGGCTACGCGGGAGCGCAGGTCGAACGCGGCATCATCGTCATGTTGTTTGCGCGGCAGGAGGTCTTCGCAGCCTTCTGCCAGGCGGCAGGGGATTAAGGTAGCCATTTTATTCTGCGCGGAACTGAGCCGGCGCATCTCCATGTTCTTTGCGCGGGACTGAGCCCGCGCATCTCCAGGTTCTTCTCTCTACCCTTTGAACTTTCTGTAGAGGGCGTAGAACTCGTCTTCGTATTGCTCGAAGAGGCCGTAGTCGCGGAGTTTGGCCCCAAGGTTGCGGGCCTTGTCCAGTGTGTCGCAGGCGGCGAACTCGGCCTGGAGTTCCTGGCGTACGCCGAAAGGCACTCCGCGGTCCATGGCCAGGAGCCCACGGTCGGCTAGCTGGCGGGCATGATGGGGAAGGGAACGCTTGACCAGGGTAGTTATCAAGTGGAGCAGGGAAATTTCCCAGGTGTCATCATCGCCGATGACGACGCCGCGCAGGGCGTGGAAATCGTCCTGCGCGTCCTTGGCCGCCTGCTCGGCACATTCCTCGACCTGGCCGCCAAAGGTCTCCTCGCCGTATTCCTGCTTGCTGAAACGCAGGCCGTAGCGCAGGAAACAGGCAGTGTCGTCCTTGCTCATGACCTCGGACAGGTACTGTTTCGCCTCCTCGCTGAAATTCTCCGTCATCTCCTGCAAGAAGCAATGGGGAGTGATTATCTGCGGACGCGCCGCCGTCACTTGCCCATGACGCAGACGCACTAGCGAAGGATTGTCCAGGTCTTCGGAAAAAACCTGGTACTGGACATTGCTTTCCCCGAAGGTCTCCAGCAGCCTGGGCGGCAGGTAGACCAGACGCGTGGCTTTCGCCGCATACCACAGGTCTTCGTAGCTGGCCATTGCGTCGTTTCTCGTCAGTTGGCGGGGGAAGGCACTGGCTGGCCGGCAGCCAGGCGGCGAACTGTCTCGCGCAGGGCGGAGAGCGCCTGCGTCGGCTCCTGGTAGGCGGCCACGGATTGCTCCAGCGGGCACAGGCCGTCCATCTTGCGGTTCAAGATGCGCGGTACGCGCGTCTTGGCGCTGGTGGCCAGACCGTTGGCCTGTAGGAAAGCCTCGCCGTCTTCGCTCATCAATTCGCCATGGACGGCAACTGCCCCGCCGCAGATGGCGATGGAAGCAGCCGCCCGCCCGATGACCTTATCCACGATGATGCCCCCGCGGAAATCCGCCCCATGCTCATCGAAGAGTTCCAACAGGGGGGATACTCCCCGCCGCGTGGTGGAGGGAATCAGGCGACCGCCAGTGACCAGCACGCAGTCGGCCTCGTTGTTCCTGACCATCTGAATGGCCTGCTGAATCAGCGGCTCATTCCAGTCTGTCGTCGCCGTCGGCCTGGTGGCGCAGGCGGTGAAAAGCAAGGTCGTCATCAGCAGCAGGAGAAGTTTTTTCATGGTGGAATCTCCGTGGAGCCGGTCTGCGGTCACATCAAACGGCCATCAGTTCAGCTTCCTTGTCGGCGAGCACGGCATTGACCTGCTCGACCATCTTGTCGGTCAGCTTCTGAATCTGGTCGGTCAGGGACTTGAGTTCGTCTTCAGTGATTTCGGAGTTCTTCTGGGCCTTCTTCAGGGCATCGTTGGCGTCACGCCGGGCATTGCGGATTTCCACGCGCGATTCCTCGGAGCGTTTGCGGACGAGCTTCGTCAAATCCTTGCGGCGTTCTTCGGACAGTTCGGGAATGGGCAGGCGGACGACACGCCCGTCGCTGACGGGGCTGATGCCCAGGGAGGACGCCTGGATGGCCTTCTCGATGTTCTTGATGACCTTGGCATCCCAGGGCTGGATGACCAGCAGGCGCGGTTCCGGCGCCGTAATGGAGGCCAGGTCTTTCAGCCTGGTCTGGGCACCGTAGTATTCAACGGTGATGCCGTCCACCAGGGCGGGAGACGCCTTGCCGGTACGCACGGCGGCAAAGTCCTTCTTCATGATGTCGATGGCCATCGTCATCAGTTCTTTCGTCTCGTTGACGATATTGTGGATGTCTGACATAGTACTTTCTCCTTCAAAAGTAATGGGTAAATGAAAAATGTAAAGTTGTGGGCGGATTAATGGATTTTAGTCACCCTAACCCATGACGCAGGTGGCCTCCGAGAAATCTCCGGAGAGGATTCTGGTGAAGGCACCAGGGACGCCGAACTTGAAGACGACAATTTGGAGATTGTTGTCCTGACAGAGCGAAAAGGCCGTGGAATCCATCACCTTGAGGCGCTTGCTCAGGCATTCGCCGAATGTCACGGTCTCAAAGCGCGTGGCGTTCGGGTTCTTCATCGGGTCGTCGGAGTAGATGCCGTTGACTTTGGTGGCCTTGAAGACGGCGTCGGCCTGGATTTCGCAGGCGCGCAAGGCCGCCGTCGTGTCGGTCGTGAAGTAGGGATGTCCCGTGCCGCAGGCAAACAGGACGACCGTCCCAGCATTGAGCAGGCGGTCGGCGGCGCGGTAGTCAAAGGGAGGTAGCACACCGTTGATGGCCAAGGCCGACTGGATTTCCGCCTTGACGCCCAGAGACTCCAGCGCGTCGCGCATGGCCAGCGCGTTCATCGCCGTGGCCAGCATCCCCATGTTGTCGGCATTGCTGCGGTTCATGCCGGAGCGGCAACCCGCGAGACCGCGGAAAAGGTTGCCCGCCCCCAGGATGACGGCCAGCTGCACACCGCCGTCCACGGCCTCCTTGACGAGTCGCGCCGTGTTCATGATGGCTTCGGGGTCAAGCCCCCCGGCGGGGCCTTTCAAGGCCTCTCCACTCAATTTGAGGAGGATTCGGTGGAATTTAGGTGAATTGCTCATGGTTTTTCCTATGCGGTTTGCTGTATCATTTGGTTTCGGGGGCTTTCTCGGCGGGGGCCAAGGTGGCACCCTCGCCGGCATTCTGGCCATCGACCACGGAGCCGTTGTCGGCCTCGTTGCGGACCATGGTGGAGAGGGTTCCGAAGAGTTTCCTGATGTCGATGAGGCCGCAGATGAGGAACCAGATGGTTGTCCCGATGCCGAGGACGAAGCCCAGCATGACATAGAATCTCCAGAGTTTCAGCCAATTGAGGGCATCCCAGGCTCCAGTGAAATGCGAGAAAAGTCCGATGAAGAAGCAGATAAACCAGATGAGGGTCCAGCAGATGGAGGCGAAGAACAGGCAACGGTCGAAGAACGTGAATTCGTTGGTCAGGCCCAGGATGCGCCATATTCTGCCGGCCGACCAGTTTTCCTTGTGCTCGCCCATTGTGTCGTATTCGCCGCGGTGGAGCATCTTGTTCAGGTTGAAGGCGGGGAGTTTGTGGATTTTGCGGTCAAGATATGAGAACAGGAAATAGATAAAGAAGCCGGACAAGGTGATGACGAAGGTCAGGATCTGGGAGTTGATGGGGAAGCGGTCGGCATGGGCCAGCAGCCACTGGGCGTTGGCCTCGGAGCAGAAGCCGGCCAGCCAGGGGGCCAGTCGCGTCCAGGTCTGTTGCAAGGCAATGGAGCCGAGTGCTGTCGCCGAACCGAAAATCATCGCCACCCAGGCACCCAGGGTCGAACCGGTCTTGCTGTACAGACCGCCGATGAGCACGGCACCAGCACCGCCAGTGAAGATGGCGCCCGTAATCTGGAAGAAGAGCACAATGTATTCCGTCTGCTTGAACAGCCAACTGAAGAAGAAGGCAAAGACACCCACGAAGACAATCGACAGGCGCAGCCACAGCAGGTGCTGCTTCGCGGACAACGGTTTCTTGCTCTTGCGGAAGGGCATGATGACGTCCTGAATCAAGATGGCTCCCCAGCTGTGCATGTAGGTGTCGTCGGTGGACAGCATGGCCGCGAACATCACGGCGGCGAACAGTCCGACCAGGCCGGTCGGCAGCATATAGGCTAGGAACAGCGGCACGCGGGCCTGAACCACATCCTGCCCGGACAGTTGGTCAAGGGCTCCCTTAACCACGCTGGCATGCTCAGCAAAGTTGGCATGGTTGAAGAAGGTGAAGGCGCAAATCGGGATGAACAGGATTAGGCCGTTCTGCACCAGGCTGCGCCAGGTGCCCAGGAACCTCGACATCTTCGCCTCATGCGCCGTCTTGGCGGCGGCTGTGTAGCCGGAAGACCCCTGCCAGGTGCCATTGCTGAGGATGGTCAAGGCAATGCCCATGAGGAAATACCAGATGTTGAAGTCCTTGATGGCCGTGGTCTGGAAGGGATTGAACATCGATTGCGCGGGGTTCGCTTCGGCATGCGCCAGAAGGGACTCGAAAATGGTGTTCCAATTGAAGTGTCTGACCAGGTAAATCATCAGGATGAGGAAGGCGACGTTGCAGAAGACGCCTTGCAGGAAGTCGGTCATCATGATGGCAATCTGGCCACCGAAGATGGCGAAAATGACACCCATGGAAATCGCGAAGATAAGCAGGCAGACGTAGGTGCTGCACTCGATCGGCCCGATGTGGAAGGTCTGCGGCAGCTGGCAGAAATAGATGAAGAACTTGACGGAGACGGCGGGGAAGATTCCGTAGTTCAGGATGCCCGAAAGCCAGCCCATGATGCCGCTGAAGATGCGGAAACTGCGACTGTAGCGGATTTCAAAGAACTGGGCCATCGTCAGGCAGCGGGTCTCCCGCAGACGGTAGTAGACCCAGCCCGTGATGGAGATAATCATGCCAATTGGCCCTGACAGAAACCCCCAGAAGGTGCCGGAAAAACCGTATGCATAAGTCGCCTCGAAACTGGCGACGATCGAAATGGCCCCAATGCCCGCGATACCTGAGGTGATTGCCAGCAGATACCGTCCGGCGCAGCGGTTGGCCGCCAGAAAGTCGGCCGTGCTCTTGATGTATTTCTGACAGTAGACAAGGACAAAAATCAGCAGGACAAAGAGCGTGGCGACAATCGCCCAATCGATGGCGTGCATTCCGAATGATGGCATGGGACTTCCTTTTGATGGTTGATGTTGATATGATGAATGGATTAATCAGTAAACTGAATTATTTTAGTCTGCTTTGCGCAGATTTCAAGCCGCCAACGCCATTTGTTTGTAGAGATTTTTCCCAAAGTCGAGAAAAGTTGGAAATCGGCCAGGAAATTGTCCGAGATGACTTGCAAATGTCGAAAAAAGGCATTACATTAATAAATCTGCTTTTTTCCGAAGCAAATCTCAATTTGTTCACATACCAGCAACGAGAGTACCGAAAATGAAGACCTACCTCCCCAAAGTCAACGAAATCGAGCACAAGTGGCTCATCATCGATGCCGACAAGCAGGTTCTGGGCCGGATGGCCGTGCAGATTGCCAACATCCTTCGCGGCAAGCACAAAC
>Ga0310786_10007380_pt1 | contig 14333 bp, 19 predicted proteins | sample AusTroGonzalo_MG_FD_203881 | JGI IMG/M metagenome (GOLD analysis project Ga0310786, IMG submission 203881) | Bovine rumen microbial communities from tropical cattle in Woodstock, Queensland, Australia - Gonzalo_03 (v2) (version 2) | ecosystem: Host-associated > Mammals > Digestive system >... | reverse complement strand
CGTCATCGATCACAACCTTCTGGCTGTGCGTCTGGTACACATTGCACCGGGGTGTCTTCAGCTTTTCCCCGTCCAGGGCGATCAGCAGCCAGCTCTTGATGGCGGTAATCTTGTTATCCAGCGCCCGCTTCCGGGCGGTCAGCTTGTCCGCTTCCTCTTTCACCGCAGCGGCCTCCGCGCTCAGGTCCTTCACCCACAGGGCCACGCCTTCCAGCTTCCGCTCGCGCTCCATCTGCAGCGCGGTCAGTTTCTCCGCGTCCAGAATCTCGCCGGTTTCCATATCCACACAGTCCAGGATGTCCTGGTCAATCTCATAAATCGGTCTCATTTTGTTTCCTTCCTTTCATATCCGACACACAGCGTGCTGAAGTTATCCAACTGATCTCTCAGCACGGGCGCCGGCTGTTTATTTTCGATCTGGTACCATTGGGTCGTTCCGTCGGCCATCGCCACGCGGATCCGTTCCGGATACTTCCCGCCGGCAGGGCCATACCGTGCATGAACCTTAACAATCGGCAGCACCTGAAGTTCACACATTTCAAGTCTCCTTTCCCAGGAATGCCCTGACATCATGAAGGGATTTCTCGCCGAAATTAAGGAATGACATCAGCTTGTCTTCCGGGCAATCCATCAGATCCTGCTTCGTGAAAATTCCATGTTTATGGCACACGTTGTAAGCACGCGCAGGCAAGCCGTTAAGTTCATCAGGCGGGAGAGTCGGCTGTGGCGGTGGGTTATCGATACGTCTTTGAACACGGCAGGCTTTAAAATATATTTGCCTGGCTCTTTCAACGCCAAAGCCAAACCTCGACCCGATTTCTCGATACTTTGCGCCGCTTTCTCTCATGCGTTTCACTTCCATCATGCGAGCAAATGATTCAGGCGTCACAGTTCCACCCCCAGCACATTCGCTGCCCTGTTCAGCTCTTCGAGAAAGTCCTTCCATGCGCTGATCGGCATTGACAGTTCTTCGCCATTGTTACTTGTGAAATCGATGTAATCTGTCCCGCTGCAGCTGCTCCGGCTGTATCGTCCATAATCACCCTTGATGGCCTGCACTGCGAATCCTTCATACTTCAGAGGCTTCGTGATCTTCGGCTTCTGAGGCGGCGGAGGTGTCCGCTCTGCGTTATGGAAATGTCCGAAAGATTCTAAATTTCCAACTTCATCGATCTTGATCGTGCCGGTCAGTTTCACTGCCGTCGGTTCCTTCGGCGTCTCTTTGTCTGCCTTCCGGAAATCCGGGATCTGAGCATACTTCTCCGGATCCACATGCCGAAGCGCTGCCTTGATGGCATACCAGGTCTTTTCCGGGGCTTTGCTTCCGCACTTCCGCAGGAAGTCAAGCGGGCTTGTTCCGCTGATGGCGATTTCCACCGCCTGCTTCTTTTGTTCCAAGGTTATCTTTTGCATCTTATTCGCTTCCTTTCCTTCGTCGTATGCCCTCAGGCATGTATAGGTGCACAGGAATTCTTGACCGCGTTTGTAGCTCCACAGATGCGGCCACAGGACTTCAAATTCTTTCCCGCACTGCGGGCACTGATGAATCACTGAGGATCAACCTCCAACCATTCAGAACGGATATACCCTCTGTTTGTGACACTCCACTCACTGGTCCGGTAAAACACCTGCACGTTCGTTCCGTTAGTGATCCAGGCATGATTCGGCATCATGGGGCCGGAAATCCACCGCCGGCAGGCCACGCGGGCCCGGCTGACACACACATACTGTTCAAACACCCGTTCCGGTTCCTCCGTGCTCAGGTATCCGCAGTACACAAAGCCGTCACCGTTCTCCCAGTTCCCGTATACGTGGATGTAGCCGTTGACGATCTTGCCGTCCGTCTCCACGGGATCGCACGGATCCAATCTACCAACTTCCATCGAATTCTTGCTGGAACTCCTGCGAACGATCACCGTGCTCCCTGGCTGGCACATGGCCCACACAGTCGTATACCGCTCGCCGGCAGCCTGGCACTCACTTGTGCCGATCATCCAGCCGATGGCGATCACGGCAGCACAAATCAAAGCGAATATGATTGCCCTCAGGCGCTTGTTTGTGATATAATTCTTAGTGGAGTTCATATATCAGTGCTCCTTTCTCACATCCGTCGGCGTGGCAGCGCCGGCGGTCTTTTCTTTCCATGCCTGATACTCCGCTTCCAGCTCAGGATCCGTGAAGGCCCCATCCGCGTTGGTTATGCTTTTAATCAACCTTGCGAACGCGCTGGCCGCCGGTCTGAGGTTCGGTTCCGTTCCGGTGTACTCTGCGACGATCTCAAAATCATCCATCGTCATCATCACCGACGCCCTGGAGCTGATCGATCAGCACCCTGGCCAGGATCCGGATGCCGGCGTTGTTCATCGCCGTCAGGCTGTTCTGCTGGGCAACTTCCTGCAGGTTCATCAGCGTTCCGTCTGCTTTCTTTCCGGCGATAATCGGCTCGCCCATCAGGTCCAGCGCGGCGTGCTCGATCATCTGCACAAGTTCACTGACGGTGTAGCTCTTGTACGGATTGTTCATGTTATTCCTCCTTTCTCCGCTTTAAGCGGACGTTTGCCGCAAAAAATAAAACTTGCGGGATACTGGTACAGATCGCAGATTTCCATGAACTTGTCATAGCCTGGCACAGTATTACCTTTTTCCCAGTTCCTGAGCGTTTCCGTTGTTACGTGAAGTTTAGCAGCGGCAACGTCCTGAAGGAATCCTGCATTCACACGGGCAGCGGCAAGGGAAATCTTCGGCGGGTAGTTCATTCCCTCCATATTGTGGTTTACCTCCTTTCAAATTGTCTTGAACCACTACCCATTATATCCGCTTTAAGCGGATTGTCAAGCATTAAGCGGAATTATTTTTTGGTTATGCTTGTTTTTTCCGCTTTTATAGAATATACTAATGTTCCAAGGAGGAATTGAACATGCCAGACAATGCCCGTGAAATTTTTGTAAGAAACCTTCGCTATCTGATGAATGCCAGAGGTATCAGCCAGGCAGATATCTGCCGGGAACTCGGCATGTCATCGACAACAGTATCAGACTGGTGCACCGGAAAAAAGTATCCGCGTGTTGACGCCATGCAGCGTCTTGCCGATCTGCTTGGTGTGCTTTTTTCCACATTGACAACAGAAGGAGGCATTCAGGATTTTGAAGACCAGCAGCGTATCGAAATCCTGCATGAAAATCCGACGCTCCGTATGCTGTTCGATAAGCAGCGGAATATGGACCAGACAGATCTGAACGCCGTCTTAGCTGTAGTCAATGCGATCTCAAAGGAACGTGATCCTGATGACTGACGTGCCAGTCATCCTGAAAGACTTACCCGTGAAAGTTCACGGGTTTGTCTGTCTTGGTTCCGATTACGAACCGATCATTGTTATCAATGCCAGATTGTCCAGAGTGCAGCAGCTGAGGACATACAGGCATGAGATAAAGCACATTCAGCGCGGTGAAATGTTCAATATGAACTATCACGAATATAAAAACTAAGGAGGCAAATAATCATGAAGAAACTGATCACCATCATCCTGATCCTGGCGCTTGCTATACCTGCTTCATCCTTGGCAGATCTTCCTGATCTATCGGGGCTAAGTTTCGACGAATTGATCCAGTTAAAAAGCAAACTCAATATTGCTATTTGGAACTGTCAGGAATGGCAGGAAGTGACTGTTCCACCTGGAGTGTGGGAAGTTGGCAAGGACATCCCTGAAGGACATTGGTCAATCAGACCTGAAAAAAACTGTGGACCATCTTATGCGATTTACTCTTCCGGAATTGAAAAAGACGGTCATGATGTAATGATTATGGGCGCTGATTACATAATGGAATGTATATGTGATCCTGGAGCTGAGTTCTATGATCCAACCTATAAACAAACAACTGATTTTGACATGAAAACAGGATATTATATCCGGCTCGATTGCACCATGATCTTCACACCGTACACAGGGAAGCCTGATCTCGGATTCAAATAAGGAGGCCCATAATGTCCACCGCTAAGAAGCCAACCTGCCAGCCGAAGACAGCCGTGGCCTATGCCCGCTATTCTTCCGCCCAGCAGCGCGACGTCTCCATTGAGCAGCAGCTGCGGGACATCCGGACATACGCTGAGCGCGAAGGTTATACAATCATATATGAATATGCTGATCACGCGAAGTCAGGCTTCAAAAACGTGGAGCGCCGTACAGAGTTCCAGGCCATGATCAGGGCAGCTGCTTCCGGAGCGTTTGACACTGTCATTGCCTGGAAGGTTGACCGCTTCGGCCGGAACCGGCAGGAATCCGCTATATTCAAAAGTCAGCTCGCTGATTACGGCGTATCCGTTATATACGCTATGGAAGCGATCCCGGATGGAGCTGCAGGCGTCCTGACGGAAGGAATGCTGGAAGCCCTGGCGGAATGGTACAGCCGGAACCTGTCAGAGAACAGCCGACGGGGCCAGCGGGACAACGCTCTTAAATGCCTCTCAAACGGCAAGTATGCCCTTGGATATAAGCGCGGGCCTGATGGTCATTATGCCATTGATGAAAACACGGCTCCCATTATCAGACGGATATATACCATGTACTCACAGGGCCATTCTGCCAAATCAATCGCAAGGGAATTGACAAAAGACGGCATCAAAACGCTGTACGGGAATGATTTCCACACTGACAGTGTTATTAAGATTCTGAAGAACGAAACATTTGCCGGTATCTATCATCATGGTGACGTCAGGATCCCCGGAGGGCTGCCGGCGATCATTGACGAAGATCTGTGGAATATGTGCCAGGCGATCAGAAAAGGATCCAGCAAAAAGCACACATCAAAGCGGAATTATCTGCTATCCGGGAAATGCTTCTGCGGGAATTGCGGAGCCACAATGGTCGGCGGAGCATCATGGCCAGTTAATAAGAAGGCATTTGAATATACTTATTACGGCTGTAAAAAGAAAACCAACCTCACGGGCGGATGCGGTGCAAAATCCGTCAGGACGGAAAAGGTGGACCGTGCTGTATTGGGCTTCCTTTTCGATAATGTACTGGCCGGAAGCGTACGTGATACTTTTGTTGACCTGGTTGTACAGGCGTTGTCTGATCTTGATTCATGCTCTCCTGTGAAAAGCCTGGAAGCAGAACTGAATGACATCACGCGAAAGATAAGGAACATCAATTCAGCTATCGCGGAAGGCATCTGGACATCAGAGACGAAAGCCATGCTCGCTGATTTGTCTGCGCGTTCAAAAGAACTGAAAGACAGGATCGCATTTCTTAACCTTACAGAATCAAAAGCAATCAGCCGGGACCGCATTCGTTTCCTTTTTGAAAAGATCGCAGAAGGGGAACGTGATGATCCGGAATACCTGAAGGCAGTCGTGTTGACGCTTATCAATTCCGTTACCATATACCAGGATTATCTTAGAATCGTTATCAATGCGGAAAAAGGTGTTGAAACCATCCCGCCGGGAGCCCTGCCTCCGATTGATATTCTGCCTGATCTAACGGATTTGGGGTTTAGTAGAACTGACCTGGGTCAATTATTCACAATCCCAAATTATCCGGTGATCGTATTCAAGATAGCAATATAAATAAAAAAAGCGCCCTGGGATCTCTCCCAGGGCTTTTACTTTACTCTCCGTCAGGCGGTTGCTTTTTCTGTTTGTTGTACTCGTCTGTGCTGATCTGCAGCAGGGCACCCAGGAACGCGTCAACGGCCGTGATAGTGCCGACGATCTCCGGACCGTACGGGAACCCCCAGATCTTCGACAATGCAAAATAGAGGGTGCCCAGCGCCGGCAGGACTACCAGGGCGATGTACTTGAGAACGTCATAAACCTTGTTAGAAAGTTTCATTGCAGTTCCTCCTTTTATTGTGCCATAGCGTGGGCGGCCACCGGATTGGAATCCGGCTTGATTGTCGGCAGCGCCCGCACCTGGTTATAAATGTCTGAGATCACGTTATTCTCTCCCAGCGCCTCATACTGGACATACATGTTATCGATGTTTGCCCTGTCATCCGCGCCGATCCATCCACGGGCCAGGTAGAAGCTGAAAGCCTGCAGCAACCGGTCCCGGAGTAATGCCTGCACGCCCAGCATGATTGCTTTCTGTTGTGACTCCTGTGTCGCCTGATTCTCTTCAGCAGTCTTGACGCGCTTCTCCAATGGTTTCTGGATCAGGAATGCGATAGCAATCCCGATCAGCGCCGGGACACCGCAAAGGCTCAGGATCTGATATATGCTCATGTTGACCAATCCCCCGTTCTTTTTCTAATCGTTTGATATACCGCTGATAGTTCGGACAGTATACGCAAACGCGCCGGAGCTTTCCGCCGCCGGCGCCTCTGCATTCTTTCCCCTTCTCATATAGAAGACACATTTCGTATTCCATAGCCTATTCCTGTGTCATCGTGCTGCCAGGGTAATTGGTCAGCAGTTGATTTGCCGCCGCCTGGGTGAGGTGCGGCACTGTAACAGTGTAGAGGATTGTCGGCTCCGCGCTGTCCAGGGCGGCCCATGTGGCCGGGCCGACAACGCCGTCCACCGTCAGGCCGTGATCAGCCTGGAATGCTTTGACGGCCGCCAGGGTGCCGTTTCCGAACTTGCCGTCAGCTCCGGAAGCCCCGCAGCTGTACCCGCGGTTGATCAGCTCCGTCTGCAGCAGTGTGACATATTCGCCGGTGGATCCTTTGCGGAGTGTGGGCTTTTGCGGTGTCGGTGCCGGCGTGGGTGTGTCTCCGTCCAGGCCCGCGGGAATCGCCCAGTGTGTCCATTTCTTGTTGCGGGATGTGAAGTGCTGGACGCCGGAAGAACATTCGACAGTCTCGTTGCCGAAACCGAAGCCGGTATGCGTCCATTTACCGTCCTTATAAACGAACAAACAGCACAAGGTGTCCTTCGGCATGGATGCAATCTCGCCTTTGTCTTTCCAGTTTCCGCCGTGGTTCCACTGTGCTGAGCATGTGTCTCCGTACAGGTCGAAGCCGATCCTGTTCAGGCACCAGTCCGTGAAGCCACGGCAGTCAAAGCACCGCGTCCGCTCGCCGCCAGGGAACCACTGACAACCGGAACAGTTCCCACTTTCAAATGCTTTACACTTGTCTTTAATCGTATGATGGTCTGGACACATCTTGTACCGTTTCCGCCTTTCGGCTGGTGTGCATTCAGCTCCCCATGCGGAATAGACATAGGACCAACCGACACATGCCAGCGCGGCATTCCATACGATGTATGTTTTGCTCCGGCCTTCAGCTTTCCACTGCTCGATCATCGCGTCAACGCTTTTTGCCGTGTTCATCATATTCCCGCATTCCTCCTTTCCACTGTCTCGGATCCGCGCCCATTACGATGAGCCAGTCTACGATAAGCAGCACGCCAGCGCCGCCAATGAGCACCCAGACCCACCATGCCATTCTTCCGTTCCTCCGTTCTGTGCTCACAGTTAATGCATACCTGCCGCCCCTCCGGGATGATCTCCCCGCAGCATACGCACCTGTTTTCCGTAGAAATCACCTCCGAAAAGGAAGACCGCCAGGGCGATCCCTGACGGACTTAGTTAGACACTGCAAATTAACTTAAAGATTCCTTTAATGAATAATGCGGGTGAGGATTTGCACCTCACATGGGGGTGATGGGCTGGCACTCACGGCATCCCCTTAGTACCTCAACGTCTACCTATTCCGTCACCGCATTGATTCCTTTTATATCGCAAAAGCGGATACTGTTCTGCCGGGACTCGCAAGGAATAACAGTCTCCCACAGTGCATCGTTAGTAATTTATATTCTGCTCGGTTACCAACCATTTACGCCGCCGCACAGAAAAGCATCCGCTTTTACTTTAGTTGCTCCTTTAATGCCCCTGAGAAGGGGCGATGCTACTGCAAAGGATATTCGGGATTGCCGATCTGCATAGCATCACCACCTTTCACCTTGATTCCTTTTGTGAATTATGGATTCGTCTGTTGACTTATGCCTCCAAGATTTCTCAGTTCTGAAATCAAAATATCACATAGCCGTTTATATCCCGCATTATTAGCATGAAGTCCGTCTATAGTGTACGTTCCGGGAACATTGTTAGCACCATACGTTTTTACATTGAAACCGCTTTTGTTATACATATCAATAATCGGTATTGCATATCTGTCAGCAATCTTTTTAATTGCTTCAATATAATCTGACAACGGCAACGTCCCAGCAGTCCCCCATGCGATTTTATACGGCAGGAAAATAACAATCTGGATTGTTGGATTGTCGGTTAGAATCTTTTCGATTATATACTGATATGCACCATAAAAAGTGGTTTTGTCAAAACTGCCTGATGTGATCTGTCCTAGTGGTGAACCCGTAATAAAATCGTTTATCCCGCCTTCAAGCACAACAAGATCGTAATTTGCAAAATTCACCGAGTCTACCGTTATAACATTATCAACAGGTTGACGTTCTTCATGATATGCAACGCAAGCACCGCTGATTCCTTGGTTGTTGACGGTTAGCCCAAGGATATTATGAAGATATGACGGGTATCCGACAGCAATAACTCCTGTTGAACCAAGTTCATGCCCGTCATACCACATGATTGAGTCACCAATACATACGCAGTTTTTCCCTTCCCATTGGTTAAGACCTGCGTTGTTTTCAATATCTTCTACACGCTTTTCAAGTTCACAGGATGCTTCGACTTCAGAACCATATGGGATATATGGATAAAGATTTGTATCATTTTTTGTGATAACAATGGAATCACGCCATGTATTCATTAAAGCAATGCGGATATAAGCTATATTCCCGCTCGGAATAACGATGTTGTTTAGTGTTACGCCTGTACCGTTAACCCTTGTTTTGTCTGAAGAATAATAATTTACAGGAATACCACCATTTGTTAAAAATGCACCATTGTAAATACATCTGAGGATATCGCCGCTTGTCACAGGAATATAACCAGATTCGCAGTATGATGAATTTTCTGTTTCAACACCTTGATAAGTGATGAATTTCCCTTCCAATATGTCAGAATCGTTTTTGTTAAAAATATTCGGAGACAAATGAGCAGGGACGAAACCAATTGTATCATACAGTTCATCAATTGTTTCTACAGTTTCCTTTACTTCATTAAAATCATCAGAAATAGTATTGTCCTTCGTGTAAATTACAACAGTGCCGCCAAGCTGATAGCTATCTGGAATTTCAATAGAATTGTTAGATAATTTAATTCCAACAATGTTGATATAACCATTTGCTTCAGCGGAAGCAGATAACTGTTTTACTTTTACGCTGGATGTTTCAAAAATTATACTTTCGCCTTTTTTTACATTAAGAACAGGAAGAGTAGCGCCTTTCTTATACGTTCCGCTGTCTATCATTTCCAATGTATCAGTCGTAACCAACACAGAATTGGTATTATTTGTATATCTTTTCCATGAGCAGACATAGCCGTCTGCTTCAGCGCTCATATCTGGGAGTAATTCAACCGCTTCACAATCTTCCTTGAATGTAACACCCCAATAATAACGATTGTCAGCCGCACCCGTTGCATTTATTTCAAATTCCTTTGGTTCACCATAATCAAGCAGATTCCTGATTGCAAATTCGCCGTCAATATATGTTCTGCCACTCAAAGCGCTCTTTAACGCAGAAAGCTCAGCACCGATGTTAACTGAAACTACATGGGCAGAGTTCCAGCTGCCGGCAGCGTGGTCTGTGGTAAAGCGGTACATCGCGCCGTTGTAGGTGACATACTGGCCGGCAACATACGCCGTGCTGGAGGAAAAGTTCGGCGCAAGGGTAGCCCACAGGCTGGAATAATCGGCCGGGATACTCGCGACAGCCGTATTGATCGCGCTGATCAGCGTCGTAATGTCCGGAATAATCGTGCCGGGATCGATCGCTGTATCGGTGCTCGTGCGGTAAACAACAGCAGTCATGGCCGCCAGGGTGGTTACCACACCGCTGGATGTAATCTTGATAGTGATCGTTACAATCCCGGGGACCGCGCAAGCCGCCTGCGGCAGCACAATATACGCCTCGTTCCCGTTTTCAAGCGTCCCTTCAAAAGAAACGGTACCGCCGTCCTGGCGGATCACATTGCCGGATACAGTGCCGCTTAGTGTCGCAGCCTCTCCGCCGTCAAACACACGGACGCCGATCTTGTTGCCTTCGTTGTCCATGCTGAACAGGTTCCCTGTCAGCATACGCACAGCAATCGGTTTCTGCAGGTCCTGTTCAAACCATTTTTCATACATCGCCATGATAACACCCCTTCTCAGTTATTGATCTCCTGGCCGTTTTCATCCACCAGGGCAATCTCAATTTCAGGTTCTTCCTTTTTGTCAGCTGCAGGTTCATCGTCCGGAACAACGTCGACCAGAACTTTCAGGTTTTTAATGGATCTTGCCAGAGGCAGCCCGATCTTTTCCAACATGACAACCGGCACCTCTATCGCGCTGAGTTCCCCGATCACCATCTGCAACGCCGTCCTGGCGGATATCTGTTTCTGTTCCATGCTGCTTCCTCCTTTAATTGATCGCCAGGCTGTATTGCTTCCGGGTGCTTGTCACAACGGATCCGTTTACTTTGACAGCGGTCCAGAAATTGACATACAGCCTGTTGCCCACATTGTTATTGATTTTATTCGCAAGTTTTGACAGGTTTGTGCTGCCGGTCGGCATTGACGCGGATGTGCTGATATCGCTGTCTCCATTCGGGTACAGGTCCACAACGCCGTTTGACGTTGAAGGCACCTGCACGTCAACGCTTGTAAGCCCGATATAGCCGCTGTCAGGTGTCACGGTGCCGTTGCTTGTGACAGATTTGCTCTGCAGGATGTTCGATATGGACGCCGTCAGTGTCTTTGTGTATCTGGCCGTCGGCGCTGTCTGTCCTGAGTTCAACGATGACGCTTTGATCGGGATATCGACAGCTCCGGACGTGGAGCTTTTTGAGGCCGCGCCGTTCGTCGTGATTTCCATCTCTGTGTTATGGCTGCCGTAGCTCCCGCCGAAGCCTAACGTATAGGTGTTCCCCTGAGGGGACGCGGTCACCGTCAGTACACTGCCACTCCACGCGCCGCTCAGTGAAGTGGCTTTGCTAAAAGTTATTGACGGGTTTGTTCCATCCGAAACTTTCCATAGCTTGAGCGTGTTCCCGTCAACGCTCGCATTCTTGATATAATTCTGGATTGATACCGCGGTGATGTCGTAATATTCGCCCGTCTGGGAGCCGATAAAGCGCAGGGTTCCGCCGCTTTTCACGGCGAATGTGTTTGCTTGTGCTGTTCCGTTATTCAGGGAAATCAGGTTTTGCCCTGTGCCGAAAACAGCCGCGCGCTGCACAACCAGGGCGCCGTCGTTGTCAATCGTGAACACACTGCTGACAGTCACGGAAGATGTGTCGCTGTCACCGATTGCTACATGCGTTCCCTTGATCTTTGTAGTCGTTTCCCCGTTTACTTTCGAGACAACGACGCCGCCTGTAAGGTTCCCCTCATCCCATACGCCATACTCGGACACAACACCGGATTCTGTGCGGCGCACGTACATTCCGCCGGCGTTTTTGATAACCAGCTTGCCGCTTGCGTCGTGTTCAAGGTCTCCGGCCAGCGTGTAAACATCTGTCGTGGCGCTGATGTTGACGTGTGACGCGTTAATCGTAGCCAGCGATTCTCCGGTTGTTGTGTTGATGGCCAGGGAGATTTCGCCCGCTTTGATGAACTTGCCTGTTTCATCGGTATATCCGACAACCATTCCGATGCTGTCGTCCATATCCTCCATGAAAGCATGGTCTTCCTTGGCCTGCCTCGCGGAGGATCTTCCGCTGCTTCCGGTCTTCTTCAGTGAATCAGCGATGATCTTCTGCACGTCCGTCCGCTTGTTCGCCATTGTGACCTTGACGTTTTTCGGCTGATGGATTTTATCAGAGTAATTCAGCTGGATAATGCGCTCCTGGATCGTTGTTCCGTATTCCGGCAGCGGAACCGCGCAGATCCGGCCGAGCGTCATCCGGTCCAGCGTCTCGCCGGTGGCGTCCGCAAGCTCAAGCCCTTCCACGTCGATTGTGACCGTTGGCTCCGCGTGCCTGTTCAGCCGTTCGTTTGCCCACCGTGTCAGCTCAGCCTTGCTGTCAATACTGCTGTCTGTCTCCACACGGCTGATCACGCCGTATGTCGATGCGTTCTTCTCGATATAATCCGTATCAATGTGCAGATCGTCTTTCCCGATCGGATAAAAGCGGGTATACATCCCGCTCTTGTCAATTGTTTTTGAGATTGTCTGCAGGTTCCGCCCCGGTCTGAGTATGCTGCCGACGCCGCTCTGCTTCTGCGTGATGTTCAGCCGGAACGGGTATACGCTCATGTCATAGCTCCACCAGGCGTCCTCAAGGCTGTTGCTGACTGTCTCCAGCGCGTCCAGCAGCGTATCCCCGTCAAACTTATACGGATTTGATACACTTCCATAATCAAATGAGTAAAGCACCCAGTCGCTTTGCTGGTTCAGGATATAATTGATCGCCTGCTGTGCGGTGCAGGTAGTCGCGGCGCTGCTGCCCGTGATTGTTGCCGGCGTGATCTCTCCGAACAGGATCCTGTCCGCAAGCGTGTTAATCACATGCTCAAGCTGTACTGTCGGCGTGTTTGTGTCATACGCCTGCCGGATACTTTTGACCCGCCACACGATACCGGCGCCCGGATCCGTATCGTCTTTCAGCCAGCTGTTCACGCCGATGCCGGTCATATCTGCCGGCACTATGGACGCTGAACTGTCGCGCTCGCCGATCTGCAGGCTCATCGCATCAAGCGGAACTTTCCGCACCGCCGTCAGGCTGTGTCCGTTCAGCAGGATCATGTCACACATACCTCCCGTAGCTTGTCATCGTCAGCGTGCCGGCAGCGCTGGCCGAAAGCGTGACGGTGTTTACGCCTGGATCCGTATACAGGTCGTCCCCGCCTGTCAGTTTGTCGTATACGCTTGTCGTGCCGACATATGCCTTCAGCAGGTCATCTGTTCCGTGAGTAACAGAAAGCACAGCGTTGTTCGCCAGGTTTACGCCCGTAAATGTCAGCGTTTTCCCGCCGATGGTGAAAGCGACGTCCGCGCAGCTGCCTCCGCTGGTGTTCTTGAAGGATACATCCAGCACGCCCGGCGCGTTGCCCTTGACGTTGATGCTGTGGCTTCCGCCGGACACACTTGTCTTGGTTACCACAACAGGGATTTCATCCTGGAAAAACGGAACATTGTACGCCTTGAAAGTGATTGTGAACTCATTCGTCCATTCAAAAGCGTCTCCCATGCTGCCGATTTCCGTTTTGTCCACATACAGCCGCTTAAACGGCATAAAACTGACAGTAAGCCAGCCTTTCTTCCGTGCCCATGCGCATACGCTGTCGAACACTTCGCGGCGCTCTGTAAGCTGCTTTTTCGGGATGTCGATCGCATAAGTGACCGTCACGTCCCGAGGTTCCCACGCGCTGCCGGTTATCCGGCTGCCTGTCCCGTTCATCCTGCCGGCGGACTGGACATTTTCGCTTGCCGCTCCGGGGTCAATGTTCCTGATTACAATAGAGGGATGGACACTTCCGAGTGGTTCGCCGTTCAGGGATATTTGTCTTGATAGGTTCATGGTAACGCCTCCGTTACTGCGTGGAATATCTCATAACCTGCCCGGCCATCAGCGTTCCGACATAGTTTGTCAGCAGCTGCCCGTCAATCACGACCTTCGCGCCGTTCAGCGCGTCCTTTACAGCCGTCGCCGCCAGATCCGGCAGTTTCTTCATATCTTTCGCCGCGTCAGTAAGCTCTTTGTTGCTCTCTGTCTGCTTCTCCGTCGCACCGGTCACATCGTCCGTCTGTTCCGCCATCCGGACATAGGCATCCGTTACTGTGGTCAGCAGTGCGTCCGTGCGCGCCTGGTCCCATCCTTCGCCGCCGCTCTGCCAGTACCGCAGCAGCTCATCCGTCGCCACGTTTCCGTAGCTTGTTGCCTGCCCGTTCAGCATGGAAAACAGTCTCGCCTTGCCGATCGTGTCCCGGCTCTTCAGGTCCATCAGCATATTTGCCGCGTCACCTGTCGGCCTGTGGATCTGGTCCAGTGCTTCCGCCGCCTTTGTAACAAACTGAGCGTCATTCTGGTTAAGTTTATCCGCTGCCGCCAGCCGTTCCGCCTTTTGGGCGGCCCAGCGCTGCTCATCCGCATTCTGCGCAATCAGCGCCGGTGTCAGCGCCACGGCTGTAACACCCAGCAGGCTCGCGACAACCGGGGCGACCGATACAAGCGTACTTGAAAAACTGGACGCGAGGCCCGTCGCCAGCTTTGCCCCGATGCTCGCCCCGGCGGATACAGCACCGGATCCGATACTGCCGCCAGCCAGC
>Ga0310786_10007379_pt1 | contig 14334 bp, 11 predicted proteins | sample AusTroGonzalo_MG_FD_203881 | JGI IMG/M metagenome (GOLD analysis project Ga0310786, IMG submission 203881) | Bovine rumen microbial communities from tropical cattle in Woodstock, Queensland, Australia - Gonzalo_03 (v2) (version 2) | ecosystem: Host-associated > Mammals > Digestive system >... | reverse complement strand
ACCTATTGTAGGTTCAATACCTATGATGCTGTTTTATACCAAAGTAGAAAAATTCGGAATGATCACGATAATGTCAATACTTATTGCTATCATTATGTTTATAACAGGTATGGGATATTTGGGAGCGCCACTTATAATATTAGCAGGATTAATTGCTGACTTCATCGCTAAAACAGGAAATTATAAGAGCTTTAAGAAAACGGTTTTGAGCTATGGAGTGTTCTGTCTGTGGATATGTGCCAATTATTTTCCTGTGATTATAACAGCTGATTCATATCGTCAGGATCTTTTGGAAGGTGGATATTCAGCAGAGTATTGTGATAATCTTTTTAGCGTAATCAATGGTAAGACCATTATTATATTGTTGATACTTTGCTTCGTTTTTGGATGCATCAGCACATTTATCGGAAAAGTTGTAGTAAAGAAACATTTTGAAAAGGCCGGAATAGTATAAATGAGAGTAAAGCTTGACCCACGTACGAAATTATTTATGATTTTTGTTGTATCTGTCATAGTAATGATGACTGCTACAACACCGATACTTTGGATAATAAGGATTATCATGACATTTATCCCGATTATCCTGCTTATCACAGAAAAAAAGTATGCCAGTGCCCTTAGGTTTTGCATTTTATACATAGCTGCATTATTGCTTACATTTTTCTTTTTGTCGGAAGAATCTACAGGAATATTTAAAGCACTGCTTACCGGATATTGTGCTATAATTGCCCAGTTTTTACCTGCGATCATAACAGCATGGTATGTAGTACGAACGACCAGGATAGATGAATTCATGTCAGCTATGCAGAAAATGCATATGCCTGATGGGATAACAATTTCATTAGCGGTAGTTATGCGGTTCTTCCCAACCATTAAGGAAGAGTATTCACATATTAAAGATGCGATGCGTATGAGAGGGATCATGCTGGGCGGTGGTAATGCAGCAAAAATGATTGAGTTTCGTATGATACCTTTGCTTTTTTCCTGTGTAAATATAGGAGACGAGCTTTCAGCTGCAGCGATAACAAGGGGTCTTGGCGGGAAAGTCAAAAGAACCAGTGTAGTGACTCTCAAGTTAGGTGCAGCAGATTATTTGCTTATTTTAGTATTCATTTTAGCCACAGCAGCATTTATAGTTTTCAAATATATAATATGAAGAGCGATATAATTGAACTAAAAAATATAAGTTTTAAATATAAAGGATCGGATAACGGACTGTTAAATAATGTTTCCCTAAACATAAAAAGAGGTGAAACGGTTCTTTTATGCGGGGCATCGGGATCCGGAAAGACAACAATTATAAGGTTAATCAATGGATTGATACCACACTATTACCCGGGCGATTTAACCGGTGAAGTATGTGTATCAGGTAAAATAATTAAAGATACTGAACTTTATGAGCTTGCAGGGACGGTAGGAACAGTATTTCAAAATCCGAGAAGTCAATTCTTTTCTGTGGATACTGATGGAGAGATAGTATTTGGTCCTGAAAATATAGGGCTTGACCCTGCTGAAATAAAAAAACGCGGCGAAGATGTCGTGAGAGAAATGAAATTGGAAAACCTGCTCGGGAAAAGTATTTTTGATCTCTCCGGCGGCGAAAAGCAGAAGATAGCCTGTGCCTCAGTTTCTGCATTGTTACCTGAGATTATATTGCTTGACGAACCTTCATCAAATCTTGACTGGAATGCCATTGAGGAGCTTAGGCAATCCATCATCAGATGGAAGGATCAGGGAAAGACCATTGTTATCTCTGAGCATAGACTCTGGTATTTAAAAGACCTGACAGACCGTGTGTTATATATGGAACGAGGTATAATAAAGTATGAATGGAGCGGTTTGGAATTCTCAGGTTTTGACAGTAAAAAAACATATGATCTGAAATTACGTCCGACAGAAATGGAGGACAGTATCATAGAGAAATATCGTAACAGAAGCAATGGTATCATAGATATAAAGGACGATGATGCCATCGTTCTTAAGGATTTTTATTTTACTTACAACCATAAACCTTATTTCTTTATAAAGAAAAGGGTATCAGAAAAGGATTCGGACATACTTAGCCTGAATATTCCAAAGCTTAATCTCCCAAGAGGCTCTGTAATAGGAATTGTCGGAAGAAACGGTACAGGAAAATCTACATTTTTACGCTGTGTATGCGGACTTGAAAAAGATTGTACCGGTGTGATAGAAGCGGATGGTAATGTTTACAAAGGGAAGCAAAGGCTGAAACTCAGCTATATGGTAATGCAGGATGTAAATCATCAACTGTTTACGGACAGTGTAGAGTCTGAAGTTTTACTTTCAATGGAAGACCAAGATAAAGAAAAATGTGAAGGAATACTGAAGAGTCTTGGTATTATTGAATTCAAAAACAAACATCCTATGGCGCTGTCAGGAGGGCAGAAGCAGAGAGTGGCTATTGCTTCAGCCATAGCAGCAAAGGCGAAACTGCTGTTATTTGATGAGCCTACTTCAGGTTTGGATTTCCTGCATATGGAAAAAGTTGCAGAGTTATTAAAAGAATTGGCAGCATCAGGTAAAACGGTGCTGGTTTCAACACATGACAGTGAATTGATTGATAAGTGCTGCGATCATGTGCTATGCATAGAAAATGGTAAGGTTGGATATTTTGTATAATAAAAACTGTGAACTTTGGAGTAATCCGTAGTTCACAGTTTTTTACTATTGTTTTAATAAGTGATGAACTTATGCAACTTCATCCAATTCGTTCGTAATTATCATTCCTCCCTCACATTCAACAGATACTGCACAGGTAGGGTCACCTACAACCGCGTCTACATTGCCGACACCACCAATAACATTACCTGAAACTGAACAGTTACTGATTATAAAGGATGACATCACGTCGCTGCCTTCCATCATTTCCTTACCTGCTCCGATGAGGCCGCCAACTGAGTCAGTTGTTTCTGATACTGTGATAGTTACATCGCTGACTATACATCCGGTAATCTGTGCGGGAGATGTAGGATCATATGTCCCACCGAAACCAACAAGACCGCCAACCAGGCGATTGTTTTCTCCGGTTACAGTGATAACAGTTCCGCTGACTTTACAATCTGTAATTTCAGCTGCGCCCCAAGGAGCACCACAAAGAGAACCAAAGCCCCATGTTGCATTCCCTTCAGCAGTAATGCTGCCACCAATAACCTCGCAATTCTTTATAGAACTCATAGTAGTTCCGCCGGCGATGATACCGGCACATGCACCATCATCACCAATAACGGTAATATCTGCAGTAGCACTACAATCTGAAATCAGATCAAATCCTGTTCCCACTATACCGCCTATTCCCTGCATTCCGCTGAACTTATTATCTCCGATAAGTTTAACATTAGAAACGGGACAATTCATAAATTGCAGACCAATAGCACCTCCAACCAGATAAAATCCTGATGCATTAACATTTTCCAAAGTGAAATTACCGATATATGCAGCACCACTCTCAGTACCTGTTGCACAACCGAAAAGTCCGACACCCATTGGAGTTTCACCGATAATAGTCAGATTTGAAATGGTATGTCCTGCTCCGTCAAAGGTACCTGTAAAAGCGTAGTCGGGATGCGGTACTTCTGCATCTTCAGGAGCGTCCGATAAAGACTGGAAGGCTCCGATAGGTGTCCAATTCTCAATACTTGAGAGATCGATATCCGCAACTAATACATAATGCGCTTTTAAGTCATCATGAATGCGGTCAAGCTGTTCTGCTGTAGCTATCTGCCAGGGATCTTCTGCAGTTCCGCTACCGCCTGCGAAAACTTCAGGCTCAGCAGGAGTTTCAGTTACTACTTCAGTGGGAGCTTCTGTTACTTCTTCTGTAGGTGTCTCTGTAACAGTTTCAGTAGGAGCTTCTGTAACCGCTTCCGTAACAGGATCAGGTTTTACTGTCGGAACAGGTGTATCTGTCGCTGCTACATTAGTATCAGTTTTGGAAGGCTTATCCTCTTCCTTACTTGTACAACCTGCAAGAATGCCAAGCATTAATACAAGTACAACAGTTAAAGCTAATGTTTTCTTTTTCATTTATTATATATCCTCCTAAAAAACTTTTCGTTAAAAAAATTTTTATGCGCTTTGAAGCTTTACCATATGGGCATAGGTTCCATTCTTTTCCATTAGATCTGTGTGGTTCCCTTCTTCTTTTACCTGACCGTCGGAGATCACAAGTATCTTATCGGCATCCTTTATGGTTTTCAGTCTGTGGGCTATAACCATTAAAGTCTTGTTTTTACATAACTCAGAGATAGCTTCCTGGATTGCCCTTTCATTATCGGCATCCACGCTTGCGGTAGCCTCATCAAGTATTACTATCGGAGCATCTTTTAATATACATCTTGCTATAGAGATTCTCTGCTGCTCACCACCGGAAAGTGATGCACCGCCCTCACCTATTACAGTATCAAAACCGTCCGGTAATTGCATTATAAAGTCATAACATCTGGCTTTCTTTGCAGCTTCTTCAACTTCTTCCTTAGTAGCATTCGGTCTCGCCATAGCGATATTGTTATATATGGTATCCTGGAACAGATATACTCTCTGGAATACCATGCTAATCTGGTCCATCAGGCTTCCCATTGATATATCCTTAATATTTTTGCCTCGGATTTTAATGGATCCATCCTTTATATCCCAAAATCTTGCAAGAAGAGAAGCAATAGTTGACTTTCCGCCGCCGGAAGGCCCGACCAGTGCCAGCATTTCATCTTTGTTAACTTTAAACGAAACATTTTTTAAAACATCTTTTTCGGTATAACCGAATGTTACATTGTCATACTCTATTTCAGGTATATCATTGTTTGCTGCAGAAGCAATAGAATCATTACCTCTGTCTTCAAGTTCTCTTGCTTTAAATACTTCCTCTATCCTGTCCAAGCTTGCAGAAGTAACAGTAAGCCTGGCCATCTGGCTGTAATATGCTTTTATCGAAACAAAAACATCAAACAGGAACAAAGCCATACCTACCATGTATTCTGCTGTAATAGAACCGGAATTATAAAGGTAAGCCGATACAGCAAGTACCAGTGAAGTACCTATACCGAATGTTAGATTAAGTGCCCTTGACCATGGAGTATAATCCTTTTCAAAAGCTATGCTTTCCTTACAGCTTTTTTCAAATTCATCCGTAAGCTTCTTTGATTTTTCACCAAGCATATTATAAGATTTAATAATTCCGATACCTTCTGCAAAATCAAGAACTTCTTCTGTTAAAGCTTCACTGTATTCCTGTTTGTTTACCGAATGCATCAGAGTATTTTTAAGCATCAGATTGCCTATTATAACAAATACTGCAACTACAAGAAGTGATAGCAATCCTATCCTAAAGTCCATGACGAACATCATTACGACCATAAGACCTTGGGAGATCATAAAGGTTACAAGTTCTGAAAGGACCCCCATACAATTTTCTTCAATAAATACCATATCAGTGGCAAGTACAGAATTTATCTTCCCGATATTGCCTTCTGTAAAGTATCCCATGGGAAGCTTACGGAGATGGTCTCCCAATCGGAGTCTCATATCAGCAAATACCATATATCCGGCTGCGGACTGCAATACATTTGTGATGTGTTCAAAAACAGCCTCCAGTATAACACTTGCAACCATGGCTATACCAAGATACAGGCATTTACTTTTATCCATAGTGCCATTCATAAAAAAGCTTATGGTAAGGAAGCAGAGTATCAGCGGGACCTTCATCATTATCCCTTTTATGAATGCCGTTACATAAGAAGCACGGATCCTGCCTTTATATTTTCCTGTTATGCTTATAAGTCTATGCAATATTTTGATCATGCTGCAGGTCCTCCTTCCTTGATCCTCCAGGTACTTGCACTTACCGACGCCTCCCAGAGCTTTCTGTATTCAGCACAGCTTGCAAGCAGATTGTCATGAGTATCGGCTGCTATACAATTACCATCTTTAATAACGCATATTTTGTCCGCGTTTTTTATGGTAGAGAGTCTGTGAGCTATAACAAGTACTGTTTTGTCCTTTATGATTTCGTCGATAGCTGCATTCATTTTCTCCTCATTTTCCGGATCCATAAAAGCAGTAGCTTCATCCAGGACTATGATGGGAGCATTTTTAAGTATTGCCCTGGCAAGTGATATTCTCTGTCTTTCACCGCCGGAGAGTTGTTTACCTCCATCACCTGCTTTGGTGTCAATACCTTTAGGCAGCCTTTCCAGGAACTCATCACATTGTGCACGATGTGCTGCGTCAAGCACCTGTTCTCTGCCGGCATTAGGATTTCCTATCAGGATATTTTCATAGAGAGAGGTATTAAACAGGAACTGCTCCTGTGATACATACGCCACTTGGTCGTTCAGAGCTTCAAGAGACATGTCTGTGATATCCTGACCGCCTATTTTTATAGACCCCTGCTCTATGTCATAGTAATGTACAAGAAGCCTAGCCAAAGTTGATTTACCACTTCCCGATTCACCTACAAGCGCGGTTGTAGTCCCCTGCTTTAGATTTAAGCTGATTCCGTGAAGAACCTCCTTTTCTGCATATCCGAAATGTACATCCGTAAAACTCACATCATTATTTGTACCTGTAAATCCTGACTTCCCTTCCTTAAGAGGAGCGTGATCCATCATTTTTTCAAGTTCATCTATCTTGTAGTTGAGTTGAGGAAATTTACCGGCAAAATTAAGTGCTTTTAATATTGAAGGACCAACAGCAAAAGACATACAGAAAACAAGTACCAGTTTTTCCAATGCTACGCTTTCACCGATAACAAAAAGTGAACCTACAGGAACCATTAATAACACAAGGCACGGAAGAACGCTGGCGTATATGGCCATCCAGGGCCAGCAAACTCTATACCAGTCTAAGGTGAAGTCCCGATAACTTTTAACTACATCGCCAAAGCGTTTATACGAGTCACCGTCCTTATTAAAGACTTTCACAACTTCCATACCATTTACATACTCAATAATGGTGTTGTTCATCCTAGCTGCTGACTCATAGTATGCATTCATCTTTGACATACCGGATTTCATCATACGGCTCATCGCAAACATACCTAACACCATAGGAACGAGAGAGAGTAAAGCTACTTTCCAGCTTGCAACAAACATCAGAACAACTATGATTATCGGTATGGCAATATTCGCAATGCCTTCCGGTATAGCATGTGCCAGAAGAAGTTCAACCTGATCTATATCATCAGTAAAAACCTTTTTGATACGTCCGGTCCCTAGTTCCTTGATATTTCCAAGGGGCTGCTTTTCAAGTTTCCTCTGGAGCGAGACACGCAGATTCTTGAGCGTATTATATGCACTTACATGAGAGTATACGAGGCCTTGTGTATACAATACAGCAAAAATGATCTCGCATACCGCAACCGCTATAACACGTACCAGAATAAACCCGGTGTCAATGCTTTCTCCCCTTATAAGAGGGGCAATAATCTGATAAAGAAAGAAGTACGGCACAACATTTGCAATAATACCGATCGACATCAGTATTACGGCAGTAATTGTGTACTTTTTGTTTTCCCCTATATATGGGGCCACTTTTTTAAACATTGCTTTTTCCTTCCTAAAAAATTTAATCCGTGTGGTTACCTATTGCTAACCACACGGATTATACATTAAAGTTTTATTAAATTCTACCATTTATAAATCATTTTTTAACACTTTTCGCTCAGAAAACTTTTTGGGTGTTACTCCAAACCTTTCTTTAAAGGCCTTTGAAAAATAACTCATGTTGTTGTAACCGGAGTTTAATGCTACCTCAGTAACATTTATATTCTCTTTTAACAATAATTCTGCAGCGTGTTCCAAACGCATTTCCTGAACATAAGAGTGAAGTGAAGTTCCATATAGCTCTCGAAATATTCTGTTCAGCTTACTGACGCTCATGGATAATTTATTTGCAATACTTTCTGCATCGTAATCCTCAAAAGGTGAGAGCTGAATATCTTCCCTTAGTTTTTCTACGGCATATGAGTCACTGTTATTTCTTAAGGAAATATAGTTGTTTGATTCTTCTCTGTTATGAACTATCTCAAAAAGAACCAGTGCGGTCAGCTCAGTCATTTTAGCATCCAGGAAAACACCTTTAAATTCCTTATATCTGTCAGCGCTGTCCAGTTCGGATAATATTCTGTACATTTCCGGAGTAATCCGTGTCATCTGCACACTGTCATAAACAATTTTCTCAATGTTTATGATATCATTTTCTGGGAAGTGGATTTTTAGCAGTTCTTTAAACCTTTTTGTATGCATCTGCAAACTTTTGAACTTAAAGTTTACGCCTTTCTTGTATTTCATCGAAGTACCGATATTGTCGTTTCGGTAAATACACACATCACCTTTTTTCATGGATACGACCTGGTATTTTTCGTCGGTCTCATTTTCTCCTACCATCCACTCGATATCCTGATTGAGGTTAAAGATTATTTGTATTTCGTCAACACCTGAATTATTTTCTTTTTTTGCATCTGTATCAGCATCAAATTCTAGATCCCAACTAAAATATACAATGTCACTGTCAGATTTCTGACTTGAAATGTCCGCTGTTCCGATCTCTTTCAATGCTCGTGTTTTTCCGTTCATAAAGTCATAAAGACTTTTATTATCTAAATACTTTCTCATATATCTCCAATAAATATCATCATAATAGTTAGTCAATGCTTACTATATAATAATATCATTGAAATAACCAATAGTCAACATACTTATTGATCAAGAATTTTATATAGCAGTCCATAGAGCTGCTCAATTTCTTTCTTATCAAAAGATCCAACCACAGAGGCTACCTTGAATGGTATATCCTTACATGCTTCTTTTAGTTCTTCTCCTTTAGCTGTAAGCTTAACGTTGGTTACACGCTCATCATTTTCAGGATGAGTCCTGGCTATCAGTCCTTCTATCTCGAGTTTCTTCAGTAAAGGGCTTAATGTTCCTGCATCCAGATAAAGTGTGCTGCCAAGTTCTCCGACAGTAGCTTCCTTCTTTTCCCAAAGTACCATAAAAACAAGATACTGAGTATATGTGAGTCCCAGCGGCTTGAGGTATGGAGTATAAGCATTAACAATCTTTCTGGAACATGCATACAAAGGAAAACATAATTGGTTTTTCAGTTTTAACTGCTCGTAAGTATCACTCATTTAATCTACCCTACTATAGAAAATATAATTTTATAAAAGGCTTTCAACAAATTCAGCAACTTTATCCATCTTAGCAGTCGGTTCGAAACGTGCTACCACATTACCTTCCCTGTCTATAACAAACTTGGTAAAATTCCATTTGATCTCTGAATTGTTTTTGTAATCTTTATCCATTTTAGAGAGCAGAGCGCTCATGGCTAAAGCTTTAGGTCCCTTGCCGAAACCCTCGAAACCTTTCTGTGATTTAAGGTATTTAAACAGTGGAATAGCCGTCTCGCCATTAACATCAGACTTTTTCATCTGAGGAAACTGTGTATGATACTTTAATGTACAGAACTCATGTATCTCATCATCTGTCCCGGGAGTCTGACCTGCAAACTGGTTGCAGGGAACATCGATTACCTCAAATCCTCTGTCATGAAACTTTTCATACATAGCCTCAATATCCTTGTAATGAGGTGTAAACCCACAGCCGGTGGCAGTATTGACTACTAAAACCACCTTGCCCGCATAATCCTTCATAGAAACTTCAGTACCGTTTGCTGCTGTTACGCTTAAATCATAAAAACTCATAATCATGTACCTCTAATTTTATATTTTATCATATTATATTTGATAAAACATAATTTGTCAAGTTAATTTTAATTATTTTTATAAAAACTATTGACAGATAAAAATTTGTATGTTAGTATACATGTGTTAGCGAACGATGTTAGCATATAGTGTTAACTAAAACAGAGGTGATATATGCCAAGAGATAAGACTGTAAATCATTCAAAGATTATGGCTGCAGCCAAAGAAGAATTTATGGAAAAGGGATTTGAAAAAGCTTCCATGAGGAGTATTGCCGATAGATGCGGCATGACAGCTGCCGGCATATACAGACACTGTAAGGATAAAGAAGATCTTTTCTGTCAGATAGTTTCTCCAGCCGAAAAAAAACTAAAAACCTGGGCAAAGGATCATATGCAAAGGTATGAGGATCGTGTAAAGAAAGGTGATAAGATCATATGGCAGGATTCGATCATCGAGCTGGTAAAAGAGATTGTTTATCCACATATGGAAGATTACCATCTGCTCATTGAGAAATCTAAAGGCAGTAAATACGAAAGCTTTCTTCATGATATGACGGAGGAGGCACAGAGTAAAATCCGTTTTCACTTTGAAGAATTGAAAGCTGCCGGGTATAATATAACGGATATTTCTGAAAGACAATTGCATCTACTGATGACCGCTTATATCACAGCTTTATTTGAACCTGTTGTTCATCGATACTCTTATGAAGAGGCAATCGACACACTTTCAACACTTGAAAAATTCTTTTTACCCGGTTGGAAACAGCTTCTGGGGATATAGAACAGCAATTAAATATCATAGATAAACTCACCGTCTGGTACCTTTTGGTATCAGGCGGTGAGGGCGTTTAAGGGGTAGGCTAACGTTAAGAACTTCATGTTAACAAAAATAAAGGAAAGGAAAAGCATCGGCATATCGATGCAGACGAAATCATGTTTGTAGAAGTAAAAAATTTGAAAAAGGACTATGGAATTGGTGAAAATCTGGTCCATGTACTAAAGGGACTGAACTTCCAGCTTGAAAAGGGAGAGATATGTACTGTACTAGGACCTTCAGGTGCGGGTAAATCCACACTCTTAAACCTGATAGGCGGTATTGACACACTTACATCCGGAGAAATACTGATCAACGGAAAAAAGATAGAACTTGATGACAAGGATGGACTATTAGATTATAGAAGAAATCATTTGGGGTTTGTATTTCAGTTTTATAATCTTATTCCGGATCTTACGGTTAAAGAAAACATAGAGGTATGCGAATACCTGGGAAGCAAATCACTTAACATAGATAAATTGTTATCGGATCTGGGGTTAAAGGAGCATCAGAATAAATATCCCAGACAGCTTTCGGGCGGACAACAGCAAAGGACTTCAATAGGTAGAGCACTCATCAAGACACCTACTTTACTATTATGCGATGAACCTACCGGTGCATTGGATTATGATACATCTAAGGAAATCCTGGAGCTTTTGGAAAGAGTAAATCATGAATATAACACAACTATAGTTATAGTAACTCATAATGAAGCGATTAGCCGTATGTCAGACAGGGTTATTCATCTTAAAGACGGAAGAATAACTAAGGATGAGATGAATAAGAACAAAATTCCTGCTAAGGAACTTGCGTGGTAGGAGGTAGCATCATGAAAAATGTGTTGAGAAAAAGGCTTCCTCGGTTCCTTTTTAGGAATATTGGGATTTATTTGGCATTAAGCTGTTTTATCATTCTGCCGGTATGTTTTTCAGCATCATATATCGTAGGTAATGACAGCACAAAAATAACTTATAATGAGATGGTTGAAGATTATAATCAGGAAGATGGCAACTTTACATTGGGAATATATTTTCCTGTAGGTAGTTTAAATGATTTAATCGGAGACGATCTGAAAATAGCAGATCAGTGCTATGCTGACCTGTCTGTAGGCAATGGTTCTGAAATAAGAGTTTTCAAAAACAGGGAGGAAATAAATAAACCCATAGTATTAGACGGAACGATTCCTTTGGCAAAAGATCAGATCGCACTGGATAAATTATATGCAGAGGCTCAGGATTTAAGCATTGGCGATCAGATTATTGTAAATAATGAAAAACTGACCGTATGCGGTATAATCTGTCTGCCGGATTATGTTGTCAGCCTTAAAAATACGGGTGATATGCTGGCAGATCGTGAAATATTCGGTGTAGCTGTAGTCAGCGATGAGTTTTTTGATTCAATTGAGCCCGCAACACTTACATATAGTTATGCATATCATTATAACAGTCGCCTTGATCATGATAAGATAAATGAAAAATCAAAAGAGATTGTGGAGGCACTTGGAAAGAACTGCTATCTGATGAGTCATTGTGTGATAGCGGACAATACACGTACTAACGGTGTTACTTCTAAGATGGATATGAACATCAATACAGCAAAAGCTTTTGTGATCGTAAGTATGCTGATCACGGCATTTCTGTTTGCATTGATATCTGTCCATACATTTGAAGAGGAATGTGCATTTGTAGGTGTGTTGATAGCTACAGGTTACAAAAAAGGAGCAATTTTAAGACATTATCTTACCATACCTGTCCTTGTAACTCTTGTAAGTTCGGGTATAGGACTTTTGTTAGCGCTGACAGTTGCATATAAAATGCCGGTGTCAAGCATCTATAATTATGATACTTTACCGGAGATGAAGCTGTCATCTGATCCTTCAATATTTATTCTTATGTTGGGAGTTCCATTGGTTTTGGTACTTTTGATCAATATGATAGTCTTTGTGAGAAAACTAAATCTGATACCTCTTAAGCTGATCCGCAGGGATATAAAAAAGGAATCAAGGTCAAAATCAGCGCATGAAATGAAAAAACTGGGCTTTATAAACCGTTTCCGCATACGTACAGTCATGCGCAGCAAGGGTCAGTATATATCATTGATCATTGGAGTGCTTCTATCGGGATTACTTATCATGTTCGGACTGGGGATGAGGTCATCTTTTGATGAGTATATTGAAGCTCTTCCTGACAGTGCTATTGCAAACTATCAGTATGTACTAAAAATGCCTTTGACGGATGATACAGGGCTTCCTGCCGAAGTGGAAAAGGATACGGTAAGCAGTTATGAAATTGAATACACCAACAGAATGTTAGCGGTAAATGTATTGGGTATATGTGAAACTACAAAGTATCTGAAAGATATAGATGTATCAAAACTTGGAGAAAACGAAGTAATAATCTCCGATGTTATGGCAGAAAAACTGGGTATAAAAGTCGGGGATGAGATATCGATCAATAATAAGTTGACTCTGAATGCATGGAAATCAACAGTCGTAGAAATAATAGACTTTAAGCTTGGCATATATGCATTTACCTCTCAGCAAATACTCAATCAGCAGCTTGAAAAAGATAATGGATATTATAACGCAATTTTCTCGGATAATGAGATAACTACTATTGATGATAATTATGTCTCAATCCTAATGACAAGAGACAAGGTAGCAGACAGTGCCAGACAGATGAAAAGTCTTATGGCTTCACTCATCGTTATGCTCACTCTGGTAGGCATAGTATGTTATGTCATCGTAATGTTCATGTTGACTAAGATGGTCATTGAAAAAAATGCTTTGAATATCTCACTTCTTAAAGTTTTTGGATATAGGAATAAAGAAGTGAACAAGCTTTATCTTTCTATGACCGAGATAATGATTATTGTTGCTATCGTAATATTCCTGCCGCTTCAGTATTTTATAATGACAAAGATGTGGCCAAATATGCTTTCGTCCATGAGCGGATTCTTCTACTTTAAAGCAACGCCGCTTGTATTAATTGCAATAGTTCTTATCGGAACTGCGACATGTCTTATTACAAACATGATCCATGTAAAGCATGTGAGAAATATTGCGATGACGGAAGCTCTTAAAAATAGGGAGTAAGCGTTCTAAATGTGACTATGTAAACATTAAAGACATCTTTGGAGAAATAATCTGAAGATGTCTTTATTATTTTGGAAAAAGAGAAAGGGAAACAACTTGACAAGGATATAACTGAGTGATATAACATAATAGGTTAGCACATGCTAACAATGATATATTGAAGTGGTGATAATGATGGCTGAAACAAATAAAAAATATCATATAGAAAAGAATACTGTGCAGGAAACGCTTGTTATACCTTTATATGGCAGAAAAGTCTGTTCGAAACATTTCCCTAAACTTTTTAAAGATAAAGAAGCAGAGCGTATCTGCAGCATGCTGGACTATGATTTTGCAGAAAAAGGGAAAAAGATGGAGAGTACGGCAGGGCTGTTTGGAGCGCTGGAAGTTGCACAACGTCAGTATGATCTGGCATGGGACGTTAAAGATTATCTGAAAAATCATCCGAAGGCTGCAGTAGTCAATCTTGGTTGTGGGCTGGACGATACTTTCAGAAAATGTGATAATGGTACATGCAAGGGATATAACATTGATATGCCTGATGTAATAGCTGTCAGAAATGAAATAATGCCGGCAGGTGAAAGAGAAGAAAATCTTGGCTGTGATCTGAATGATACCGCATGGATGGACAAGATTGAAGCTTCTGAAGGTGCAATATTTTTTGCAGCCGGAGTTTTTTACTATTTTAAACGTAACGACCTTAGAATTT
>Ga0310786_10007378_pt1 | contig 14335 bp, 7 predicted proteins | sample AusTroGonzalo_MG_FD_203881 | JGI IMG/M metagenome (GOLD analysis project Ga0310786, IMG submission 203881) | Bovine rumen microbial communities from tropical cattle in Woodstock, Queensland, Australia - Gonzalo_03 (v2) (version 2) | ecosystem: Host-associated > Mammals > Digestive system >... | reverse complement strand
ACTTTTAATACTTGACCATTATGTCCACTAATAGGCTGATTCAAGTAAAAGTAATCTGTCAACGCAGCATTCGTCAAATAACCCTGTTCGCCAACCCACTCTTGAGTTGCATATCCAGTCAACGCGCCACTTGTCAGGTAATCGCCCGCCGGTTGATAATTTGCCAAAGCAATATTCAATTCTTCATCGGTAACCAAACCACCTATGATATTCAGCGCTGTCCACTCTGTGCCATCACTGATATAGAAAGTATTGGTTCCCGTCGCGTATACTAATCCGTTCGGATGTTCAACTGCACTAATATTGGCAATGTTGTCTATGACACCCGCATACACAAGCGTACTGCCACCACCCATATTATCATTACCCCAGGTCAACTTGCCAGTGCTATCAACTTTTAATACTTGACCATTATGTCCACTAATAGGCTGATTCAAGTAAAAGTAATCTGTCAACGCAGCATTCGTCAAATAACCCTGTTCGCCAACCCACTCTTGAGTTGCATATCCAGTCAAATCATTCGTGGTGATATAATTGTTATTTGTTAAATATGTTTGTAATTCGGTTTGATCCAACCCCGCAGGCAGATCATCCAATACAAGTTCGTATCTTGGCGTTTCATTTGTACCCGCAAGATTTTTCACAATCCAAACCTGGTCGTCTTTTGTATAGGCATCACTTTTCTTTGGAATTGCATAGCTCCATAATGCATCCGCAGTAACAATGTCGCCCTGTTTGGCATCTGCCCCATCGCTTGTTAAACGATCGGGGTCTAATTTTATAACTGGGTTGCCGGCAGTATCTGGATTAATTATAACATATTCTTCTGCACCTAATGATTTCCAACCATTTTTATTAGCTACCTGATACTGTGTTATTGGCGCATTAGATTTTATTTGTTTACCGTCTAATGCGGTTTTGATGACTTTGTTTTGTACAGGATTCACGCTTGTGTCGCTAAGCGCGTCATCGACATCAACCTGTGCGCTTGGTTCTTTGAACACCAGTTTATATGTACCGTTTTCATTTGCAACGGTCAAGACTTTGCCGTCGTGTTCTGCGTAATTTTGGTCGACAATGTTCAGTTTATTATTTACTGCCGTTGTTAAAGTGTTTACTGCATTTGTGACGGTTTTGTTTGCAATTGCGTTCTCGCTGGTTGTGCTGAATGCCGTGTCTACGGAGATAGGATTGCCACTGGTCCATGAAATTGGTTGCTGATGTGTGCCATCGGCATTGATAATCTCCATAGTATAACCCGTCGTTGCATCCCCTGTCACAGTCACAGTTGGTGACGCACCACTGGGACCTTGTGGACCGCGGGGACCTTGGGCACCTTGGACACCCGGTTCACCTTGAATACCCTGGATACCCTGGGGACCTTGTTCACCCTGGGCGCCGACGAAATGAATGCCGTAACCGTATGGTGGATAGCTGTATGCCCCGTTTCCTGTCTCGCCACAGATATAGACCAAACCATCCGCCAGAACAAGATATCCATCATCCGCAGCACCCGCATTACATGCAGGCAAATCACTATAGTTTTCAACATGTCCAATATAATTTATACTTGCGCCTGGGTCACCTTTGTCGCCTTTTGGCCCCTGCAAGCCTTGGGGCCCCTGAATACCCTGGGGACCCTGGGCACCAACAAATGTGATACCATGGCCGACTGGTGGATATCCATTCGAACCACAGACATATACCAAATCATCACTCAGCACCAAATAACCAAAGTTTAACCGCGCATCATTACATTGGGGCAGGTTGTCATAGGTCTGAACATAGCCAATGTACTTTATGTTCGATCCCGGGGCACCTTGTTCGCCTTGCAAACCTGTGTCACCTTTTGGTCCTTGGGGTCCCTGGGCGCCTGGATCACCTTTTGGACCCTGGTTTCCACGCGGTCCCCGCAAATCGGACAACAACACCAAATTGCGCCAGGCTGTATCGCCTTCGCCAACATAGCGCCAGATAATATGTGTTGCGTTTTTATTTAACTCTATTTCGCGTCCGTCGTCGCCATTCAATCCATTGGTCGGGAACAGTTTCCAATACCCAATGGTGCCCACAGGGTAATTTCGACATCCTGCTTTGACGCAATAGTAAATTTTGCCATCTGAACCAGTGTCAATATCAATGTCTGGCAAAGCTACTTCCGATACAACATTGTCAACATAGTCTTTGACATCGCCCGCGCGCGCCAATTTAGTGGCATTATCTTCGCCATCAATACTGCCGTCCGTATAATTCTTTAATGTGACGCGACGCACAGAGTCATCAGTCGGGTCGGTTGTAATTTCTATATAAGTATCATCATCGTCGACCACATCCGTAACAGCATCAAGTTCAATGTCATCTATTTTTTCGTCGACATATTCCTGCGTGGCATAGTCTGTCAAATCACTTTCTTTTGCATAACCCTGACTTTCGACCCATTCTTCGGTTGCGTACCCATCCAATGACACAGTTGTCCCTGTGGGCAATTTAGGTTTTGTTATAACCCGTGGCTGGCCCAGTGGTAATGTCGCAACACGTGATCCAGATGACGCCGCCCCAGATGTGGCCGATACCGACGCAGTCATCGGGCGCGTGGACACCGATGTTGTTCGTGAACCAGATGTTCGCAGTGTGCCTGCACGTGCAGTAGTATTGGCCCCAGACGCCGTGGTCGCCCCCAGCGTTGTTGGTCGAATCGATGCTGCGCCAAACGCCGTCGAATACCCAAACGCCAGCATTCCACAAATACCAACAAACAATCTACGTAACATCATTTTTTCCCTTCCTTTCTTTTGTTTATTTATTACCTGACATAGCACACCGAATTTTCATAGTACCCGTTAAGCCAATCTTCACACCGTACACGATACCATTCGTCCAGCAATATGCACTGCCCAGCCGTATCGTCCCACTTTGCCAATGGTTTTTCGTACAAATCTGTGTCCGCCCAGCCCAAACATTTCGTGCGTTCATCGTTTTCGTAACACGTTCCCCATGTTGGGGTTTCTTGCCCACCATAAACATCATTATAGAATTTGTTTAATTTGGTGTTGCCAACAGTGGATGTTGGTGATTGGTCTTTCCACACCCAATACCCACCCATCGATTCGCAAATCGATTTCAGCGAATATGAAATATCCGATTTAATTTCGCTTATCATCGATTCAACAATCGACGCAACACGCGGTTCGTGGTTTTTGATTTTTTGCCATTCTTTCGATTCTGTCGATTCAGCATATTTTTCGTTATCGGTTTTGTTTGCTGGGTCTTGGCAATACTTTATCGCATAGGACCGCGCAACAAATTCTATTGACATCGTTTTGTCTGCAGCATCATCAGTTTCCATATCTTTGCAATTATATGGATATTTGTTTGTGCCGCTGGCGGGTGTGCACAGCTTTGTGAAATATTCGCGCAGACCCTCTTCACAGTTTTCAACCGCATTTATCGAATCAACCGCCGATACATAGTCCAACAAAGATGCCAGGCCACACTTTTGTGAAGTTGATTTCAAATGTCCGCGCGAATCGAATTCGCAGTTTTCCGAACCGTTACCGCCAAACAATGCCGCACAGGCAACAACTTTTTCATGGCACATATCGCGCGCAGCATACCGCCCAATGGCCCCCGCGCTTTTGGCGGTGTTTTCATCAAAATCTTTTATTGCCTGGGTTTGCGTGTCATAGCATTCAGACATCGTTTGTACACACGAACTTTTCACTTCCTCTATCTTGGCAGATTGCGCCTGGGCAATTTCAATGATTGCGTTGCGTTTAAATTCTGTCCAGACATCATTTGCGATATCGCGACACGAATCTAAATCGCGCCGCACACGATTGTAATATGTTTCCAAATAAGCTGCATAGGTGTCATTAGCCCCCAGAATATCTGTTACCAATCCAGTATCATTGATACCTTCTATTTTTATGGTTTGTTCCAACTGAAACAATCGTGGCGAATAAATCGGTTCACCTGTTGCGGCATTTATATATGCACCGGTCGGATCCAAACAACGTTTATAGTCTGCACCACACGCAGTATCCGCCAGCATAGATGTGCGAACTTTGTCCAAACACTCATTAAAGTCCGCTGAATTGTGTGTACGATATTCCTCTAGTCGTGCCTCGCGCAGATATTTTTCTGCACTGCGTATCGCCGACGCAACCGTTTCGCGTTTTTTGTTCAGATTCTTTTCGTATGCATTGCAATCCTGGGTGATTAAAATATTATACGAACTGCGCGCCATAGAAAATGTTGCATCGGCGGCGCAATTTTCACGACTCAGGTTGACACACTGGCGCTGGGCTGCATCAAATAATGCGCGACCTTCCAGGCTGGAAATATCTTGGCCACTGGTGCCGAATATCGAATCGCTGGCACTGTCCCAGATGTTATCCCATCCATCAGATGAAAAGTCAAAATCCAATATCCCCAGTGATGATTGATTGCTGGTTGTGGTGCCTGATGTCGATCCCGATGTCAATAATTTGTTTATATCATCCAACGCTTTGGCGGCGGCCGATGTATCTTTTTTAATTGCGGCTTCGCCAACGGTGGCGGAATACATCGCGTTTACCTCGGCGGCCGTTTTATCAACGGCGTCAAGGTTTGTGTCTTGGAATTTCTGCAACAATATCATCGCGTTATCCAGTCTGTCTTCTATTTCACGGAATTTTGTAAACCGATCACTGCAGAAACAGCGACGATATGTGTCATTTGCATTCGCACACATCTGGTCCATACAGGTTGCATACGATTCGCGACATGCTGCATAGCCCGATCCAATTTTTGTTATGTCATTAAACACCGCCGTCGCACGTGCCGCCGCACTGCGTGCCATACTTGATGTGCCTGATGCAGTATTCCGCCCGACGCGCGCATTTGTCATCAATCCGTCCGATGCCGCCCGTGACAGGACCGCACCACGTGTTCCGACGCGCGAAACAATTCCTGCATTCCGAATCGCTGTACTGGATGCAACGCGTGTTGAATTTGTTATGTTGCGTTGTGAATTTGTTGTGGCGCGTACGCGTGTTGCCCCCGAATCGCGGCGCGATGTAGCGATGGTTGATACCGTATTCCGATTCGCTTTTTGTGTTTCACCACGTGGGTTTGTGGGGGGCACGGCCCACGCACTTAACACTGTGCAAAGCGCCGAAAAACCAAGAAAAATCCTTATATACCTTATCAAATTCACTCCCCTTATACACGATGTTAGTATTTTTTCTGGGATTAAATCAACAGAAAAATTACTCTATGCAACAATTCACCGCATTCTTTACCCAATCGCCCAGTTTTCGCACAGTTGATTTTGATTCACTTGCCTGGGCTTTTACAGTTTTTTGTTTTGGTTCGTCTGATTTTTTATCATTCATAACCGCATCATAGAAATCAGGTTCCATTTCTTTTACACCGGTTAAATCAATCATTTTCATATTCAGTCCCCAAAACAGTGAATACAATTCGTATGCGCGTTCAAACATTTCATATGCACTTTTCTTGTTGCCCGCACCAAGTGCTTTTGTGCCAACCTCGTACAGACGCATAGACGCCGCCAGCAAGTGTTTTGATATACACCACACTTCGCTGCCTTGTGTGCCATTTTTATCAACTATGCGTTCCATCAATTCTTTACGCATATTACGTACCACATTTATTAAATCATAGAATCCAGGTTGTTTGGTTTTTGCACCGCTGAAAAAGAAATGTTCCTCTAATGAAACCAAATTCATCAGCGCAATCGACAAATCTTGATCCGACGATAAATCCAATGGGTTCACTTTTTTTGCATCGTCAATTTTACGAACCATTTCTTCCAAAGACATTTTTTTCATCGCTTTTTTCTCCTTTCAAATTATTTCGTTATCAGCCAAAACACTAATGTCGCGACCAACAATAAACTTATCGGCACGACAACTTTTTGAAATGCGAATTGGGCGTGTCCACCATTTTTGCGTTTAATTGACACATACCACCGCGCGCCACCCCAAAAGCACACTGTGCCAACGACAATTCCCAATAAAAACTTATCAATTCCCCACAGAGTATGTGCGCCAAAATGTACATCGGGCATCAAATACACCATCCCCAGCAATGCATAATACACAACAAAGGGTACCACTAGTTGCCAAAACACACTTTTAACACCCCGCTTTTTTAACCAACCGGCCGTCCACAAAAACAACGACAAAGTCAAACCACCCGCCCAAATGCCGGTGATGACATCATCAACCCCCAACAGCCGCGCACCCTCAAGCCCTGCGCCAACCGCCACCGTACATACCGGGCAAACCGCATGCGCCAGCGATGCCAGTGCACATACACCAACAAGAATAACCGTAAACAATTTAAACATTTTTTTCATTTTTCCTTACCTTTTTTATATGTTCGCGCAAATCTTACAAAATTTGTTTATGATAGGTCAACATGATTTTGCAACCCCACGCAGATGTGCGCTGCGCGCACGCGAATTTGCCGAAATCTCGGCATTGGATGGTGTACGCGCGTGCAGCAATTGAAAGCAGGGTGTATCACACACAGGCATACGCGGGTCGCCGTGCGGTGTTGTCCAATCACGAAAAGTATTTTTTACAATTCGGTCTTCGATTGAATGAAATGTCACACACAAACATCGGCCGCCAACCTTTAATAACGTTGGCACTGATTCTAATGCGCGTTTTAATTCGCCCATTTCATCATTCAGTGCAATACGTAATGCCTGGAACACTGGGGCGATATCGCGCGGATTATGAATCAAATCGCGCAATTCAAAAGTGGTTTGAGGCATTTGCTGTTTAATTGCGTTTGCAATCGCCGTTGCAGGTTTTATATCGCCAAAATCGCGCAGAATCCGAACAATCTCTGGTGCCGTCCATTGCTCAAACATATCACAGATTGTGGGGCCGTCACCCGACATCCGCATATCCAATGGCGCGTCCGCACGAAATGAAAAACCACGTTCTGGATTATCAATCTGCATAGACGAAATGCCCAAATCAAACACAATTGCATCAAAGTGTTCGTTTAATTCAGACATCTTGGAAAAAGGTTGGTTTATAAAACGAAAACGTTCACCAAAATCATTGGTCATTTTGTTTGCGTCGGGCGCTACATTGGGGTCGCGATCGAATGCTGTCACATATGCCCCAGATTCCAAAAACCTGCGACTGTACCCGCCCGCCCCAAATGTTGCATCTAATACACGGCGACCATCGATATCACCAATCATCGTCATTACATCATCAATCATCACAGGTATATGTTTCATCATTCTATTTCAACCTTTATTCCCAATCCCGACAAGTCCGAAATTGTATTTTTATTCAGTTCAATTCCACCCCGTAATTCCAGTGTCGTTTTTTTGTCGCCCGAACACAAATTCATCGCAACGCGCGTATGTCCCGCGGGCAGGGCGGCCAACGCCTTTTTTACATCAGGTAAAACATTTTTGTTATGAATATCCAAAGTAATTTTTTTTGCAATATTTGCAACCCATTGCCCCAATGGTATGACCGAATCAACAAAAATCGAAATTCGGTCATCACGATTTGATAACCGCCCAGAAATTACGACGGCTACTTCCCCCGCCAGCGTCGGCGCAAGATTACTAACCGCGTCGCCAAATGCAACGGCGTCGATATTTCCTGAACTATCCGATGCGCTGATAGTCAGCATATCTTTGCCTGTTTTTGTTTTGCGTTGCGAATACGAATTTACATTGACTGCAATTCGCACACTTGCACGATCGGGCAATTCCGCTAACTGGGCGCCTGTGGTTAAATTAGCCGACGCAATCAGGTGTTTATACTGGTCCAGCGGATGCGCTGATATATAGAACCCCAGTGCGGATAATTCGTTTTCCAATCGCTGTCCAAATGTCCACGGCGCAGTTTTGACCAAATTCGCCGCTAATCTGTCGTCGGCAACATCATCTTCGACCGTATTCGCAAACAGCGACAATGTGTTTGCGCTTTCTTTTGATTTTGCGGCATAGGACAAAATCATATCCGCATTCATAAATATTTCTGCACGGTTCGGATTTATTGAATCAAGCACACCAACTTTGGCGAACGCCTCCAGTATTCGTTTATTGATAATCGGCGCACAGCGTTTTGCAAAATCGGTGATGTTTTTGAATTCGCCTTTGGCACGTTCTGCGACAATTGCCGATGTCGCCGCAACCCCAACACCTTTGATTGCCGCCAACGCATAAATAATCTTACCATCATTTACAGTGAACAATGATTCACTTTTGTTTATATCAGGTGGCACAATTGTAATGCCAAAATTAGACTTTGCATCATCAACAAACAATGACAATTTATCGGTATCATTCAAATTGCTGGACATAGATGCCGCTAAAAATTCTGGCGTATAATTAGCCTTCAGGTATGCGCATTGATTTGCAACGATAGAATAGGCGACCGCGTGCGATTTATTAAATGCGTACTTTGCAAATTCCTTGAAATCCGCCCATAATTTTGACGCAGTTTCCCGATTCAATGTATTATTTTTTTCGCACCCTTCATAAAACAGCCCCTCTAATTCATCCAACATTTTGACGATTTTTTTACCCATAGCCTTACGCACATTGTCTGATTGCCCACGCGTAAACCCGGCCAACGCGCGGGTCAGTTGCATAACCTGTTCTTGGTACACAATAATACCGTAAGTTTCTCTTAAAATTGGCTCTGCAAGTGGATGAACATACTCAATTTTTTCTTCACCATGCATACGTGCAATAAATTGCGGAATATACTGAATTGGCCCCGGTCGATTTAATGCATTTAATGCCGATATTTCCAAGAAACTGGTCGGACGCATCTTGCGCAGAGTCTGTTGTACAAACGGGGCATCGAATTGGAATATACCTTCGGTCATACCCGATTGCCAAAGTTCCAGTGTTTTCTTATCGTCTGTTGGAATTTCATCAAGATTTATATTGATACGACGCGTTTTTTGAATCAACTTTACCGCGTACTTTAACACAACCAATGTTTCCAATCCTAAAAAGTCAAACTTGATTAAACCCGCCGATTCCAAATAATGTCCATCAAATTGACACGACGGCAACGGATTTGCGGGATCACGATATACTGGGGCAATCTTGGTTGTTGGACGATCGCCAATAACAACACCGCATGCATGTTGGCCCAGATTGCGAAATGCGCCCTCTAATTCCTGGGCAATAGAAACCACCTTGGCCATATCGGAATCGGTTGCTAATACATTTTGAATTTCTTGCGACGTATCAACGGCTTGCTTTAAAGTCTTGGCATCCATTGGTATCATTTTTGACAGCCGATCCGATTTAGAATACGGCATACCGTAAACGCGTCCAACATCACGAATTGCACCACGTGCCTGCAGACTGCCAAATGTGATAATGCGACACACAGAATCATGGCCATACCTGTCACAAATATATGCCAAAACTTGTTCTATGCCGGTTGGTTCAAAATCAACATCAAAATCGGGCATGGATATACGATCTGGATTCAAAAATCGTTCAAACAGTAAACCATACTGCAACGGATTTACGTGCGTAATCCCCAATGCCCATGCAACAATAGACCCCGCGCCCGAACCACGCCCCGGGCCAGTTAAAATATCGTGTTTGCGACACCAATCAATATAATCGGCCACAATCAAAAAATATCCTGGGAATCCCATATTTATAATAACATTTAATTCAAATTCTGCCTGGTCAAAATAGGGTGCGGTATCTTTTATATCAAATTCAGCAATACGACGTTTCAGTCCGTCCATAGTCATATCGCGCAACATTTTGCATTCGTCATCAAAGTTATTTCCAAACCGTGGCAATAATGGTTTTTCATGTACATTTACAAAGAACGCACACCGATTTGCAATCGCAACAGTGTTTTCGATGGCTTCTGGTAAATCTTCAAAAATATCAATCATTTGCGACGATGTCTTAAAGTATTGTTCCGACGATTTTCTCGGTCTTTCTGGGTCGATAACCTTTGTTTGTCCAAGGACACATCCAAGGGCGTCGGTGGCTTCGTAATTATCAAGATTGGCGAAACAAACATCGTTCGTTGCGACGATGGGTATATTCTTGTCACGTGCAATATTTAAAAAGGCGGGTTCGGTTTTTATTTCATCATCCAAACCATGTCGTTGAATTTCCATATAAAACCGATTACCAAAAATGTCCAAAAGTTTATCGGCATATTCATATGCCAATGGTTCCTGGGCATTTAAAATCGCCATGCCAATTGGTCCTAAATGTGCACCAGACAAACAAATCAAACCATTTGAATGCGACGCCAGTTCATCAAATGTTATATACGGCCCCAAATGGTGATTTTCGTCCCGCATATACATTATACGACTAAGTTCGCACAAATTTAAATATCCATCATGATTTTGTGCCAACAAAACTATACGCGATAGCGATGTATCGCGCAGCACTTTTGGGTCTGCAGTATGATGATTCAACGTTATTTCAACACCGATAATTGGCTGCAACTTTGCTTTGGGCATAACATCAGAAAACTCTGCACAGCCCGACATCATATTCGTATCGGTCAATGCGCACGCGAACATTTCATTTGTTGTGCACAACCCGGGTATTTGGTTTACTTTCAATGTACTGGCGCCAATAGACAGCCGACTGTGCACATGAAGATGAATAAATTGTCCTTTCATGATTACGAACATAGCAAAAAATAAATTCTGTGGCAATCATATATTTTACAAAAAATCAATTATTTTTATAAATAAAACACAGCAAAAAATGCTGTGCTTTATCCAACGACTATTATGCTATCTACTTACTTCAGTTTGCCACAACAATGTTTATATTTTAATCCCGACCCGCACGGGCAGGGTGCATTCCTGCGCGCATCACCTGCAACATTTAATGATTTGTCGTGTTCATCATGTTGTTTTTGGGTTGCATCAACATCTGCGCGGGTCAATTCCATACGTGATATATATGCAACCGACATAATCTTGAAATTACTGATAGTACTTTTGAATAATGTCAATGCTTCGCGTTTATATTCGTATAACGGATTTTTCTGGGCGTATCCGCGCAGTCCTATTCCTGTTTGCAAATAGTCCATCTGTTGCAAATGCCGTTTCCAGACCGAATCCAATGCCCCCAACATCATTTGCCGCGACGCGGTTTGCATCATTTCTGCGCCGTATTTGTCGGCCTGGTGCTGATAGCGCTGTAACGCCAATTGCAATAAAACATCATAGGCTTTGCGTTCTGTAATAGACTCGTCTGTTTTCCAATGTTCAATGTCCGTAATATCAAGCGCGAATATCCGCACCATTGCGTCGTGCAGTCCCGTTATATTCCAGTCTGCTGGTTGGGCTTTTTCTGGGATATTATTTTCACAGATAATTTCTATGACATCCCCAATCATTTCACGCGCCAACGGTGCCAAATCGTTTGATGTCATCAAATCATCGCGCTGTTTATATATAACGCCACGTTGTTCATTCATAACATCGTCATATTTCAGCAATTCTTTACGTGCTTCGAAATAGCGCGCTTCCACGCGTTTTTGCGCTTTTTCTAATGCTTTTGTAATCCACGGATGCGTAATGGCTTCGCCAGGTTTAAGGCCCAGTGTAGTCAGCATTCCACTTAAACGCGCTGCACCAAATATACGCATCAGGTCATCGTCCAGTGCCAAAAAGAATTTTGAATCGCCTGGATCGCCTTGACGTCCACTGCGCCCACGCAACTGATTATCAATGCGTCGCGATTCGTGGCGTTCAGTACCAATGACATAAAGTCCGCCTGCATCCAGAACGATTTTTTTATTGGCTTCTATCGTTGCATAGATTTCTTTCTTCTTAGATTCAAAATCTGGTGATTCGGGGTCCAGTGCCGCAATTAAATCCTCGGCATTTCCGCCAAGTTTAATATCTGTTCCGCGCCCCGCCATATTTGTAGCGATTGTGATTGCGCCTGGGGCGCCCGCCTGGGCGACAATTTTTGCTTCGGATTCATGATGCTTTGCATTTAATACTGCGGGATTTATACCAAGTCTTTTTCGAACAATCTCGGCCAGTTCTTCGGATTTTTCGATTGAAACAGTACCAACAAGGACCGGCTGTTTTCGTTTAAGACATTCTGATATCTGATTGATAATAGCGTCATATTTTTCTTGTTTGTTTAAATAAATTTCGTCGTGATGATCAACACGCGCCACAGGGCGATTTGTTGGAATTGATACAACGCGCAGTTTATATATTTCCTCAAACTCGGCGGCCTCGGTCATCGCGGTACCGGTCATACCCGCCAAAGTTTCATACAAACGGAACAAATTCTGGTACGAAATACTGGAAACCGTTTGATTTTCGGGCTGTACCGTGACATGCTCTTTGGCTTCAATTGCCTGGTGCAGGCCACGCCCAAAACGCCGACCTGTCATTACGCGCCCTGTAAATTCATCAACAATTAAAACCTCGCCCCCGCGAACAACATAGTTCACATTCTTTTGAAACAAATGATGCGCCAATAATGCCTGTTGAATATGCATGACCAATGCCGCGTTTTCGGGCGCATAAAGGTTATCGCCCACCAACAACCCCGCATTGGCCAGCAATCGTGTCGCGGAATCTACGCCCGTTTCGGTCAGTGTGACATGACGGTCCTTTTCATCTTTTTTATAATCATCTGGTTGCAATTTCACAACAACTGCGTCGACTTTGTTGTAAAGATCACTGATATCTTCGGACGGTCCAGATATAATCAAAGGTGTACGGGCTTCATCAATTAAAATACTGTCCACTTCATCAACAATACCAAAGAACAACGGGCGCAGAACCTGCTGGTCTTTTGAAAACTTCATATTATCACGCAGATAATCAAACCCCAGTTCGGAATTCGTAACATAGGTTATATCACACGCATAGGCGGCGCGCCGTTCATCATCGGTCATATCGTGTTGAATAATGCCGACCGTCAAGCCCAAGAATTTATAAACTTGCCCCATCCATTGGGCGTCGCGCGACGCAAGGTAATCATTCACCGTAATCAAATGAGCCCCCCGCCCATACAAAGATTTTAAATACAACGCCAATGTCGCAACCAGTGTTTTACCTTCACCGGTTTTCATTTCTGCAATTTGGCCGTTATTTAACACCATACCGCCAATCATCTGGACATCAAAGTGCCGCAGTCCAATTGTACGAATGGACGCTTCGCGTACCAATGCAAACGCATCAGGCAATATGGCTTTTTCTTTCTCGCCATTTGCGATACGCGTGCGCAAAACATCGGTCGTCGCCCGCAGTTCATCATCCGACATCGCATGATATTTGGGTTCTAAATCATTTATCAACGACACCGTTTTGTCATAGGATTTAACCAGTCGGTCATTTGCCGACCCCAATATTTTTTGTATAATATTCATTTTTCATCACTTTTTTCTTTTATTGCCGAATGATTTATAGCAATTTTCTGGCTTGCGGTCAAGATACTTTATGATATAATGCAAATATTGATATAAACAACCTGTATTTGTAAAAAATATTCGGAGGGATACATATGAAAGACCAAATTCGCCAGTTAAAACCCGAAAACATAACCAGCGATGTTTTTATTGTTGCGCCGACCCAGATTGACTATATTGCGCGCGTATTTGCGAAAAATTTTGCAGAATCTATGAATATGCGCACATTTATCGAACGGATCTATAACGTTGCAAACGAATCTCTGCGCAACGCACTAAAATCCGCCCGCAAAATGGGATATAATAATTAAACTCATTTTTCCTCGCACACCGCGCATTTTGCCACCATACTGACAAAAGTCGGTATCTGGTTGGCATTGCGTGCGCCAATTGATATTAAATCCACTTATAACAATCCTGCCGCCGCCAGCGCCAACGGATCCCAGCCCGCTGGGGTTTCATCGCTTACAGTACCAACATGATACACATTACCCGATGTGTCGCGGAAATTCAGACTGCCCGCGCTGCCAACGCCTGGCTCCAGCGGTGCATAGCACAATGCCTGGCCATCCATGCCGAAATTCAACACCGGGCTGGTCACTTTTTCGGACAATATCGAGAATGTAAAGTTATTACCCACATGCAGTTTCTTGATTTCGAAATTGGTTCCTGGAATCTTTTTATCACAGTCTGTCACACACTTGTATTGATTCGTCTGGCCATTATAGTACCAATGTTCATTGTCTTTGACACCAATTTCACAGGACACTTTGCCCGAAAAATAACTTTCAAACCCCGTGGTATATTGATGCGTTCCGCACGGACACGTGGTGGCAATACCCGAACCCGAAAAGATACCATATAATGGCCGATATGTACCCGATGCTGGTGCA
>Ga0310786_10007377_pt1 | contig 14335 bp, 7 predicted proteins | sample AusTroGonzalo_MG_FD_203881 | JGI IMG/M metagenome (GOLD analysis project Ga0310786, IMG submission 203881) | Bovine rumen microbial communities from tropical cattle in Woodstock, Queensland, Australia - Gonzalo_03 (v2) (version 2) | ecosystem: Host-associated > Mammals > Digestive system >... | reverse complement strand
ACATAACGCCAGAGAGATAATCCAGCGCCATGAGCACAATCAGGGCAATGAGCATACCGTCCACACCTCCCAAGAACCAGCCGATCCATCCGCCCACGGCGGTGATGGCTACCTGAATCTTTGCCCAGATCAGGTCAATCGAAAAATCACGCATTGGATATTCCTCCTTGTTTTTTGATATGAAAAAACCGCCCTGGGTGGACAAGGCGGTAATTCATCAGGTACCGATCGCAATCCAGTTCACTTTCCGGCTGCCGGAACCAGAGGAGCCTGCCATACAGACCTGGAAACTGGTCGTGGATTCACTGCCAGTTTTCAGAACCGCAATACCGCTGGAGGATGGGTTGCCAGCATACGACACAATGATTGTCGGGGTAGCAGTAAACCCGGCTGTCAGGCTAACCGTTGTCCAGGAAACACCTGTGACTGTTGTCTGCCCATACTGGATCTTGAAAGGCAGCCGTGCCGCGGGCAGTGTGCCTGTGGTCAGGTTGCTGGCATTGTTTGCTCCGATTTTCGACCGGGCTGTCGCCGCCGAAGTACCGCCTGTTCCACCTTTGGAAAGCGGAATCACGGTTTCCATGCCCTCATGGTAAACCCGGTAATTTCCCCAAGTGCCGCCATCGCAGACACGGACCATAACGGCATTGTCAAGGCTAGCCGCATAGGCCTTTGTCCGCACTTCCAGCATCCGGCGGTTATTGCCGGTGTTGTCTTCCCATGCGGCAAAGGAGGATGCTCCGACATAGCTTCCCTCGAAGACCGTCTGGTTGGTTTGCCCAGACTGTGTTGGCTTCAGCAGCATGGACGGGTACAGGGTTCCCTGAATGTTCAGGTTGCCTGTCATCGTATCCCCGGCCTTGTTCACAGCGCCCAGATTGCTTCGGGCACCGGATGCGGATGTGGCACCGGTGCCACCCCGGGAGATCGGGACCGTTCCGTTCAGCTTGGTACTGCCATGGTAGATATCCCAGTCCGGGTTAATCTCCACAGCATTTGCCCGTTCGGAGACTTTACCGATTGCTACACCGTTGCCTCCCTGCCGGAAGAAAACGGTGAAGGCCGCTGTGCCAACATTGAGCACTTTTTCGATGGTATTGAACTGATCCGACAGAGTGAATTTCACCTTGAAGGAATAGTTGATATCAATCGATCCGTTGCCAATAATGGATGCGGTTCCGTTCGTCAGCGTGACCGCCGTGGAGTAAGCGCCGGATGTACTGAGCGCGTACTGCACTTTCAGGGTCATGCTGTTCTTGCTGCTGACAGAGGAGAACGTGCCTGTTGCCTTGGCTGAAATGTAAGTGCCTGTGTCAGAGGCAGTCCCGGCAGCCACACACCGGAAAGCATCAGTCGCGGAAAATGCCGGAGCGGAATATGCCACAACCGAGATACTGGTACTGGCTGTTGCCGTCCGTCCACGGGAGTCAGTGACCTTCACTGTGTACGTGATGGATCCGCTTGAGTAGATCGTGGAGATCGTGAAAACGTTGGATGACTGTGTCCCTGTGGCCCCTCCGGAGATCGTATAGCTGGAGATCGTGCTGCCCTGGTATCCCGCAGCCGTTGCGGTTATTGTCACTCCGCTTTGCCCCTGAACGTATATCCCCCACGAGGAAGGAACCGAGTTGTTGATCCGGGCCGCTGCCAGCGAGAGTGTTGGTACCGCAGTCGATGGTGCCGTGATCGTGAAACTGTACGTGTCTGTTCCCAGTTCCAAGCCACCGGACGCATAGGTCGTAACCGATACAGTTGCCGTGCCGGACGTCGCGCTGGGAATAACGGTCAGCCAGCTCAACGGGATCGTATAGGAAGTGGAAGAAGCGCCGACAGCAGTGGTTGTGCTCTTCACTTTTGTGCCAAAACGCCAGTCTACTACATGGTAGACGTTGCTCAAATAAGGGTTAATGAAGGTGACGGTAGATGTGCCACCCGCCTCCACGCTCGAGGTGACCCGGGCAGAGGATTTTGCGTACTGCTGGACGATCGTAGCCGTGATCGTAAACTGGGCGTTATTGCTGGAATACGTACAGACGTTACCGTTTGAGCTCTTGTATCCGTAGATATAGAAGTCGTTCAGGACTGTGCCGACGGAAAGCAGTTCATCCAGATTGAAGTCTGTTGGTGTTGTGATCGGAATCGCGGTCTTGTCCGTCACCGAAGTGGAAACGAAGACACGACCGATATCCCCGAAGTCCAGGTACGGATTATAGCCGGAGCCTGACCAGAAAGTCGTTCCTGCCATGTTAATGGTAGCACTCTGGACATAAAGGCCTTCCGGCACCAGCGTCGCCGGGGATGTCCTTACGATAGACGCATAGACATACTCACCCCGGGCGTGGTCTTTATCCGAAGCGGACAGCGTGACCGTATAGGTTGCGGTAATTGCCATGGAATCCCTCCTTACGATGTCGCGGCATTACGCCACTTCAGGGCCAGACCGCCGGGAAGAGTGACGAAGTCAAAATACCCGTTATCAACGGTACCCACAGACAGGGTGTCCGTTACACGGGCGCGGGTGATGTACATATCGTTGTTGGAGACATAAGCGACCTTTTCACCGTTCTCGGTGAATGCCATTTCAGTGTTCGTGATTTCAGTTTTGAAACTGGACCCGACCACACCAATGGCAAGGGAGTCGCCGTTGAAATCCATATAGCCGGTGACTGTATCCCGGAATCCTGCCATTTCTTCAGCCAGCCCATCCACATCACCGGAGACTTCGGCAATCTGGTCCGCAACGCTCCGGGTGATTTCGACCTTGAAGTCAGAAGCGCTCTGCTCCACGTTGGAAAGCCGCTGCTCTATGGCGTTGTGGTCACTGTCATAGGTGGTCTGGGATACCTTCATGGAGATTTGATCCTGAAGGGTGTTAATGGAAGCGGCGTTCTCTGTCGCCGTCTGGGATGCGTCATTTGCAACAATGCTGGCATTGTAAGCGACCTCACTCAGACTGCGGAACTCACCATCCACGAACATGTACATCGGATGCTCCGGATACAGGTACATCTGGTAAGTGTTGTACATGTAGCCGAGGGAAATGAAAGTCAGCGTTCCAGTAGAGTCAGAAGGACTGGTAGTCAGCCAGCCTGTGCTCTGTACAGTGAACTGCCTGCCGTTCAGGCGGCCTACCAGGTACACCATCTTCCGGGCGGTGACATTGAAGTTGTCATCCCCGGTAACCGTCCGCAGGCTGACGGTCGGATAGCAGATATAGGCGTTGGAGAAATAGTATCCGGCTGTACCATTCGCTGACGGATACAGGATCGGGTGGTCAATATTGAAGGTGGTTCCTCCGGCAAGGTTCCAGTACCCGGTATCATCCCCGACGATGAGCTTGGCCCATGTGAAGCTTTCTTTCACAACAATAGAGTTGCCCAGCTTGATGCGGTCGTAGGTGTTGCCGCTGTCATAGTTGGCATCCGCCCACCAGCCGGTGTAATAAGCCTCACCGATGGGGGCATCCACTTTGTAGATCAGCCGGATGGCATTGCCTGCGGGATAATGGGTTGTCAGCCGGGTGGTTCCGCTGTAATAAACAGGAATCGCGCCGGTAGTCCCACCGCCGGAGAGCGTCAGTTCCAATGTGACCGCAGTGGATGTCGCGGCGATCGGAAGCCAGTATACGATCTGCTGGCCATCCGTCAGCGTTGAGAAGCTGGCGTCACCCTCCCATGCGCTGGTACTGCTAGTCTGGGTACCGACGATGATCTCACCGCCGCCCGCTGCGGCAATGGCAGCGTTCATGTCAGTGTAGATCTGCTGTACCCGCTGGTTGATACCTGTGTTACTGGACAGGTCAAGGGTCTGGCCGAAATCAGAAGAGATATGGGTAGTAGTGATAGCCCCAGCCTTGATGTTGCTGCCCTCAATGGTAGCAGCGGCAATCTTATCACCTGTGATGGTTGCGGCGAGGATCTCATTAGCGGTGATCGTCGCGGCAGCGATCTGCGCGGCGGTAATAGACCGGGCAACGATAACTGAGCCGTTCAGTTTTTCCCTGTACTTCGGATCAGTCAGTTCCTGAGCAGAAAGCCCGCCGGACTCAGCGTTGATCTCATAGATCAGGCCGTTTGCTCCACGAATGATCAGGCGTTCCGTAGCCAGAGTACCTGAAGTGATAACGTCAGCATTCAGCGAGACGATCTTCGCGGCAGTAATAGATGCGTCCTCGATCTGGGCGGTTCCCACCGCGCCTTGGGCGATCAGGGCAGAGGTGATGGCACCAAGTGCAATCTGGGCCGTGTCCACAGCAGCATTGGCGATCAGGGCGTTGGTGATTGCCGCCTGCGCGATTTTCGCCGTAGTGACCGCCAGATCAGCGATCTTACCGGAAGTAACAGACAGGTCCGCTATTTTCGCGGTAACAATCTCACCGTCAAGGATTTTGCCTCGTACAATGGCAGCATCCTGTATGTTTGCAGTGCCAATCGCTGCACCGGCGACCTTGGCGTTAGTAATGGCGGCATCCTTAATCTGTGCGGTGTCAACTGCCGCATTCTGAATGTGGACAGTACCCACCGCAGCCTGGTCAATCTTCGCTCCGGTAATGGCTGCGTCATGGATATGAGCAGTCAGGATTTCACCGTTTCCGATCTTTGCGGAAGTGATCGTACCGTCCTCAATCTGGGCAGAACCAACAGCTGCGTTGCCGATCTTCGCCTGCGTGATGGCAGCGTCCTCAATCTGTGCGGTTCCGATTGCCGCTTGTCCGATCTTCGCCTTGGTAACAGCGGCGTCCTCAATCTGGGCGGTCCCGATTGCCGCCTGTCCAATTTTGGCTTTTGTAATTGCCGCATCCTCAATGTGGGCGGTTTCAATTGCCGCCATCTTGATCTGCAGGGAACCAACAGAACCATTCTGCAGGGCACCGGAGCCGACAGAGTTTATTGCCAGCTTGCTACCGGTGATGATCCCACTTGGAAGCTGCCGGGCAGAGATCGTATTTCCCTCCACGGTATCCGCTACCGTGCCGAGAGTCATCTGTGTGTATTTTCGGGTCAGGCAGTCATAGGTATACTGCGTCATCCGCATGGACACCCAGACGCCGATCCGGGGTGCGATCACCCTGACAGCGTCCCCGAGGAAGATATTCTGCAGGAAACCGTATTCCGCATACTCTTCTGTTTCGGCGCAGTTAATGAAGCTGACGTCCAGCGTGACAGTCGGAACATCACAGCCCGCATCGAACTGAGCCTGCGCGGCATCCCGCATGAGGGTATAGCACTCAGCCTTGGTCTTGGCATCGTCGCCGTCGGTATCTTCCTTAGCTTCGGAAACAGGCAGATGGATCCATTTCGGATGTGTATAGGTGTCAATCAGCGGACTGTCGATGTACAGTTCCGGTAGGTACAGCACGTTTCCGTCAGCATCCTCGCCAGTCGGCATGATCCGGGTGACGACGTCGGTCAGGTCAATATCGTAGGAGATACCCAACAGGTTCTTAGCCTGCCGGATCTGCACATTGGTATCCTGTCCGACACGCTTCACGACGAAAACATCCCACCAATCGCGGGTGAGCTCACCGGTATATTTCTCCACGACCCCGTCTTCGCCAAGAATGGCGTCCACAGGATTCACGTTTTCAAACTCCACATCCTCCGCTGTGCTGTCCAGGTCGGAATAGAAGGTAAAGTCATGCTCGGACAGGCAGGAAGAAGAAACCGTCTGAACGACGGAAGCCCCCACCGCAGAGGATGAAGGCTTGTAGCTTTTTATCATATTGTCAAGCAGGTCGTAGAAGACATGCCGGGCATACACTGTGATCTTATCCAGGTCAGGGACGATCCGGTAGATCCGGAAGGGCTGGTCCCGGAGCTGGCGTTCCTCCACCACCAAGGAAACAGCCTCGGAAGCGGAACCTTCCTGATGATCGAATACCAGATAGGTGGTGTCCATGTACCCGTGCTTTCCATCCGGGGCTGTGACCTCATACCAGGAGGCATTGGTCTTGGCAATCACTTGAACGGTCAGGGTGTTCTTGTAGGCCGCAAGGATCTTGTAGTTCCTGCCGGGACCAGAGCGCAGGTTCAGGGTTCCTTTCCGGGTTTCCGCTCCGGGAAAGTCCGTATGGATACGATAGATCTCTGTCCCGCTGTCATCACCCGGCGCTGTGAAGTGTACCCGGGGAGTGGTCGCCGCCGGAACAGGAGCGCGGAGGATACAGCCTTCCACCAGTCGCTGCCATTTACCCGCATCGTCGATCGGATGTACCAGCTGCAGCTCGTATTCTCCATTCAGGGTTTCTGTTACCAGAGCGGAAGTCGGTTCAATCGTTCCGTTACCATTCGTGGAAAAGTCCGTGCAGTCAGCAGGATAAACGCAGATCATGGGAAGTCACCTCCTTATTGGCATAATGAAAACGCCACCCACAAGGAATGGCGTTATAGAGAAATTCAGTTTACATCTATTCTGCAGAAAACAGTTCCAGCAAGCATTCAGGATCGTCACAATTATATACCCAAACGGTTATATATTCATATTGACAATTCCTGTCGTCAGATTCTTCTAATCTGTTATTTAAAGGAAGCTGTTTTAACTGGACAGGTTCGTCGAGTTTTCGTTGCATGATTAGTCCATCCGGATAGGCAGGATCCTCTGCCATGATCAGTAAAGCGTCCGACATGCCTTCGATGCTTACCTTCTTTGCTGTTTCACCCTCACGGAGCATGAGCGGTTCTTCATAAGTTCTGTCACGCAACTCGGATCTGATAATATATCGGGTTCCATTCTCCGGGTCACCCAAAGCAAAGAATAGGTCATAGCCTGTAACAATGGAGCTCGATTCGTCAATCAGAAACCGGTTGTAGCACATTGATCCTGACTGACCGTTTTTGATCAGTGAATATTTTCCGAAGGCTTTGCATTCCATGAATACTTTCCCATAACAATAGGTAACATTTCCTTCTGGAAACGAAACAGGTACAGACAGATGTCGGATATCATGCATGTATTCAGCAAACCATTTGATGGACGAGATTGGTATTTGTTTCTGATGAAGTTCGCTGCATTTTATGCTGCCGTCATCGTTATTGTACCATGCGAAGGCGGTTTCTTCATTCGGTATTTCACTTATAAAAGAATTAAGGGAATCTACATGCCACTCCTCAGATACAGCTTGCACAGTATCTGTGCCGGGTGTTTGTGTGGGATCCGTCGTTCTGGTGACATCACCCTGCCAATTGATTACCCGGTAAAGACCGGTGACTGCCAACGCTACAGTTGTTAGTACCAGCAAGAGTGAAGCGACTATCATGCTGACAGAAAGTTTCTTTTTCACTTTTGTTTCTCCTCTCTCTGAAGCTATGATGCGCTGAGCAAGCCATGGATCAGCTTTCATGTGAGAGAGATGACGGTCAAGCGACTGACGGAACTCGTTAGCACTTATCTTTTCATTCATCGATTTCTCTCCCTTCCAGCAGTTTTTTCAGCTTTTCGCGTCCTCTTTTCAATCTGCCTGATACAGAGGAATGCGAGATGCCCAGGGCAACTGCTATTTCGTTAACATTCAATTCCTGATAATAATGTAGAAGAATCACTTCACGCAGTTTTCTGGGCAGTTTCATTACTGCCGTCGCTAACTCTTCATCATGATCGATGACCGCTGTGGAAGATTGATCAGGGAGCATTTCTGGTGTCACACGACGATTCATTAGGCGGAACCAACCTGAATGATTTATGTCATAGCAAGTGTGCATGGCGATCTTTAGTACCCATGTCTTTTCACTGCTCTCTCCACGGAATGAATCCATTGCACGGTACACCTTCAGGAAAGTTTCCTGTGTTGCATCCTCAGCCAATGTTTTATCACAAAGATAGAGGAAACAAGTGCGAAGAACTGATTCCTGGTACTGATCCACAAGCCGTTCAAATATCTGATCATGATTTGGAGCAGTGTTAGGGCCCATAACATTGCTCACGTGTTGATCACCCCCTACATCCCTACAGACTGATGAGGAAGAAAAAATGTCGTATTTTGAGAAAATAATTTGTGGCAGGTCTTTCCTGCCGAAAACAGAATACCATGAAACCACCATCAAAGGAACCGCCATCTCGGAGAAATCACAACGCTCGTCACATTCCCAAACCAGCTGATGGCGTTCAGGCCGGGTTTCAGTACTGGGAAATCCCCGGACATATGGTCATTCATAAGAGTCGTTCCCAGGTACGCTTCTTTCAAGGCACAGTCCAGCACAATGCCCGTGGTGATATCTGCCAGCTCCACGATCGTGGTGCCAACCATGAGCGTGATATCCCCGGAACCCGTCAGCGTGATGAGCGGCTCGGAATAAACGCTTCCTGGATTGGTGATTGTGCTACCGGATGTGGTGATTGTCACATCCGATACATTGTCCTTGTACCAGAAGGGATAGCACCGGAAGTTCACGGCAAAAGAACAGTGCGGGTTTCCGCGCAGCACCTTTTCAAAGGGGATCTGGTTGGCAATCCGGGCATTGTAGTGCCCGCCTGTCCGGTTGGCAAAGGTCACGGTTCCTTTTCCCTTCAGCCATGCGGCGATCACCGGGATCTGTTCCGGGTCATCAATAAAGCAAGTAGCGGTCAGGATCATATCGTCGTAGACATCATCACCCTCAAGCTGCGTCAGGCTTCCCGGTCTGCCCGGGACATTGGTCTGCTTGCTCCTCTCCAGCGGAATGGTGATCGGCGGCAGTTCCGATACATGGATGCCTTTTGTCCGGCAGTCTACACCGTTCCAGATGAAATAGTCTGTCATGGGATAACCTCCAAAAAGAGGAAGAAGCCGCCCGCAGGCAGCTTCCTCCCGATCAGTTGTTTCAGTCGATTTTCTTCACGATGTCGATCCCCCATAGGGCTCCGAGCGATACACCGTTCTCGAACTCACAGTGGATCGTTCCCGTGTCATCGACTGCCAGTACCCGGCCTTTTGTCCCTGCTGGGATGTCCCGGTACTGATCATGAAACTCCACCACCTCGACAGTGGTGCCGGGCGGATACTTTTCCCGGATGTTCTTCAGGATTTCAGGCCGGATGCTCATAGAAAACATAGGGTTTCCTCCTTTGCGTTTGGTAGGAACATATATCCTCTGAACCCGTTGAAAGTCAAGGAGTTTATGCCATTCGGAGGCCCCTGCCGCGCTGTTGACGGCGGGTCAGGGTGGCAATCTCGACAGCCAGGGAGCGGATATCCTGCTCGTCCCGAACATAGAAGTTATTTCCCGTCAGGTTGACGGAAGAAGTGTTATTGTAGGTTTTCCGGTTATCCGTGGAGCCAAAGGCAATCGCGCCTTCCAGCGCTTCCCCGGTCAGGTAACGGGCGGCGTTCTTCACAATCTTTGCCTGAACCTTGCTTTCCTCCAGAATGCCTTCTCCAAAGCCCTTCATGGTCATGGAGCCGATCTCGTCCCGGAAGACCTTAGAGGGAGAAGCAATCTTCAGGGCCTGCTTTGCGGCGGTAACAGCAGCCTGTACAGCAGACCTTAGTGCGGTGATTACACTGAAACGCCCAGCGTTGATGCCTTCCTTCAGGCCAGCCATGGCGTTTACACCGACATTCTTCAGAGTTCCCGGAAGCGCGGCAGAGATTGCTGTCTGCAGAGTAGTCACCATGGAAGTCACATCTGTAGTGAAATCATAGCCTGCCATACCTTCACCGATACCGGCGGCAACGTACTCACCGGTCGGTTCCATTCGCTTTGACGGACTCTCGATGATGAAAGCGCTGTTAATCGCTTCCTCCAGATTCTCCGCTACGGTTTCAGCCGTGGTATCCCATCCGGCTTCGGTCATGCCTTCCGCGATGCCTGCGGTCACGTTGCCGCCGACGCCCACGGAATCCAGATCCTGTACGAATTGCAGGATCTTGTTCAGGTTGTCGATATCCTCCTGGCTGACTTCCTCGCCGTTTTTGATCGCGGCAACAACCTCTGCCACATAGGTGGAGAGCTGTGCCATCCTGTCTGCGTTGAAGTCACTTTGCATGGACTGGTCCAGCGTCCGGAGGATTCCTTCGTTCCCGCCGTAAATGAAGTTATACCACTGATCCAGATCACCTTTGGCGTTCTTGATGCGCTGCTCTGCGGATTTGATAAAGTCCAGAAGCGACGCAGGCATGATGCCGGTCATGGCGGTGCCAAAGGCCGTCATGCCAAGCTGATCCACTTCCGCGACCTGTTCCCGCATTTCGGCGATTGCCTCGGGGGCACCGGTCACCTCGGCTGTGATTAGGACGTGCATGGTGCCGTCCTTATCCAGAATAGCGACGTCCTCCGGTTTCAACATGTCTTCTGTGACAGCGGATACCGGGATTTCCTGTCCGTCTTTCCAGAACTTCACTCCGGGATCATGCAGAGCCCCGGTCGGATCTTCATAGGCTTCCGACAGGCGAACAATGCCTTCGACCTCGACCTTGTTGTTTTTCAGCCACTGGCGATATGCCAGCATATCATAGCCGGTCAGACCGACCTGCATGTTCAGGGTCGGTTTTTTCACACCGTTGGCTTCCTTGTATTCCGTGATGTAGGCTACGAATTCCTTCATCAGCTCGGATTTATCACAGCCGGTTGCTTCAGAGAACTTCGTGACAATGCCCTCGACCTGTGCGGAGTTCAGCGCTGAAAGATCTACGTTTTCCGCTTCGGCGTATTTGACAATCAGGCCAACGATATCCGATGGTTTCAGGGCAGCGGTGGAAGCGCCGCCGGTGATCTCCTCATATGCCATGACCGTTGCGGTAACGGAGTCAGGCGTCAGGCCGGTGGTATCAACCTCGTTCTCCTCCAGGTATTTGAAAACGTAAGCCGTGATCTCACTGGGCTTCAGCTGGGAAACATCCGTGCCGGAGGCCAGTTCCTTATAGGCGCTGACAATGCCTGTCACGTTAGTGGGATTCAGGCCGGAAACATCCACCCCCGTGGTGGATTCGGCATACTTCGTCACATAGGCCAGAATGCCTTCAGGGGTTAGCTGGGCCGTATTCGCGCCTTCGGGAACCTCTGTGTATTTCGACACAAAAGCTTCCACGATGGGCTGCTGCTTTTCAGCGTTCTCCGCTTCCGTATACCCAGCAATGATCGCGTCCGTCGTGATGGCACCCGGGTTGCTGGCCCATTCCTCCCAGCGTGCTTTCGCGCCAGTCATGTCCAGATCCGTGGTGATCTTCAGGACTTCATCTCCGACAGCTTCACCGAACATCTCGTTTAGGCTGGTCAGGTTCGTATCCCATTTGTTATCCTTCAGGAACTGCTGGATTGCAGCCAGCTGATCCAGAGCGGTTGTGAAGTCAATATCCGGGAACATGGCCTGAACCTCTTCCTCGGACATCCCGCTGTCCAACAGGGACTGGATCTGGGTAAGCAGGCTGACATATTCTGTCAGGGCACCTTCATCCATACTGGCAGTCAGCTTGTTCAATTCAGGCAGGAAGGCTTTCTTCTCCGCATCGGTCTTCGCGGTACTGTACTGGCGCAGCAGCTGCATCAGTTCACCGATCTGGCCTTTGGCTTCCTGAACGTTATCCTGCTGCCAGACAGGATTCACCATATCCGCCATAAGCTGGGCGTATTCCAGTGCGGCGGCACGACGATCTTCATTGTATTTGGCATTCAGGGCATCCAGCGCGGCCTGACGTTCCGTGGCGTCCTCAATCAGCTGGATCACAGCGTATTCCTTGTCATACTGCGTATCCAGTGCGGAGTTGACGGAGGCCATGCCTTCGGCAGCTGCTACCATGGCCTCCTGATATACCTCTCCGCTGACTTCCTGCCCACGGGCTTCCGCACGGGCGATCTCCGCTTCCACTTTTTTCCGGATAGTGGTGAAGCCTTCCGTATCGGCGGCGGTCAGTTTGTACTTGACCTCGATCGCTTCCCGGGTATCGATCAGTTCCTGCAGGCGGAGCTTATCCTTTTCCGTCAGTTTCCGGTTCTTCCGCTTTTTCAGGAGAGTTGTGATCTCCTTGTCCATGGCATCCAGCGTTTTGATGTCCGCCTGCAGCTGATCCGAAACGGATGTATACCCGGCGGCATCCGCTGTATCCTTCATTTCCTGCAGGGATTCCCGGGTAGTGGCAGTCAGGCTCTTGAAAGATTCCGTCCAGGATTCAACGATCTCATTCGTTTCCTTCTGCCCATCAGACCAGACATTGGTCAGGCCGGACAGCCATTCTTTTGCGCTGGCCGTGGTGCGGACAAAGTCATCCTTCGTCATTCCAAAGAAGGACAGGCCCTTGCTCCGGCTGTAGAAGGTATCCGCTTCGGTTTCCTTCCATGATTTCGCTGTTTTCGCCATGCCCTCGAGGGCTTCCCGGGCTGCTTTCGCGCCGGAGGCATAGTCCACCAGTTTGATGGCACCATACACAACGGCGGCAGCAAGAGCTACCATGGCCAGCTTGGAAGAAACCAGGGTTTTCACCAGACCGCCCAGTCCGCCGCCAGCCATACTGACCTTTGCGGAGAACTTTCCAATGGCGGTGAAGGCGGTACCCAGAGCGCCGGAGACCTTTCCGACAGCGCCGACCACTTTCCCGAGGATCAAGACAGCGGGGCCGATGGCTGCGGCAAAAGCGGCCCATTTCACAATGGACTGCCGCTGGCTCTCGTCAAGGGACAGGAACTTCTCAAGCAGGCCGTTTACGCTGTCAATGATCTGCTGGATTGTCGGGTTCAGGTCATCACCAATCCGCTGGGCGAACACGAGCGCCGTGTTTTTCAGGTTTTTCAGCTTGCTGGCGGTAGTGCCGTATATGATACTGGATTTCTGTGCCAGCGCGGTATTCTCTTTCCAGGCTTCTTCTGCCATATCCTGCGCGTTGGCAAACAGCTCTGTCGCGTTCACCGCACGGAGCATGGTATCACGCAGGCGGATTTCACTGATTCCGATTTCATCGAGGACAGCGACGGAAGAGATGCCTTCCTCGTTCATTTCAGCAAGGCTTTCAATAAACCGCTGGAATACTTTGATGGGATCGCTCTTCCATGCGTTGACAAACTCCTGCTCCGTCATTCCGCTGACCCGGGCGAAATCCTTCAGGGCATCACCGCCGGTCGTGGCAGCGACTTCCATTTTGATCAGGGCCTTGGAGATAGAGGAACCACCGGCCTGTGCCTGAATACCGACAGACGAAAGGGCTGTCGCGAGGCCCAATACCTGTGCTTCCGTCAGTCCGATCTGTTTTCCGGCACCGGCGATACGCATTGCCATTTCAGCTATAGGCGCTTCTGTCGTGGCGAAGTTATTACCCAACATAGCGATCGTACTGCCGATATTGGAGAACTGCGACTGGCTTGTACCCATGATGTTAGCGAACTTCGCCAGCTGGGTAGCAGCGGTATCCGCATCCAGGTCTGTGGAAGCGTTACTCAGGTCAATCATGACCCGGGCAAATTCCTCAATGTGCTCAGTGGCAATACCCAGCTGTCCGCCTGTGGCCATGACGGCGTTGATCTCATCTGTAGAGGTGGCAATCTCGGTGGACATTCGCTTGGATGCTTTTGCCAGTTTGTCAAAGTCCTCTTCTGTGCCGTTGACCGTTTTGCGGACATACGCAAAGGAGGATTCAAAGTCCATACTGGCTTTGACCGCCGTCGTTCCCAGCGCCACAATCGGGGTGGTGATGTGCGTTGTGAGCGTCTTTCCGGCCTTGGTCATGGCCTTGGACAGGGTGCCGCATTTCTTCGAGAAGTTCGTCAGCGCTGTTCCAGCCTGCGTCCATGCGGATTTCATCCGGTAGAGTTCTTCCGTCAGCCGTTTGATTTCCGCATCCGTTTCCCGGGCAGCGGCCTTGGCGTTGTTCAGATCCGTCGCGGCCTTGGAAGCGGCATCCGCGCTGTTCTGCATAGTTTTCTGCAGGGCCTTGACCTGGCCCTCCAGTTTCGTAACCTCGGCGGTCGCTTCGGCGTGTTCCTGCTGGTACCGTTCCAGATTCTGCTTCGCGGCGATGGTGGCGGAGTCCGTTTCCCCGAGGGTATCCCGGTAATGCTCATAAGCTACCTTCGCGGTTTCAACCTCAAAGCGCAGGGCTTCCTGACGATCCTTCGCCTGTTCCAGCCGAGCGGAGTAATCCTTGTGCCGGTCATAGTTTTCTTTCAGCTTGGCGTTAGCGGCAACAAGGGCACGGCTGTACTGCTCCACGGCACGGTTCTGCTGGGTCAGTTTGTTTCCCAGCATGGAGAGCTTCGCTTCAGTACCTGCAACAGTCTTCTCGAAGTTCTCCACACCGGCACCCGCCAGACGGAAGGTGGACTCGGCTTCTTTGATCTGCTGATTGATGGAGCGCATATTGCGCGAGAAATTGCTGGAGTCCAGCGACAGCGCGACCACCAGTTCGCGCAGGGTTTCAGCCATGAGATTTCACCTT
>Ga0310786_10007376_pt1 | contig 14336 bp, 10 predicted proteins | sample AusTroGonzalo_MG_FD_203881 | JGI IMG/M metagenome (GOLD analysis project Ga0310786, IMG submission 203881) | Bovine rumen microbial communities from tropical cattle in Woodstock, Queensland, Australia - Gonzalo_03 (v2) (version 2) | ecosystem: Host-associated > Mammals > Digestive system >... | reverse complement strand
GTATTATAAAAGGCACCGTACTGTGAAAAAGGGGTATAGCTGTTCACGAAATAATTGCCACCTTCAAAATAGATGCTCAATCTTTCAAGGGTAGGGACACCTATCGGCTCGCCCTCTTCGTCGGTAAATATGAGCCGCTGGCGGAAAAGGGATGACTTTTTCGCGAAGCGCACGCTGGTCTCCGACTCGTCACCGTACTGCGCCATCGACAGCGAGTAGCCATCCGTTGCGTTGCCGATGACCTCTGTCACGATCATCATGGCCTCAGCACAATCAAAAGCGGAAATACCCTGGGTTGCAAGGTAAGTATCCCCGTAAGTACCACCATATACATCCTCGTCTATACTGCCATTCTGGCGACTGAAATCCCATCCGGTACTATCAAAAGTGGGGTCGGCCACTGTCGTGTTGTTAAAATTGTAAAACAGATACACCACGTCATCCACTGCAGGCACGAACGGGACGAATTGATAATTCTCCACGGTGAAGAATGTCAGCGCGCCATCCAGCGTGCAGCTTGAACCCTTGATATTCGTAGGAGTCAGATACAGGGAAGCGTCCGTACCATTGTGAGCGACAGCGATGGTGCCGTCGGCGCGTTTGATGAATACGTACACCTTATCGTCGGAGGAGAAGGTGCTGGTGATGGAAGTCCCGCCTACTTCGATGGCTCTTGTCTGACCGTCACTGCTGAAGCTTGCAGGAATGCTGAAGTGATAGACAGGAGCCTCAGAAGCTGGAGTCTGAGACTGTTGTTTCTCTACGACCATGTCTTCGTTAGAGCAAGCTGTTGTGAACAGGGCGAGTGCTACTGCTATCGTCAGCGCCCTCAGGATATGCGTTGTTTTCTTCATAGTCTTACCATGGTATAGATTCATATTGGGGTAAACTTGCCTGCAGCAACTGCGGCTGCTGTTTTAACTCGATGACTTGCATCGTTGGCGGCTCATAGAGTCGTTTCTCTTTTGTTTGTTGCATACTTTAATTAAGTTATATTTTGTGACAAAGATACGAAGATATTATCAAATCATATTATCTTTTAGAATTAAAGTATGTTAATATTCTGGTTGCGAAATTTCAACTTTTTACGAAATTATATTGAGAGCGACATCTTGCGGCAGAGCGTGTCGAAATACGTGAATGTATTTTCTGGCACGAACCCATAGGAAGTGTAAAGCTGTGCCAACTTTGGATAACTCTCATCACAAATCAGCGAGACACGATGAAAACCTTTTTCCTTGGCCTTTTCTATCGCATCGTCAAACAGCATTCTCCACAGTCCATATCCGCGAAACTCAGGAACGATGGCCAGAGAGTCAAGATAGTATTCACCTGCCGTCGTCTCAGGTACGTCACCCGAACTGAGCAGTCTTCCGTCGGGCATCACCCAGGTATTCCTTCGCCTTTCCTCATATGTGGCACCGTCGTAGGAGATAAGACCACCAGCCAGTTTGCCATCACACTGAAGAAGGCGAGTATTCTGCCAACTATAGAGCGTGTCATCACGAGCACCGAGTTTTTTCAAAAACGGCGGCACACCATCCATATGCATCCCCTGGGCTATAATCCAAGCAATGAAATCTGTATCTTCAGGTCTGGCCGAGACGATCTCTACTCTCATAAACGACCTCCTACCAATTAGGTGGCAATACGATGTTCTCTACGTCGTGGGCAGCCTCAAACAGAGGGGCTATCTCGTCGTCGGTGAAGCCGGCAATGCCGCAGCCGACACGGGTCACGAGGAAGGTCAGTTCCGGATGTGCCTTGGCGAACAAGATAAACTCATCCACATAGGGCCGTATGGTCTCCACACCCCCTTGCATCGTGGGTATGCCGTAGCTCTGCCCTTGCAGGCCCACGCCCTGTCCCATGATGGCGCCGAACTGACGGTAGGCGAGGTAGGCCGCGCCGCCGCCGTGCATGCCCTCGAGGTTGCTGCCGAACACGAATATCTCGCCCGGCTGCAGTGTTGTGATACGCTCAGGTGTCGTTCGTTTTGTTTCCATATATTCTTGTTTTAATCCCATGCTTCGTCATCGTTAGCATCGAAGTATCGCTGCATGCCGTTGTCATCCATGTCATCTTCAGATGCAGGATCAAAACCACGCATATTATCCGGTTTGTGAGGAGGACGCCCTTTCCCGTGTGGCGGGGGAGGTGGCGGCCCGCCAGGGTGCATACCATCAGGTGGTGGCGGTGGCATGTGTTCATCATCAAACTTGTCTGGTGAGGGATGGTGCAATGTATCTGAACCTAAGGAGTCCGATACCAGAACATTCTCCATATCACTTAAAGGAGCACTATTTGCGCCTTTCCTGCTATTACATGAAACCATGAATAGCAGGGCGAATACTGCGTAGAAGAAATATTTGCTCATCTTCATTTCACTACGACCACTTACTATGTCCCAAATAATAGCTCCTAACATATATACCTGTTTTTATTATACGGATGCAAATATAAACTGATGTTGTCTCAATTCGTGGTACAAGCGAGAGAAAAATGAAGTTCACTTCAATTTTTCCGAGTGCAGTAACGATTCGCCGTAGGCAATTCGTGGCACAAGCCTTAGGTTTTTTCTACTATATTTGACGCAAATATAGTAGAAATAGAGCAGAAAAATGAGAAAAATGCAATAAAAATGAATTTTTTCATCGGTTTTTCCACTTTTTCTATTGTTTTATGAATGTTTTTTCGTAACTTTAACGCGATTATATATAATTAAGGTGAACCAATAGCTATTGATATGGATAAGGACATTAACCGGATCAAGGTGGTACTCGCAGACAAGAAGCGAACCAACAAGTGGCTTGCGGAGCAGTTAGGGAAGGATCCCGCAACTGTTTCCAAATGGTGTACCAACAGTTGCCAACCCACATTAGAAACCCTAATGAAAATTGCAGATTTGCTTAAAGTTGAGATTGCAGAACTTATTCGTAAAAACAATTAAAAACACACTACTATGCTTATAGACAACAAATTCAATTATGAGTCGGTTGAGGATAATCCTCAAAACATTAAAAGTGTGTGGAATTTTATCCGTCACTATGCAGATAAAGATAAGAATTTGCATGGTCGCCTCGATATAGTTACAGGTTTCTTTTCTATTGCTGGTCTTGACATCCTTCACAGAGAAATGTCTCCCGAGAACCACTACCGTTTAATTCTTGCTGAGTTGACTGAGGACGATGAGTTCATTAAAAAGGTGATAGATTTACTCCAGGGTGATATAAGTATTGAAAGCTCCCTTCAGTTAACTCAACAGGCTAAAAACGCGTTAGAATTCCTCAAACGAGAAACAGTTGAAGTTCGTGCTATAAGTAACGCCTTCTGTCATGCTAAAGCATATCTGTTCAAAAGTGATACTGAAGCCCGTGATAATTTCTATGTTATGGGGTCGTCTAACCTAACATACGCAGGCATGGGTATCACAGAATCGGCGAATATTGAACTTAATATGGCTGAAACAGGATCTACTGACAAATATAAGGCATTGAGAGAATGGTTTAAGCATCAATGGGAAAAGGTAGCTAAAACAGAGATTCATACAGACCCAAGAGATTCAAAGTCTGCAATGATAGATGTGAAGCAATATTTCATTGAACGCATTGAGCATTCATTTGCTCGAACATATACTCCAGAGGATATTTACTACAAGATTCTGTTTGAGTTGTTCCATGACGATTTGGAAATAGAGACGAGCATAGAACATGAGCGTGAAATGACTCGACTTCAAGACTCGGTTGTCTATAACAAACTCTTTGATTATCAAAAGAAGGGCGTCATCTCTCTTATTAAGATGCTCAGACTTTATGATGGCGCAATATTGGCAGATGCAGTAGGTTTGGGTAAAACTTTCTCCGCACTTGCTGTTATTAAGTACTATCAGAATAGTGGTTTCGAAACTCTTTTGTTATGCCCGAAGAAATTGCAGCATAACTGGGAGCAATATCTTAGAAAGAACGGTTCACTTTTTGAGCGTGACGAATTTGATTATGATGTACGTTTCCATACAGACTTGCAAGATGACCGTCTTGATGGATATAGCCGGGCAGACCGTCAGTGGCTTAAGAAGCAAAAAAAACTGTTAGTTGTCATTGACGAAAGCCATAATCTTCGAAATAGCAATTCTAGTCGCTATCGGATGTTATTAAACGAGATTCTTAATCCTGAAGGAGCCTCAGAACATAGAGAGGTAAAGGTCTTATTATTGTCTGCGACTCCTATTAACAATGGACTTATAGACATTCGTAACCAGTTTAATCTCATCGGGCGTGGAAGGGAAGATGCATTTGCAAGAGAAGATATAGGCGTTAGCAATCTGGACACTTTGTTTAGAGAAGCCCAAAAAGAATTCAAAAAATGGTGTGAGAATCCTAACAGGACAATTGGTGAGTTTATAACAAAGTTAAGTGATCGCTCCAATTTCTTCAATTTGACAGACCGCTTGATAGTTGCACGAACAAGAAAGTTAATAGAAACAATTCAGGGCGAAGATCTTGGATTCCCAAAGAAACTACCACCTTTAAATTTAGAGAAAGGTGTTCATGAATTAGGTGAGTATCATAGTGTAGAATCCATTTATGAAGCAATGCTTGAAGCAAACCTGACAGCATATCAGCCCACTCAGTATATGAAGGCCAAGGAAGCTTCGACTGGAAAGAAAAAGAGCAAGAAGGAACCTGAAAAATTGGATTGGCAAGATGACACTTATCGTGAGATGTATCTTGTCAAGATGATGGCTATTTTGTTCATGAAACGTTTGGAAAGCAGTTGGTATTCATGCAAAACAACCATCGAAAAGGTACTTGAAGTGCATGAGCAAACACTGCAAAAAGTGAATGCTTATTTGGAAAAGCGGGAGAATCCAGGTTCAACCTCAATTGAAGTTGAGACAGGTCTACAAGAACAAGATGAAGAAGAATTAGAAGTTTTTACTTTGCGAACAGGCCAAATTGACTTGTCAAAGATGGTTCGCATTGATGAATTCAAAAAGGGTTTGGAACATGATGTAAGATGCCTTAGATCATTCAGACATAATATCCAGCAGTTTGCTGATGCATTTGAGGCTGGAACTGCTAAAGACGAAAAACTAGAAGCTCTCATTGACCTTATCAACGAGAAGCAAAAGCATGATAATCAGAAAATGATTGTCTTTACCACTTATGGAGATACAGCAGAGTATCTATACTCTCAGATTAAAGCTCAACAGCCTGATTTACAAATAGCTTGTGTTACAGGGCAGCACTATTATGCAGATAATCTAAGAGGTAAAGACCACCTTCAGAATATCCTAACTCGTTTTGCTCCATATAGTAAGTTATACAAAGAGAAAGACTGGACAGATATGTATATGGATTATCTTCCCAAAGAAGAGCCTTATTATAACAGCGAGAAACGAGAATGGAATGTACCATATGATGTCTGGCAGAAGCTAATTCGCGAGCACGACTCCGATACCCAAGCGCTCATTGATGATGAAATTGACATTATTATTGCCACAGACTGCTTGTCAGAAGGTCAGAACTTGCAAGATGCAGATATGGTTGTCAACTATGATATCCATTGGAATCCAGTACGTCTGATTCAGCGATTTGGACGTATAGATCGTATTGGCTCACGCAATGAAGAAGTCCAGTGCGTGAACTTCTGGCCAACGACTGATGGATTTGACAAATACCTGGACTTAGCCCGTCGTATCAACAACCGTATGGCCGTAATGTTAGTTGCTGGAACAGAGACTCTTGAAGTAAGCGAAGCATACAAGTCTATAACAGAGGATAATCCGCTGATTGATAGAAACACGGAACGCTTATTACGTCAGCTCTCTGAAAACAGCATTAGCGATATTGAGGAAACTGATGAGAATGAAGGACAGTCGCTTGGCCTTCAAAATCTTTCGTTGGAAACCTTCCGTCAAGATTTCCTTGATTATCTGAACCGAAATAGAGAAGAGTTAGAGCAGATGCCTTGTGGTGTATTCTCCGGATTCCAATTAGAGCCCGACTTGTTTGAGGATGTTCCAGAGAGTTTTGTCGCTGTCTTAGGTTATCCACACCGCAAGGAGGGTGAAAAGAAAAAAGCATATCAGCGTTTATTCCTTATGATGCAACCAGCTGACGGTCAATTGGAGCACCGCGAAATCAATCGAGCAGAGATTTTGGAGTTGCTCCGCAGAAACCGTCATAAAGAAACTATTTTACCCGATTGGATTTCAAAGCCATCTGCAGACAGTAAAGAGCGTGTGTCTCGTCTATCAAAAATACTTGAAGAATGGATGCAGCAGATGGTGCCCCATCAAGCAGAAAAGAATGTTTTGGCACTTGTTAATGCAAAGAGTGCCAAGAACATGGTAGATGAGTTACAGGAAGATGTATTCCAGAAGGACAAGTTTGACTTGATAGCATGGGAGTATATAACAAGAAAGAATTAAAGGATTAAGAATATGGAAGAAATATTGAGTTTATTCACGTCAGAGCCGCTTTTTGAGGCATGTTCTGCGCTGTTAAACCAACTCAGCATTAAGTTCAATCGTCAGACAGCACAATCCTTAAGTTTTTGGAACTTGTATGGTAACAATACTAGGTCCAAAGAGCTTCAAAAGGTTGTGGAAATGTTAGCTGGCACATATTTCATTGGTGTTGTTAATGACGACACCCTTCAAGGCAATAGTAACGATAGTTCTATTGAGGATGAAATTAACAAGGCACAAGACGAACATTATCAAGGAATGGTAATCTTTGCTGTACAAGTAAAGGAAGGACAAAGTCTTTCTCGTAGTCAGCAGGCAACTATTACTCGTGCTTTCAACCGTATCATTCATCAAATGCCAGTAACATTGTTGATATTGGAGGGAAAATACCTATCCATTGCAACATGTGAAAGAAGTCAGTATAGTCAACAATGGCTTGAAGGCGAAAAACTGGGCAAAGTAAGCCTTCTTAGAAATGTCAATTGTCTTAAGCCACATCGTGGGCATATTGATGTATTAAAGTCAATTGGAGACAAGAGGTATACATCATTTGATAAACTATATAAGCATTGGAAGGAAGTGTTTTCCAGCGAATTGCTTACTCAAAAGTTCTATTCAGAGTTACAGAACTGGTATTTCTGGGCTGTCAAAAATGTTTCTTTCCCTAATGACATCGAAGATGATACAGATGATCAGAAATACAATAATGAGAACGTTATTCGTCTTATTACTCGTTTGATGTTTGTGTGGTTCCTCAAACAAAAGCATCTGGTAAATCCAGATTTGTTTGATGAGGAAAAGCTACACAGCATCTTGAAGAATTTTGATCCCCTGAGTGATGATACTAACTATTATGTTGGTATCATCCAGAATTTATTCTTCGCTACACTTAATCAGGAGATTACTAAACGTAAGTTTATCCAGCCCTCACGGATTCTCGATCCGACATATCACAATATAAAAACCTACTATCGAAATCAGAAGTTGTTTATAGACGAGAACGACGAGGACAAGATAATCAGTCTGTTTAACCAATCACCATATGTGAATGGTAGCCTTTTCGAATGTCTTGACAACAAGCAATATGATGGTAAAACATTCTATTGGGATGGATTCAGCCAGCACAAACGTTTTAAGAGCGGGTTGCTGAAACAGGCAGTCGTTCCAAACTTCCTCTTCTTTACTGGTGAAGATGCCAAAGAGGTTGACATGAGAGAAGAATATGGTAAAAGTTCAGAACACAAGGTTAAGGTATCTGGACTGTTAACCATTTTGACCAAGTATCAGTTTACTATAGAAGAGAATACGCCCTTAGATGAAGATGTAGCATTAGATCCAGAGCTATTAGGACGTGCTTTTGAAAATCTATTAGGAGCATTTAACCCAGAAACGCAAAAGACTGCTCGTAAGAATACTGGTTCATACTATACGCCTCGTGATATAGTGAACTATATGGTTAGAGAAAGTATACTCTCACATTTAATATCTTCCTGTCCAGCTGTTCCAGAAAGTATGCTGTCATCTGTTTTGGATTATCATGAAACAGATAAACCAAATGGGATTACTGAGGAACAAACCAAACAAGTTGTAGAGGCTGTGTATCATTGCAGGGTTCTTGATCCTGCTTGCGGTTCTGGAGCATTCCCAATGGGTGTTCTTCAATTGCTCGTTCATATTCTACAGAAGCTTGACGAGAATAATAAGTACTGGTACAAGATTGTGATGGAGCAAGCAATGGAGGAACTGAAACGTATTGGTTCAGAAACGGAAGAAGAACGCCAGCGGTTATCTGCAGAAATCAACAGAACGTTTGAAGAGAAAGTAGATGACCCTGATTACACTCGTAAGCTGTATATTATCGAGAAGTGTATTTATGGCGTTGACATTCAAACTGTTGCTGTCCAAATTAGCCGTTTGCGTTGCTTCATTTCTTTGTTGTGCGAACAGCCAACATGCAATGATCCCGGTAAAAACTATGGCATTAAGCCGCTTCCTAACTTGGAAACCAATTTTGTTGCAGCTAACACGTTGTTGTCCTTGAATTTGAGTAGTGAGGAAGAGTCGTTGTTACGTGAGGATGAAGTAACACCACTCATTACACAACTACGAGAAGTTCGCCATTTGTTATTTATGCCTCGTGACAACCAAGCAAAAAGAGAATATAAGGCAAAAGACAAATCTATAAGAAAACAAATTGACGACAAGATACAGGAAATCTACAATAGACGCCTGGCTGAAGCAATTGAAAAGCAAGATGTGGCTATAGCAGATATCAATTCGAAACTCTCACAAATGGGAGATGACTTCGATGAAAACCAGACAGAAGAAGTGACTGAATATGATATCTTTGGAAATGCTACAACCAAAGTTGTAAAGAAAACGACCCCCAAAACCATATTACTTGCCAGCCTAAAAAGAGCATTAGACGAGAAGAACCGTTTAGAAAACGACAATAGGTTGAGTTTTATTATCAAAAAGATAAGAAGGCTAGTATCATGGGATCCGTTTGATCAGAATGTGTCAAGTCAATTCTTTGAGCCAGAATGGATGTTCGGAATATCTGATGGTTTTGATATCGTTATTGGTAATCCTCCATATATACAGCTACAGGCTGAAAAAGGGAAATTAGCCAACCTTTATTCACCATGCGGATATGAAACCTTTAATCGCGGGGGTGACATATATTGTTTGTTCTACGAAAAAGGTAATAACCTGCTAAAAGCAGATGGTTCACTTTGTTACATTACATCTAACAAATGGATGCGAGCTGGATATGGTGAAGAATTAAGAGTTTACCTTACAAGCAACACAAATCCCACTCGTTTGATTGATTTCGGTGAGACACATGTGTTTGAGAGTGCAACGGTTATGACAAACATTCTTAAATTTCAACATGCCGTTAATAACTATAATCTAATTTCAACACAGATAAAAGAAGATTTTCAAACGCCAAGTGCGCTAAAAGATTATGTGGACAGTCATAACATGATTTGTGGATTTGAGGGGAATGAGAGTTGGGTAATCATGTCCAATGAGAAGAAAGCCCTCAAACACAAGATAGAAAGAATGGGCACACCTTTATCGGAATGGGATATTAAGATAAACCGTGGAATAATAACCGGCTATAATCCTGCATTCATAATCGATACTCCCACACGCAATGACATTTTATCAAATTGTAAAAGTAAAGATGAGGAAAAAAGGACAGAAGATTTGATAAGGCCAATGCTTCGTGGAAAGGATGTGTTAAGCTATGGATTTAAATGGAGCAAATGGCTCATTGGAACCTTCCCGTCTCGTGAACTGAAGATTGACAACTATCCTGCAGTAAAAGAATTTATGCTATCCTTTACAAAGGAAAGGCTTGAACAGACAGGGAAAACATACGAGATTAATGGAGAAAAAATAAAATCCCGCAAGAAAGCCTGTGGAGAATGGTTTGAAACACAAGATAGTATTGCATATTGGCAAGATTTTGATAAGCCAAAGATAATCTATCCTAATATGACAAAGTATCTACCATTCTATTATGATGAAAAAAAGTTTTTTACGAATCAGAAATGTTTCATCCTAACGGGGGCTCATATGTCATATTTGACAGCCTTTTTGAATTCATCCTTATTCAAGTATTGTTTTTTTGATGATTTCCCCGTACTTTTTGGAGGTGCTCGTGAACTAAGCAAAATATTTTTCGAGAAAATACCCGTCCTAGATGTCGATGATGCCACCGATGATGATTTCCGCGATATAGTACTGGATATTCAAAAAGAATATTCTGAAGAAAAGGCTAAAATGATAGATACTAAAATCTTTGATCTATATGATTTGTCTCCAGAAGAAAGAGAGATGATAGGTTATATTGATTTCCATGGTGCTGGTGATGATGAAGAAGATGATGATGACGACGACGAATAACTAAAAGGAAAAAGATATGTCAAGACTGAGTGATTTATATAAGGCAATGGAAACATTGCGAAAGGAAGGGGTCTCAACAGATGATCTTGAGCAAAAGGTAGGAGAATTAGAGGAAGAGATCATAAAAAAAGAGATTCTTCCCGTAGTAACAGAGACCATTGCACCTGCACTAAAACAAGTGCAACGGGAGTTGGTTTTAGTGGTTGACTATATCCCCAATAATCCCATAAGTGTTCACTTATCGCGTAAAACGAACATTACCGAGCTGTTGGATGCCAAGATTATGGAGATTGATCCGCAAGCAGAGCATAAAGAAGGCAAGAAACACGAGAAGCCAATAGAGCGTTTGAATGGCAAATCGTTGCTGAAAGTTACTTTCCCAGATGGTACAGTAATAGCTGACAAAAAGGCAAAAGTCACTTTCGCAGAGACAATCAAGCGCATTGGGCTAATGAAGGTACGCAACTTAGGTATATCATTCTGCCATGTACCTCTTGTATCAAACACCCTAGACAAAAAATATGGAAATGCTCAGATTCCTGTAGGTGATGGCCTATATGTTATGACTCATAGTAGTACGCACGACAAGAAAAAACAACTTGACAAAATATCTCAGGAACTGGGGTGTGCTCTCATTGTTGAGGAATTTACACCAGTAAATAAGTCTATTCGTAGGCCTGTAATTAATGAAGATGCCTCACGTTGGAATCTTCCAATCAAAATTCAATTTCAGTGTTATTTAGAAGATAAGAAAACAGAGAGCACAGCCAAAAGTTATAGCAGCACATTAGACAATGCGGTCCGTAATTGGATAAACAAGCAGGTTGACGAACACGCTGATTCTGTTTTCAGCTACACTTCATCAGAAGATGTACGTCTCTGCATAGAGATGCTTAATGCCTCTGCTGACTATGTGGCAGAAAATGACCGCAAGCATCATTCCATGTCAGCTGCCCTAAACCAATATCTGCGGTTTATTGAGGAGTGGGAAAGCAGAAGACGAGAATAGGTATATCGAACAAGCATGAGGGGCAAGACTATCAATATTAGCTCGTATCAGCTGTCTAAGACTAAGGATGTACCCGTCAAGAGTTTAGATTTCCGTGACGAGTACATTATGATGGGAACTGTACGTATAAACTGCAAGGCTTCAAAAATGTGCTATAATTTCGTCAAGCATCAGACGAAAGAGTGCATTTCTTTGCAATTATTTAGTCCTGAACAAATATTTGTGAGCAACATAACATTGAGACGAATCTGTCAAATGTTAGATGACCTCTATTATGGAAGAACTGCCTCACAAAAGGATCTGATACCTGCATCATTGATAGACTTCTACGACGGTTATATCATGTATAACGGGAGAAGAATAGACTGTAAAAGGTCCAAATTTAAATATAACTCATTCAAGAAACTATCCCATATGCCTAATCCGCATTATCGTGATGGTGATGATTTTTTGATGCTAAATGCATTACTTGATAAATTAAAGGAGTGTGACGAACTAACCTCTTCGTCAACTATTAAAGCCTATTTTTCGGAAAAAGTAATGCAATTAGGGCCTAATAATGGGTTGCGCATTGACATGTCAGGAGATTTTAGTTTTTTACGCTATTCTTATAAAAAGCTTCCCGGGAATTTTGTAAGGAGATATATAGATAAGGGGTGTGATCTAAACGAATTACCTTTATATATTCTGCATGTCAATTCTGAAAGCATTGAACGTATAATAACTCCCATTTTAGACACGTTTATGCAAGTCACTGCGTATGATTATCTATTTGACAAGGGCAATCTCCCAGACAGGAAACTTAATGAACTGTTTTGTGAGATGAGGAAAGAAAGCGTTAGGAAGAAATTTATAGAAAAGATTCAAACATCAATGCTTTTTAGTCCTGTTACTATTGACAACACATTCTATGGATTCACAATTAACATCAAGTTCGATGAGTGGGTTCAAAATGGAGGTAGTAGTATGAAGGAGAATTGTTCATTTAAACCCGTTAGTTCAAGAATACTTGTTGATTTGAAACAAAAGAAGATTCTCTTGCTCTCAGATAGTAAGAATCTTTCAGCTCTTTTATTTGGCTATAAAACAAACAACTGGCAAATGGTGACATACTTCTTAATCTCTTACTTCTCTTCTGAGTGTCGTTATAAAAGAAGTCTTTTGCCTCTGTCAATTTTGAATGCAATAGGCATAGACAAAATAACCAAAGCATACAGGACAACAGAAGAGAATTGTTTCGTATCTGGTAACTGGTTTGCCATACTGAATAGAAATAACAAGATTCAGCAACGATATTATAATGAATTAGTCACTAACCAATAAATTGACTATTATATGGAAGCAGATGTTTACACGAGTGCCTACGTCGGGCGAAATTCAGTCAGCAGCATCGGACAAAATCAGTCACTCACGAGTCTGCTAAACTAATTTCGCGGCAAAGTTAATCATTTTTTCCTTAAACTCGATCCTTTTAACTCAAATCTTTGTGCCGTATGCACGATTCTGTCCAGGATTGCATCCGCAGCAGTTGAGTTTGACTTCATCATATCGTACCAGTTTGCCACAGGCAGCTGGCTGACGATGATGGTTGACTTCATGGCATGACGGTCCTCCATCAGTTCCAGAAAGTCGAGCATCTGCTGCTTATCCAGAGATCGTACTCCGAAGTCGTCGATGATGAGCAGGTCGGTATCAGCTATACGATTGAAGAATTTGGTCAGCGTACCCTCCATGCGTGCCATCGCTATCTGCTCGAAGAGCTTGAAGATGTTGTAATAGCGCACCTTGAAGCCAAGCATACAGGCTTGATGGCCAAGTGCCGTGGCGAGCCAGCTCTTCCCCGTGCCTGCAGGTCCTGTGATGATAATTGGGACGCCTCCCTTGATGTAGGCACAGGTGGCCAGCTCCATGACACGGTTCTTGTCCAGTCCCCGACTGACATCGAACTAGGTTTCCACGATGGTTGCCTGATAACGGAAGTTGGCAGTCTTGAGAAGCCTTGCTATGAGTGACTGATTTTGCTCCGACGCTGAATTCTGTCGTTTTGACTGAGTGAGGCCCTGTTTTTCCGTTTCCACTGACTGATTTTGCTCCGATTGTCGCTGATTATCAGGACCTTCTTCTGCAAAACTGACTGATTTTGCTCCGACGGAAGGGTGTTTTGCCACCCTCTAGAGCCTTGTCAGGAGACAGTGACTGAATTTGCTCCGATTTTCGGGCCGTTTTTCGGGCTTTGACTGAATTTGCTCCGACGAAAAGGCTGTTTTATGGCCTGTTTTTGTCGAATTCTGCTCAATTTACCCCATTCAGCTGACTGAATTTTGCCGACTAAACTGACTGAACATGCTCCGACGTGTGTAGGGATTAAAATCGAAGCCTCTGCAGAGAGCCTGAATGCGCTGAACAGCCAGTGCGACACCATCAAGGATGCTGTCATTGATGAGTTGAGAAAGAAACTCGATGCGTCAAATTCAACGTTCATATCCGACCACAAGACCAATCTCAATGAGTTGGCCAGAGATGAGAAGCAACAGCTACTTACCTTCCGGTGCGATATGAACAACGCACTTTCCCACTACGGCTTCTGGTGCTCACCCAAGGTGTTTTTGTGGCTTCTCGGTATCTTTGTTTTTTGCTTTTTGGTAACAGTCATGACAGTATCCCTGTTGATTGCCGGCAACCTCCAGTTCAGAGTCCTCTAAGAATTATTTCTAGTCCCAGTTCATCGTGTATGATGTTCTGGGACTTTCTGATTAATCCTCTTCTAATATTTCTGGAAATAACATCATGTGCTCTAAAGGAGCTGAATTACCAAACATAAACTCGCTATAACGCGTGATATTATCATAGGTGGCTAAGAAACAAAAATCGTTGATAGCATATATGTCATTAGGATTCAGCATTATTTGACCGAGAATAGTTTTAAGACATTTATAACGC
>Ga0310786_10007375_pt1 | contig 14336 bp, 10 predicted proteins | sample AusTroGonzalo_MG_FD_203881 | JGI IMG/M metagenome (GOLD analysis project Ga0310786, IMG submission 203881) | Bovine rumen microbial communities from tropical cattle in Woodstock, Queensland, Australia - Gonzalo_03 (v2) (version 2) | ecosystem: Host-associated > Mammals > Digestive system >... | reverse complement strand
CATCAAGGGCGGATATGCTATCCCGGCATTCAATTTCAACACTATGGAGCAGATGCAGGCTATCGTACAGGCTGCAGTCGAGACCAAGTCACCGGTTATCATGCAGGTATCAAAGGGTGCCCGTAACTATGCCAACGCTTCTATCCTGCGTTATATGGCCGAGGGTGCTGTCGCATATGCCAAGGAACTGGGTTGCGCCCATCCTGAAATCGTGCTTCACCTTGACCACGGAGATTCATTCGAGCTCTGCAAGGACTGCATCGACATGGGTTTCTCATCAGTAATGATTGACGGTTCACACCTTCCTTATGAGGAGAATATAGCTCTTGCCAAGAAGGTTGTTGACTATGCTCACAAGTATGATGTGACAGTTGAGGCTGAGCTTGGTGTCCTGGCAGGTGTTGAGGATGAGGTTTCGGCCGCAGAGTCACACTATACCAAGCCTGAGGAGGTAATCGATTTCGCTACCCGTACAGGTTGCGATTCACTGGCTATCTCAATAGGTACCTCTCACGGTGCACACAAGTTCACTCCTGCTCAGTGCACACTGGTCAACGGCGTTCTGGTTCCGCCTCCATTGGCATTTGACGTGCTGGCCGAGATAGAGAAAAAACTTCCCGGATTCCCCATAGTCCTGCACGGATCATCATCAGTTCCTATGGATGAGGTCAACACCATCAACAAGTACGGTGGTAAGCTTGAGGCCGCTATCGGTATCCCCGAGGAGCAGCTCCGCAAGGCTGCCAAGAGTGCTGTCTGCAAGATCAACATCGACTCTGACTCACGTTTGGCCATGACTGCTGCTATCCGTAAGCACCTGGCTGAGCATCCCGGAGACTTTGATCCCCGTCAGTATCTCAAGCCCGCCCGCGAGAACATGAAGAAGATGTACATCCACAAGATTGTAGAGGTACTCGGTTCAGACGGCAAGCTTCTGCAGAAGTAAGACACACCATAAACACACATACATTGATAATGGAGAGGACAGGTTCTTCTCCATTATTTTTTTGTTTCATACTAAATAAAATAAGGTTTGGAGCGTTCTAATCCTGAAAATTCATTAAGTTTGTAGGATTATTGCTTGATGTGTATGAATATCCGGTCATTGTTTGTTGTTCCTTTCCTGGCACTACTTGCATTTGCATCATGTGCAGAGAAAGAATTCAAGACTATTGATGACGGCGTTGTGGTCAACGTGAAGGAGCCTTTGAAGGATGGCCCCCAGAAGGTGCGTCTGACTGTGATGTCAGACAGAATAATTCGTGTTACCTCTACACCCGACAAATCGTTCCATGACCGTAACAGCCTGATAGTATTGCCCGATGCTGCCAAGGGAGCCGGATTTGTAATACGTGACAGCAAGGAAGAGGTGGAACTTCAGACCGCGGGCTTAAGCGCGTTCGTGAACAAGAATGACGGTAGGGTGAGGTTCACTGATGCTGGAGGCAATACGATTACAAATGAGACGGAACCTGCACGCTTCACGCCCATAACCGTGGACGACACTCATGGCTATACTACAATAAACCGTTTTGATACACATGAGGATGAAGGCCTTTACGGATTGGGACAGCATCAGTCTGACCAATGGAACTATAAGGGGCAGAACGAGGAACTCTATCAGTACAACACCAAGATAAGCATTCCGTTTGTAATCTCATCGAACGGATACGGCATCCTGTGGGATTCTTATTCACAGGGCCGTTTCGGTAATATCGAGCCTTACAAACAGCTTAACCGTCTGTTCAAGCTGTATGACAAGGATGGAAAGCAGGGCAGCCTTACCGGAACATATTATGCCGGAATGTTCGGGCGCACGCAGACAAGGCAGGAGGATTCCATTTACTTTGTGGATTCCGAGACTGTGAAGAACCTGCCGCGTTTAGGACAGAGGGTGGTTTATGAAGGTGCTCTAGAGGCTCCTGAATCAGGTACATACAGTTTCATTCTATACTATGCCGGTTATATCCGGGTGTTCCTGGGTGATGAGGAGGTTGTCAAGGAGCGCTGGCGCACTGCTTGGAACCCTAACTCATACAAGTTCAGCTTTGACATGAAACAGGGCCAGCGATATGACCTGCGTATTGAATGGAGGCCTGATGGTGGCACATCGTACTGCGGACTGCGTGCATACGCTCCAGTGAGCAAAGAACAGGCCGACAAGCTGACCATGTGGAATGAGATGGTCCAGGAGTCAGATTATTATCTTATATCGGGCGATGATATGGACGGCGTGATAAGCGGTCTGCATACACTGGTAGGCGGCCCCAACATGCTGCCCAAGTGGGCAATGGGATTCTGGCAGAGCCGTGAGCACTATCAGAATCAGGATGAGGTTGTGCAGACCGTACGTGAGTTCCGTCGTCGCGGCATAGGGTTGGACAACATTGTCCAGGACTGGAACTATTGGAAGCAGGATGCATGGGGATCGCATGAATTTGACGAGACACGTTACCCTGATCCAAAGAGTATGGTGGACCGCGTGCACGGCATGAACGCCCATCTTATGATTTCGGTCTGGCCCAAGTTCTATGCATCGACCGAACATTACAAGGAGTTTGATGCCAACGGCTGGATGTACACGCGGGCCGTTGAGGACAGCATACGTGACTGGGTGGGTCCGGGTTACATAGGTTCGTTCTATGATGCCTATTCGGCTGGTGCACGCGAGTTGTTCTGGAACCAGCTCAAGGACCATCTGTACGGCTATGGCATCGATGCATGGTGGATGGATGCCAGCGAGCCCAATATCCGTGATTGCGTGCCTATGGACTATTGGAAGGCATTGTGCGGACCTACGGCGTTGGGCTCATCGACAGAGTATCTTATGGCTTATTCACTCATGAATGCCCAGGCCATCTACGAGGGACTCATGAAGGAGGATTCTACCAAGCGTGTGTTCCAGTTGACCCGCTCAGGATTTGCAGGACTTCAGCGTTACTCAACTGCATCCTGGAGTGGAGACATAGGTACCAGATGGGAGGATATGCGTTCTCAGATTACAGCCGGCATGAACTATTCGCTTTGCGGTAACCCGTACTGGACAATGGATATAGGCGGTTTCTGCGTTGAGAACCGCTATGCCAATGCACAGCGTTTCTATGACCGCTCACCGGTGGAGACCGCCGACCTTAAGGAGTGGCGTGAGTTACAGACCCGGTGGTATCAGTTCGGCACTTTCTGTCCGCTTTACCGCGCCCATGGTCAGTTCCCTCTGCGTGAGGTGTGGAACATTGCTCCGTCCAATCATCCCGCATACAGGTCTATTGTATATTATAACCGTATGCGTTACCGTCTTATGCCGTATATTTACTCTCTTGCAGGACGTGCATGGCTTGAGGGCAATATCATCATGCGTGGTCTGGTTATGGATTACACGGATGATCCGGTGGCCCGCGATGTGTCCGACCAGTATATGTTCGGGCCATCCCTTATGGTTTGCCCGGTGTATGAATACAAGGCGACAACCAGGGATGTCTATCTTCCTGAGGGCCATGTGTGGTATGACTATTACAACGATTCGGTATTTGCCGGCGGTCAGACCATAGTTGCCGATGCTCCTTACGAGCGTATCCCGCTGTTCGTGCCTTCGGGGGCAATTCTGATATCGGGCAAGGATGTGAATTATGTTGATGAGCGTCCTGCCGACGAACTTACAGTTGATCTGTATTCAGGCAGTGATGGCCGGTTCCTGCTGTACGAGGATGACGGAACCACAAACGCATATCAGGATGGGGCATACTCTGTGATACCCATTTCATTTACTGAGGATGAACACAGTTGCGTCATCACATTGGGCCAGATAGTGGGTAATTACAAGGCTTTCAGCGGCAAGCGAAAGTTCAAGATCCGTTACCACATGCCCGGTAGGGTAGTGGATGCCCAAATGGATTATACAGGTGACGCGTTTGTGCGTTACCACATGATATTGAGATAATTACTAAAACCAAACAAATAAACTTATGAAGAAATATCTGTTAGGCTATGACATAGGCAGCTCCTCGGTGAAGGCCAGCCTGGTGTCAATTGAGACTGGAAAGAGTGTTGCATCGGCTTTCTATCCCGACAGCGAGGCACCCATAAAGGCCCTCAATCCGGGTTGGGCCGAGCAGGAACCCGATGACTGGTGGACATACCTCAAGAACGTGACTGCCAAGGTCATGCAGATGTCAGGCGCAAAGGGCAATGACATTGAGGCTATCGGTATCTCATATCAGATGCACGGTCTGGTGTGCGTTGACAAGAACGGCAAGGCTCTGCGTCCTGCGATCATCTGGTGTGACTCACGTGCAGTACCATACGGCGACAAGGCATTCCGCGAGATAGGTAAGGGCCAGTGCCTTACGAACCTGCTTAATTCACCGGGTAATTTCACCGCCGCCAAGTTGGCATGGGTAAAGGAGAACGAGCCCAAACTCTATGAGAAAATTGACAAGATAATGCTTCCGGGTGACTACATTGCGCTTCGTCTTACAGGTACCACCTGCACCACGGTGTCGGGTCTGTCGGAGGGCATGATGTGGAACTTCAAGGAGAATGATGTGGCTGATTTCCTGCTTGATTACTATGGATTCAGCAAGTCTCTTATACCAGAGATAAGGTCTACATTCTCAGAGCAGGGCAGAGTGTCGCTTGCAGCCTCCAAGGAGCTTGGAATAGAGGCCGGCATCCCGGTGACATACCGTGCAGGTGACCAGCCTAACAATGCACTCTCACTGAACGTGTTCGAGCCGGGTGAGATTGCAGCTACGGCAGGAACATCGGGAGTGGTGTATGGCGTGAACGGTGCCGTGAACTTTGATCCGCAGTCAAGGGTGAACACCTTTGCACATGTGAACCATACAAACAAGCAGACCCGTCTGGGCGTTCTGCTGTGCATAAACGGTACAGGTATATTGAACGCATGGACGCGCCGTAACATAATGCTTGAAGGTCTTTCATACGGTGATATGAACAAGATTGCACAGAGCATTCCTGTGGGATGCGAGGGCGTAAGCGTGCTGCCGTTCGGAAACGGTGCAGAGCGTGTACTGGGCAACCGCAACGTGGGTTGCAGCATACATGGTTTCAGCTTCAACATCCACAACCGCAACCATCTGGCACGTGCCGTGCAGGAGGGTATAGTATTCTCATTCAAGTACGGTATGGACGTTATGGTCGAGATGGGTATGGAGATTTCAAAGATACATGCAGGCAATGCCAACATGTTCCTGAATCCCGTATTCCGCGAGACGCTGGCCGGCATAACTGGTGCTACCATTGAACTTTATGATACTGACGGCTCTGTAGGTGCAGCCAAGGGCGCAGGTATGGGTGCAGGTGTCTATAAGAATCATGACGAGGCTTTCTCAACGCTTGAGAAACTCAACGTCATTGAGCCTGACAAGAAACTGGTTCCCCAGTATGAGGAGGCATACGCCCGTTGGAAGCGCATCCTCAATATGTATCTCAACGAATTCTGATATTATAAAAAATAACGCTCTAAGAGTTGATTATTTGAATTATAAATGTAACTTTGCCTTTCGCGCACTGAAAGGCGCAGAGTAGAGTATTTATTCACACTTTAATCAATAAAAAATCAATTATGGCAAAAGAGTATTTTCCCGGTTTGAAGAAGATCAAATTCGAGGGTAAGGACAGCAAGAACCCGATGGCTTTCCATTACTATGACGAGAACAAGGTTATCATGGGCAAGAAGATGAAGGATTGGCTTCGCTTTGCAATGGCATGGTGGCACACACTGTGCGCAGAGGGTGCTGACCAGTTCGGCGGTGGAACCAAGACTTTTCCCTGGATAGACGCTGATCCTCTTCAGACTGCTAAGAACAAGGTTGATGCCGGTTTCGAGTTCATGCAGAAGCTGGGTATCCCTTATTTCTGCTTCCACGATGTTGACCTGATTTCTGAGGGCAAGAACGTAGCAGAGTATGAGAAGAAAATGAAGGCTATCGTTGCCTACATCAAGGAGAAGCAGAAAGAGACCGGTGCCAAGTTGCTTTGGTCAACCGCTAACGTATTCGGTAACAAGCGTTACATGAACGGTGCTTCCACCAATCCTGATTTCGACGTTGTAGCACGCGCTATCGTTCAGATCAAGAACGCTATCGATGCTGGTATCGAGCTGGGTGCTGAGAACTATGTATTCTGGGGCGGCCGTGAGGGTTATATGAGCCTTCTCAACACAGACCAGAAGCGTGAGAAAGAGCACATGGCTACCATGCTGACCATGGCTCGTGACTATGCACGCGCTAAGGGTTTCAAGGGCACATTCCTGATCGAGCCCAAACCATGCGAGCCTTCAAAGCACCAGTATGATGTTGACACCGAGACCGTTATCGGTTTCCTCAAGGCTCACAAGCTGGACAAGGACTTCAAGGTAAATATCGAGGTTAACCACGCTACTCTGGCCGGTCACACATTTGAGCACGAGCTGGCTTGCGCAGTTGACGCCGGCATGCTCGGTTCAATCGACGCTAACCGCGGTGACTATCAGAACGGTTGGGATACCGACCAGTTCCCAATTGACCAGTATGAGCTTGTTCAGGCTTGGATGGAGATCATCCGCAACGGTGGTCTGGGCACAGGTGGTACCAACTTCGACGCTAAGACACGTCGTAACTCAACAGACCTGGAGGACATCGCTATTGCTCACATCAGCGGTATGGATGCTATGGCTCACGCTCTTGAGTCAGCTGCAAAGCTGCTTGAGGAGTCACCCTACAAGAAGATGAAGGCTGAGCGTTATGCTTCATTCGACAGCGGCCTGGGTAAGAAGTTCGAGGAGGGCAAGATGACCTTCGAGGAGGCTTACGAGTACGGCAAGAAGGTTGACGAGCCTAAGCAGACCAGCGGCAAGCAGGAGCTGTATGAGGCTATCGTTGCCATGTACGCTTAATTCCAATTGAAAATTTTGAATTGAGAATTGAGAATTAGAAAAGACCTTGCGTTCGCAAGGCCTTTTCTTTTTTTTGCGCAGATATGAGAATTCTCAATTCTCAACTCTCAATTCTCAATTTCTCACAACTTGTAGTAAGCTCCTAATACGCAGTCAAACCATTTGGATGGCAGGATTGCTTTGAGCAGGACTGAGGTTTTCTGGACAGTTGTGGCAATGATATAGCGGTTGCGGGGATGACGTTTGCGTACGATGCGGCTAATGCGGCGGGCAAGACGGTCGGGCTTGAGGCCTGAGTTCTCATCATGCTCTATACTTTCCATGGATTTTGCATAACCGGGGTAGGCGTTGGCAACACTATCTGGTAACACTTTTTTGCGCTGCGCTGTGAATGAGGTGTGGAAATCACCCGGGTTGATGACTGTTACATTAATGCCAAACTGGCGCAACTCCAGACGTAATGCCTCGCAGTAACCCTCTATGGCAAATTTGCTTGCAGAGTACATACCTTGATAAGGGAGTCCCATAAGCCCGCCTATTGAACTGAAACAAATGATGTGACCGTGACGTTGTGACCTCATTATGGGAACAATGCTGTTCAGGAAACGCACCATACCCATAAAGTTCACATCCATCTGTTGCTGTGCATCTTCAAGAGGTGTGAATTCCAACGGTCCACCTATTCCCATACCGGCATTGTTGATGAAGACATCAATATGACCTTCGGCATCGATAACTGTTTTTACGGTTGCATCGATGGATTGCTGGTTGCGCACATCGGCTTTTAGGTAGGTTACATCAGGTATGCGGTTACTCTCACGCCGATAGGTGCCATATACTTTATGGCCGTCGTGAGACAGCTGCAAGGCCATTGCATGACCGAATCCTGACGTAATGCCGGTTATAAGTATAACCATATCAGTTCTTTATGGTTACATTCAATTGTGGGTAGGCAAACTGTATGCCCTTTTGCGGCAATAGTTCGTATATCTTCTTGTTCAGGTCAAACTTGACGGGCCAATAATCCGGGGCATTGACCCATGAGCGGGTTATGAATGATATGTTGCTTTCGTTCATGGACATGAGGGCTATGAACGGATCCTGTGCTCCAGGTGTTGTGGAGTCAATAATGCGTTCGTCGGATTTGATGATGGTTCTGAGCAGTTCCATGCATAGGTCAGCATCGGTTCCGTATTCAACGTTGACCTCAATGTCAACCCGTCGCAGCGGCATTGCTGAATAATTGTCAATGTTGCCGTTGGAAAGGGCTCCGTTAGGGAGAACTATCAGGCGGTTGTCAGTGGTCAGTATCTTGGTGTTTACAATTGAAACAGACTGCACGGTGCCGCTATACCCTTGAGCGTTTATGAAATCGCCAACCTTGAACGGCTTGAAGGCCAGAATCATGATTCCACCGGCAAAATTGGATATTGTTCCGCTCAACGCCATGCCTATGGCCATACCTCCGGCAGCCAACAGTGCGGCAAAAGATGTGGTGTTTATGCCCAGTGTGCTGATTGTGATTACAATAAGCAGTACGGTTAGCGATATTGAGACAAGGGATGTAGTGAAAGATGCAATTGTCTTTTCCGTACCGCGTTTAAGGAAATGGCGTGACAATGCTTTCTTGACCCTACGTATTACCCATGCTCCAATGGCATAAATAATCAGTGCTGCCAGAAGCTTGAAACTGAATTCTATGAAACTGTGTCCCAATTCCTGCAGGAAAGTGGCAGGGTCTGCCTTGGCCTTGGCAAGCATATTGTCTGCAACGTTCTTGATGGAATCGTTCATTTCATTTATTACCTTAGGATCTATTGTAGTCTGCAGGAATTTCATGTTTCACTTTTTTTGTTTGGCGTAAAATTAAGAATTATTCCCCAAAATGCATTACTTTTGGCAATATATGAGAAAGTATGGCATCATAATATCCGTCCTGTTTGTCCTTGCCGGGTGTGGCAGAACTGAAATGAACAGGCTTAGGTCGATAGAGAAAATCCTTGATGATAATCCTGCCGAGGCTGGAGTACGTTTGGACAGTATTGAATATGAAAGCCTTAAAGGCAAGAGTCTGGCTTTATATTCCATACTCCGTACGCAGTCCGACTATTATTGCGGCAGACCTGTCTTGTCGGATTCTTTGGCCAGACTGTCAACCGATTACTGGGGCTCACGCAAAAAAGGTCACTATCCGGCCATGAGCTGGCTATCGTTAGGATATGCGTATTCCAAAATGAAGAAGGATCCGGAGGCTATCTATGCATTGCTTAAGGCCAAGGAACTCTTTACCGATACGCTTTCATTTAAGTATTTAGGTGCACTGGATCTGCTGGGCAGACACTACAATAACCGTGGGCTTTATGATGATGCAATATCCACATACAGGGATTGCCGCCGGTTGTATGAGAAGAGGGCAGACCGTAGAATGGTTTCGTTGACTGATTACAACACAGGTGTGTCATATTTCGGCAAAAAGGATTATGCCAGGGCAAAAAGCATTTTTGAAAGGTTGCTGACAGACAGATATCTGGATGCTGCGAACCGAAACTCATGTTATCTTTATCTGTCACATATAGAGAACGGCTTGCATGGAAAGGAAGGTGGAGAGAAAGAACTGGAACTGGCCAATATGTATCTTTCCGGTTGCAATGACGAGCAGGGCAGGGTGCCGGGTTATGCAATCAAGGGAATAGCTCTATATTATCTGCATGAGAATGACTCTGCGTTTGTATATCTGGAGAAAGCGCACCGGCTGTCCGATGACCTGAATACCAAGATATTGGCAGTGAAAGGTCTTGAATGGGTTGCTACTCAGATGAAACAGTACCAGTCAGCATGGAATGCTGAAATACTGAACAAGCAGTATCAGGAGCAATTGAATAAGATGTCAAACCAGTCTGAGATTACCCAGATTCAGCTTCAGCATAATGACGAGATGCAGAGCCAGCGTTACCGCTCTAAGGTTTCCAGGATTGTGCTGATCAGTATATCGCTGATAATCATATTGATAGCCGCCGTAATAATAGTGACTATCCAGCGTGACCGTAATAGAGAGGCATATTATATCAAAAAGTATGATGACCTTGTCCAGAAAAAGATGGAGGAGAAAGCACAATCCAAGGACAATCATCTTACAGAGGCTTGCAATGCTTTCCGTACAGGTATCGCTTTCAATCTGATAAATGATGTGGCATTACAGAAACGTTCGTTCCGTCAGGAGGAGAGAGATGTCGTGGTTCATGATATCAACCTTTACTTTGCCAACCCCATAGCGTCCTTACGGGAAGAAGCAGGCAGGATAGGGCAGCAGGATATAAACCTCATATTCTGTACGTTGTTAGGCTTGGATCAGGATGTTACCGCTGATATAATGTGTACATCGCGCTCCAATATGCGCAGCATCAAGTCCCGCCTCAAATCCAAGATTTCGGCAGAATCATTCTCACTTTTTTTCAAGGAGTAATACAATGGTGACACAATGGGGACGGTTCTCTTTGTGTCCCATTTACACGGATCTGTTAACACAAAGAGAACCGTCCCCATTGTGTTATTTGAACATGGAGATGGCACCGAAAACTCCAAGGCTTGCCGCGAGCATGATGGCGGCGGCCAGCAACAGGCCTAGCAGGATATAGAGTACGCTTTTCTTAAAGTCCAGGTCAAGCAGGCTGGCGGCCAGTGTGCCGGTCCAGGCTCCGGTGCCGGGTAGTGGTATTCCCACAAAAAGCAGTAATGCCATATAGAGACCCACACCGGCTTTTTCTTCAAGCTTGCGTCCGCCTTTCTCTCCTTTCTCCAGACACCAGCGGCAGAAACCGCCTATTACTTTCTTGTCCTTGCCCCAGTCAAGAATCCTGCGGGCAAATAGGAAAATGAAAGGTACCGGGAGCATGTTGCCCAGCATTGCCACTATGATGGAAGGGATAATAGGCAGATCAACACCTACGGCATACGGAATGGCTCCGCGCAGTTCAATGAGCGGGACCATGGAGATAAGAAAAACAATCAGGTATTTTTTCATATTTATTTGTTGCTGTTGTCAGTCAGTAGTTCATATTCATCGGCAGGCAATATCCGTCTTGCCAGTTTAAGCAGGTCTTCGTCTTCAGGGTCAAGCGCAAGCCCTTCATGGAGGCTTCTTGTAGCCTGCTCGCGGCGTCCTGTGCAGTATGCGGTATCAGCTATATAGTAGTAAATCTCAACATACATCTCATCGGGAACGTCATTGTCTAGCATCAGCATAGCCAGGGTGTCCATGAATTTGTCATACGCTTCCTCAAGTTTGTCCATTTCATACAGACAGCGTCCGCAATAGTAGAGCAGGGTATATGAAGCGGGGTCTTCATTGAGCAGAACCTTGTAGATGTCATATGCTTCCTTCCATTCTTCCATGCTGAAAATGCAGCTGGCCTTCATCATGCGGGCCGACTTGTTGTCTGGCTCAATCGCTTCTATGAACTCAAAGCACTCACGGGATTTTGGGAAATCATTCTTCTCATAGTATATCCGGCCCAGCTGTTCCCAATAGTAGGTGTCGTAGGCGAACTCATCAAGCAGGTGATTGTACCACTCGATGGCGGTATCTGACTGGCCGGTATCAAAGAAAAGGTCAGCCTGGAGCTCAATGAAGTTACGGGAATCGGGCGACAGCAACAATGCCGTGTCCAGCCATTTCTGGCACAGGTCAAAGTTGCGGTTGTCCATATACTTGACAATTATGTCGTTGAGCATGCCGGGGTCATCGTCACTTAACTGCACTGCCTGCGTGAACCAGGCATCCGCATCTTCCGGGCGGTCAAAAGCCAACTCTATTTCACCTTTCAGGTAGAGCAGTTCCTGATTGTTGGGGTCATGTATTGACTCGGTCAGTACCCTGGCCTCATCTTTCAGACCGCGGCGGAGCAGGTTGTTGGCCTTGGATATGAGGATGTCGGCATCGGACGGATGCAGGCGCAGTCCGTACTCTATGGCTTCGTCCGATTTGTCCAGTTCACCGTTTATGGAGTAATATTCGGCTATGTTGGCTATGTCCATGCTGTCAAAATAGATGGAACTACCGTCTGAGAGCATGTTCTCATACATGTCCAGGAGTTGTGTGAACTCCTGACTGTCATAGTATGATGCCGAATCGTCCTTCATTAAGCCTTATCCTTGACCTTGCTCCAGGTGTCCTTGAGTGATACGGTACGGTTGAAAATGAGATGACTGGGAGTGGAATCCTTATCGGTGCAGAAGTAGCCTATACGCTGGAACTGGAAGTGGTCCATGGGCTTTGTGTCTGCCAGATACTGCTCCACGAAACAGTTCTCGCGAACCTCAAGGGAATCGGGGTTCTTCATCTCCTTAAGCGCGTCTATCACGTCCATTCCCTCCTCACGCAGGCGGGCCAGTTCGTCACGCGGGTTCTCAACCTTCCAAAGGCGGTCATACAGACGGATTTCGGCTTTGACGGCGTGGGCTGCGCTGACCCAGTGGATGGTACCCTTGCACTTGCGGTTGCAGTCTGACTCACCTGTCTTGGTATTGGGAATGTATTCGCAATAAACCTCCTCAATTGTGCCGTCGGCAGCCTTCTTGCAGCCTGTGCAGAGCACTATATATGAACTCTTGAGACGAACCTCACGGCCTTGGCTCAGACGGAAATACTTGGCGGGAGCGTCCTCCATAAAGTCCTCGCGCTCAATCCAGAGCTCACGGCTGAATGTTATCTTGTGGCTTCCTGCCTCAGGATCCTCGGGGTTGTTTATGGCCTCCATCTCTTCGGTCTTGCCCTCGGGATAGTTGGTTACTATCAGCTTGACGGGGTTGATTACGGCCGATACGCGGGTGGCTCGACGGTTCAGGTCCTCACGGACGGCTGACTCCATCAGGGCCATATCGTTCAGGGCATCGAACTTGGTGTAACCTATACGGTCCACGAACATGCGGATGGACTCTGGTGTGTATCCGCGACGGCGGTAACCGCAGATAGTGGGCATGCGGGGATCATCCCATCCGGATACCATTCCGTTCTGTACCAGAGCCAGCAGATTACGCTTGCTCAGAAGTGTATAGTTCAGGTTCAGCTTGTTGAACTCGGTCTGACGCGGACGGTTGTCATCAAGGTCCTCTCCCTTTTTGAGCCAGTCTATGAACAGGTCATATAGCGGACGGTGAGGCACGAACTCAAGCGTGCAGAGAGAGTGGGTCACACCCTCAAAGAAGTCACTCTGTCCGTGCGCGAAGTCATACATGGGGTATGCCTTCCACTTGGTTCCGGTGCGGTGGTGCGGAGTCTTGACTATGCGGTAAATGATAGGATCGCGGAACAGCATGTTATTGTGCGCCATGTCTATCTTGGCACGCAGCACCATCGAACCTTCCTCAAGCTCTCCGCTGTTCATCTTGTAGAACAGGTCCAGATTCTCCTGTATGGGACGGTCGCGGTAGGGGCTGTTGATGCCGGGTTGGGTGGGGGTTCCCTTCTGTGAAAGGATGGTCTCCTGGTCCTGCTCGTCAATATATGCCTTACCCTCCTTGATAAGCTCTACTGCAAAGTCCCAAAGCTGCTGGAAATAGTCTGATGCGTAGAACTCGTTGGCCCAGTGGAATCCCAGCCATTCTATGTCCTCCTTGATTGCATCAACGTACTCGGTATCCTCCTTGGTGGGGTTGGTGTCATCAAAGCGCAGGTTGCAAATGCCACCGTGCTTTTCGGCCATACCGAAGTCAAGGCAGATTGCCTTGGCGTGTCCGATGTGAAGATAACCGTTGGGTTCCGGCGGGAAACGTGTCTGTACGCGGCCTCCGTTCTTACCCTGGGCCAGGTCTTTCTCAACCATCTCCTCAATGAAATTCAGACTTTTTTTCTCGCTGTTTTCAGTTGCAGTATTCTCTACCATTTTTGCTTTTTTATTTTGAGTGTGCAAAGTTACCTCTTTTTGCGGTTATATTATTAATTTTGACCTACTATATGAAACAAGAGATTATACTGGAACTGGTAAATACCGCAAACCGGTGTGAATGTGCGGATTTTATTGAAGGTGATCCGGTGCAGTTTCCGCACCGCTACAGTGACCGTAAGGATATTGAGGTATCGGCTTTTATATCGGCATGGATGGCATACGGAAGCCGAAAGGTCTTTCTGGGTGTGCTTGACAGGTTGCATCGGATGATGGACCAGGCTGGAGGTCCATATCGCTTCATTGTTTCCGGAGCATGGAAAGAGACAGGGCAGGGGGCAGACGTTTGTCTGTACCGTTTCTATAAATGGGTTGATTTCAGCCTGCTGTGTGAACGTTTGTCTAACATATATTCCAGGCTGGATAGCCTTGAAAACCTGTTTGTCCCGGGTGAACCGCTGGAGAAAGGCGTGCTGAACCTGTGCCGTGTGTTTGATGGCGTGAACGGAATTCCCGTGCCAGGCAGTACATCGGCCAACAAAAGACTATATATGTTCCTG
>Ga0310786_10007374_pt1 | contig 14340 bp, 14 predicted proteins | sample AusTroGonzalo_MG_FD_203881 | JGI IMG/M metagenome (GOLD analysis project Ga0310786, IMG submission 203881) | Bovine rumen microbial communities from tropical cattle in Woodstock, Queensland, Australia - Gonzalo_03 (v2) (version 2) | ecosystem: Host-associated > Mammals > Digestive system >... | reverse complement strand
AGGCTGTTCTCGTTAAGTCGTTTGCCCGTATCCACAGAGCTAACCTTATAAATGCAGGCATCCTTCCGCTCACATTCGTGAACGAGGCTGACTATGACAGTATCGCACAGGGCGACGAGCTCGTGCTTGCTGACGTGAGAAAGTCTGTTGCTGAGGGTAAGTCTGAGCTTACAGTCGTAAACAAGACAAACGGCAAGGAGATACCTGTACTCTGCGAGCTTTCCGGACGTACAAAGGATATTATGCTTGCAGGCGGACTTCTCGATTATACAAGAGAGTCCATGAAGTGATAAATGTCGCTTATCATAAAAAGTAACGCTTCATCGGCAAAGGGCGGGCTTGGATTTCTCTTGTTCCTTGCAGTCCTGCTCTTTGCTGTATGGGTGCTGAAGATATACAAGTCCATGCAGTACGGTAAGCTTTCGACCGGTCAGAAAGTGTTCGATGCGGTCGGTACTGTCCTTCTGCTCGGACTTGTGATACTGCTTCTTATACCGCTTTTCAGGTAAGTATGTATGAAAACAACACTTAAAGGCAATGCAAGATATTTCCCCGGATGTTTATATGCCCTGCTGATATCAGCTCCTGTGTTAATAATAATCGGAATCCTGATAAAACCCGGTTACAAAAACTTAGGAACTCCCGGCATAGTGTTCATATTCGTTATTTGCGTTCTGATATATATCATGTTTATGAGCGTTGGAAAAAGGATATTTGAATCCACGCAGAAGAGTTATGAAAAGAAGGGCAAAACTGCTGAAAAAGCAAAAAAATATGCAGAGATCACAGAGGCCATAGTATTCTTTTTCGGGGTTGTAGTTATAGCATTCGTAGTCACTATACTGCAGCAGAATATCGGTTTCTGATATCACTTTTCTGATTTTTCAGATAAACGTAGCAGTGATCTGTATCGCTTGTCTGCATTTTCTTTCTAAGATATTCACCGGAATGAATAAGAGGACTACATAAATAATCAGCGGCATCCTTACCGTTGCGATATTTGTTTTTTCCTTATAATTATATAATCCAAGGAGGTAACACCAATGGCTAAGATAACTATGAAGACTCCGCTTGTCGAAATGGACGGCGACGAGATGACCAGGATCCTCTGGAAGTGGATCAAGGAAACTCTTCTCGAACCTTACGTGGAGCTCAATACAGAATATTACGACCTCGGTCTTGCTCATCGTGAGGAGACAAAGGATCAGGTAACTATCGACTCAGCTGAGGCTACAAAGAAGTACGGCGTTGCTGTAAAGTGCGCTACTATCACTCCTAACGCAGCAAGAATGCCTGAGTACAATCTCTCACAGATGTGGAAATCCCCGAACGGAACGATCCGTGCGGCTCTTGACGGAACTGTTTTCCGTACTCCTATCATTGTTAAGGGCATCGAGCCTTATATCCCCACATGGACAAAGCCTATCACTATCGCACGTCATGCTTACGGTGATGTTTACAAGAACACTGAGATGCGTGTGAACAAGGGCAGCAAGGCTGAGCTTGTTGTTACCGATGAGAATGGCAACGAGACACGCGAGCTTATCCATGATTTCAAGAAGTGCGACGGCATAATCCAGGGACTTCACAACCTTGATGATTCTATCGCAGGCTTCGCAAGAGCTTGTCTCAACTACGGTCTTGATCTCAAGCAGGACGTTTGGTTTGCTTCCAAGGATACTATTTCCAAGAAGTACGATCACCGCTTTAAGGATATTTTCCAGGAGATATTCGACAACGAGTACAAGGAGAAGTATGAGGCAGCAGGTATAGAGTATTTCTACACACTTATCGACGACGCTGTAGCTCGTGTTATACGTTCAAACGGCGGCTATATCTGGGCTTGCAAGAACTACGATGGCGATGTTATGTCTGATATGGTATCCACAGCTTACGGAAGCCTTGCAATGATGACATCTGTTCTCGTTTCTCCGGATGGTATCTATGAGTATGAGGCTGCACACGGTACAGTTCAGCGTCACTACTACAAGTACCTCAAGGGCGAGGAGACTTCCACAAACTCTGTTGCAACTATTTTCGCATGGAGCGGAGCCCTCAGAAAGAGAGGCGAGCTCGACGGTACACCTGAGCTCTGCGCTTTTGCTGACAAGCTTGAGAAGGCTACTATCCAGACTATCGAGGACGGTGTTATGACCGGCGATCTTTACCTCATATCCAAGCTTGAGAATAAGAAAAAGGTCGATTCCAAGACCTTCCTTGATGAGATAAAGCTCAGACTCGATAAGCTGATGTGATCTCTCGCGGAAAGAGGGATAAAAATGCCAAAAAACACTATCTCAAATTCTGTTATCAGGAGACTGCCGCGTTATTATCGTTTTCTCGGTGAGCTTGAGGCAAACGGCTATGTTCGTATTTCTTCGCGTGAGCTTTCTGAGAAAATGGGACTGACTGCCTCACAGATAAGGCAGGATTTTAACTGCTTCGGCGAGTTCGGACAGCAGGGCTACGGCTATAATGTCAGCGACCTCAGAGACGAGATCGGAAAGATACTCGGTCTCAGCAGGCAGACTCCGATGATACTAATAGGTGCCGGAAATCTTGGAAAAGCGATAGCCTCGCACCTTGATTTCAACAGCAAAGGCTTTTCACTCATAGGCGCGTTCGATGTGAATCCCGAGATAATAGGGAAGAACATAGCAGGTCTGACCGTTATGGATGTTGCCGGACTTGCGGAGTTCTGCGCGGAGAATAAGCCTGTCGCGGCTATACTCTGTGTTCCGATGAGTGCTGCTTCCAGCGCTGCTGAAATGCTTATAAGCTACGGTGTGAAGGCTTTTTGGAATTTCACACACTACGATCTTCGTATCGGACACAAGGACATCATAGTTGAGAACGTTCACCTTGGAGACAGTCTTACAACGCTGTCTTATGGGCTGAATACAATGTACGAAAATAAATGACAGGATAGTGCTGTAAGTATCACTGCGGAGACAGCTCCGCGGTGATATTCAGCATATCGAATGTGAAAAAAATAACGAAGTTTTTGCGGAGATATAGCAAAGAAGGAATAATCATATTCCCAAATTATATTATGTGCAATATTTCGTGAAACAGGCGTAGCTTCCTGAGTTTGCAATAAACAGGCGAAAGCTTGTGTGAACTGTGGTTAACACTGAATAAAACGCTCTGTTATTTCGTACAAAATAAATATCATTTCATACAGGCGAGGATATGATTACGGATATATGTTGTTATAACGTAGGAACTTCCGGTCTGACTGCGAAGAAATGCATTGTTAAGAATATATCAATATATGAATAGCGATATTCTTAATGTGAATTTGAATTTCACGGCACTTACTGATATACTTATATTATAAGTATAAAGGGCGAGTATGCCCAAAATTATTACTGGAGTGGATATTATGGATTACCGTATTGAACATGATTCTATGGGCGAGGTCAAAGTGCCTGCCGATAAGTACTGGGCTGCCCAGACTGAGCGCAGCCATGAGAATTTCCTCATTGGCGTAGGCATCGAGACTATGCCGAGAGAGATAACCCACGCCTTCGGTATCCTTAAAAAGGCTGCCGCTATCGCTAACAATGAACTCAAGCCCGAGAAAATGACCGATAAGAAGCTCTGTGCTATCTCACAGGCTTGTGATGAAGTCATCAGCGGTGCTCTTAACGAGCATTTTCCGCTTGTTGTATGGCAGACCGGCAGCGGTACACAGTCTAATATGAACGCAAATGAAGTTATCGCAAACCGCGGAAATGAGATCGCAGGCGAGAAGCTTCTCCACCCCAATGACGATATCAATATGAGCCAGTCCTCAAACGATACATTCCCGACAGCTATGCATATTGCTGCGGTAATTGCTATCGAGGACAAGGTCCTTCCTGCTATAGATACTCTGGTAGATACTTTCAAGCGTCTTGAAGATGAAAATGAAGGTATCGTAAAAAGCGGAAGAACTCACCTTCAGGATGCTACTCCCATTAAATTCTCTCAGGAGATAAGCGGCTGGAGAGCTTCCCTTGAAAAGGACAGGAAGATGCTGGTGAATTCATGCGAAGAACTGAAGGAGCTCGCACTTGGCGGAACTGCTGTCGGAACAGGTCTCAATGCACCTGCCGGATTTGCTGAGAAGTCAGCTGAAGCAATCAGCAACCTCACCGGAAAGAGATTTGTTACTGCTCCCAATAAGTTCCACTCTCTCACTTCAAAGGATGAGATAGTATTTGCTCACGGCGCTCTGAAGGCACTTGCTGCTGATATGATGAAGATCGCAAATGACGTAAGATGGCTTGCTTCCGGTCCGAGAGACGGTCTCGGTGAGATATTCATTCCCGAGAATGAGCCCGGTTCTTCGATCATGCCCGGCAAGGTCAACCCCACTCAGTGTGAACAGGTAACAATGGTCGCTGTTCAGGTAATGGGGAACGATGTTGCAGTAGGAATGGCTGCTTCACAGGGCAACTTCGAGCTGAACGTGTTCATGCCTGTATGCGCTTACAACTTCCTCCAGTCCGCAAGACTTCTTGCTGAATCTATCATCAGCTTCAACAAGAACTGTGCAGTAGGCATCAAGGCTAACAAGGACAAGATGCACCACAACCTCCACAATTCACTTATGCTCGTTACCGCTCTCAATCCGTATATCGGCTATGAGAATGCTGCAAAGACCGCTAAGAAGGCTTTCAAGGACAATATTTCCCTCAAGGAAGCCTGTGTGGAACTCGGTTTCCTCACCGCTGAAAAGTTTGATGAGGTATTCCACCCCGAGCAGATGTGCTGAAACGAAAGGATAGGTTCTATGGAAACATTTACATATTACCCCGGCTGTACCCTGCGTACAAAGGCTAAAGATCTCGATACCTATGCGAGAGTATCCGCTGAGGCTCTGGGCATCGCCTTGGAAGAGCCTGCCGACTGGCAGTGCTGCGGCGGTGCTTATACTACCGCAAAGGATGAGATCGCTACAAAGCTCTCTGCCGTCAGGACGCTCAATGCCGCAAAGGAACTCGGCAGACCTCTCGTTACGGTCTGTTCCGCCTGCCACAACGTTATAAAGCAGACCAATTATGATATTTCCCACGATGAGGATATGGCTGCGAAGGTAAATAATTACCTCCGGCTTCCTGAGGCTTATACCGGCGAGACAACTGTTTATCATTACCTCGAACTTCTCCGCGATGTCGTAGGTTTTGATAACCTCAAGGCAAAGGTGACAAATCCTTTTACCGGAAAGAAGATAGCTGCTTACTACGGATGTCTGCTCCTTCGCCCCTCAAAGGCTCTTGCTATGGACGATCCCGAAAATCCCACTATCATGGAGGATTTCATCAAGGCTATCGGCGGCACTCCTGTGATATACGCGCAGAGGAACGAGTGCTGCGGCGGTTATATCACTATGGAGGACAAGGCTCAGGCTCACAAGAGAAGCAAGGCTGTCATGGATTCTGCTGAGGATCAGGGAGCAGATATGATGATAACTGCCTGTCCTCTGTGCCTTTACAACTTAAAGAAAAATTCCGGCTCAGAGCTGCCGGTCTTCTATTTCACCGAGCTGCTCGCTGAGGCTCTCGGCTTAAAGGAGGCAAGCAATGAATAAGAATATCAAGGAACAGGTCCTCCGTTCAAGCGGAGTGAACGTCCTCAAATGTATGCGCTGCGGCAAATGCTCAGCGACCTGTCCTTCTTACGACGAGATGGAATATCATCCGCATCAGTTTGTATATATGGTCGAGAAGGGCGATATCGAAAAGCTCATGAAGTCGGAGTCACTATACAAGTGCCTGACTTGTTTTGCCTGTGTTGACAGGTGTCCGAGAAATGTTGAGCCTGCAAAGGTAGTTGAGGCTGTACGTCTTGCAGCTGTACGTCAGCAGGGCGGAAACAGACTTTCCCCGGATATGATACCGGAGATGCTCGATGATGATCTGCCGCAGCAGGCTATCGTTACAGCTCTCAGGAAGTACGCTAAGTAAGGAGGAGCGCAAGAATGCAGAGAATAGGTGTATTTGTCTGTCATTGCGGTACAAATATAGCTGCGACTGTCGATGTTAAGGCTGTTGCAGAAGCACTCGGTCACGAGCCGGGAGTAGTTATATCGCAGGACTATCAGTATATGTGCTCCGAATCCGGACAGAATCTTGTTAAGAATGCAATAAAGGAGCATAACCTCACAGGTATCGTTATCTGTTCATGTTCTCCGCGTATGCACGAGAACACTTTCAGAAAAGCCGCTGCTGCCGCCGGACTCAATCCCTATCTCGTTGAGATAGCCAATGTTCGTGAGCAGTGTTCATGGATACACAAGGATATCGCAACGGCTACTGAGAAGGCTGTTATCCTCGGAAGAGCAGCTGTTGCAAAGGTCCACCTCAATGCGCCGCTTACTGCCGGCGAGAGCCCTGTTGTAAAGAGAGCGCTTGTAATCGGCGGAGGTATCGCAGGTATACAGACTGCCCTTGATATCGCAGAGGCAGGCTTCGAGGTAGATATCGTTGAAAAGAAGCCTACTATCGGCGGAAAAATGGCACAGATCGACAAGACTTTCCCGACGCTTGACTGCGCTGCCTGCATCCTTACCCCGAAAATGGTTGAGGCTTCGCAGAACGAGCATATCACGATTCATTCATTCAGCGAAGTTACCGATGTTAAAGGCTTCGTCGGAAACTTCACAGTAACTATCAAGAAGAAGGCTCGTTTCGTTGACGAGACAAAGTGTACCGGCTGCGGACTCTGCACAGAGAAATGTCCGATGAAGAAGGTACCCAACGAGTTCAACATGGGTCTTGACAACAGAAGCGCAGTTTATATCCCGTTTGCTCAGGCTGTACCGAAGGTCGCAACTATCGATCCTAACTACTGCATGATGCTCAAAACAGGCAAGTGCGGTGTTTGCTCAAAGGTATGTTCAGCCGGCGCTATCGACTATAAGCAGCAGGACAGTTTTATTGAACAGAAGTACGGCGCAATCGTCGTAGCAACAGGTTTTGATCCGATAAACCTCGATAAGTACGATGAATTCGCTTATAATCAGTGTCCGGACGTTGTTACATCCCTCGAGCTTGAGAGACTTATGAACGCTGCCGGTCCTAACGGCGGAACGCTTCTTCGCCCGTCTGACAAGACACATCCCCACACCATCGTATTCGTACAGTGCGTGGGTTCAAGATGTGATGACAGCAAGGGTAAGCCTTACTGCTCGAAGATATGCTGTATGTACACAGCCAAGCACGCTATGCTCATCCGTGAGAAATATCCGGATACCGAAGTATATGTCTTCTATATCGACGTCCGTACACCCGGTAAGAACTTTGACGAATTCTACCGCCGTGCAGTTGAACAGTACAATGTTCACTACATCAAGGGTATGGTCGGCAAGGTAACTCCCAAGTCAGACGGAAAGATAGACGTTCAGGCTTCCGATCTTCTTGCTAACGAGCAGCTCCATATCAACGCTGATATGGTAGTTCTTGCAGCTGCTATTGAGCCGGACAAGACTGCCCGTCCTCTTGCAACTATGCTCACTACTCAGATGGATACCAACGATTTCTTTACAGAAGCTCACCCGAAGCTTCGTCCTGTGGAGAGCGCTACCGCAGGAATATTCCTTTCCGGTGCTTGTCAGGGACCCAAGGACATCCCGGAGACAGTCGCACAGGCAAGTGCCGCTGCTGCAAAGGCAATCGGACTTCTCTGCAAGAACAGCATCACCTGCAATCCCTGCGTTGCTCATTCCGATGAGCTCATGTGCAATGGCTGTTCTTCCTGCGAAAAGGTTTGTCCTTACGGAGCAATCACATACATCGACAAGGAATTCAGAATGCCCGACCGCACCACAAAGGTTCGCCGCGTTGCAAGCGTTAATCCTGCTGTTTGTCAGGGCTGCGGCGCTTGTACGGTAGCCTGCCCGTCCGGTGCAATGGATCTCAACGGCTTCTCTAACAGACAGATCATGGCGGAGGTAGACGCGATATGCAAGTAAATGATAATAAAGATTTCCAGCCGCTGATAGTAGCCTTCTGCTGCAACTGGTGTTCTTATGCAGGAGCTGATCTGTCAGGCACAAACAGACTGAATTACCCGACTAATGTCAAGATAATCAGAGTGCCCTGTTCATGCAGAGTAAATCCCATGTTCATTCTTCGCGCATTCCAGAGAGGCGCTGACGGAGTTATCCTCTGCGGCTGCCATCCCGGAGACTGCCATTATACCTCCGGCAACTACTTCACAAGAAGAAGGATGACCCTTCTGTTCAGTATGCTCGATTTCCTTGGAATCGAACGCGACAGAACGAGAGTAGAATGGGTATCTGCCGCTGAGGGCGCAAAGTTTGCCGCAACGATGAACGAGTTCACCGAAGCTGTAAGAAAGCTCGGTCCTAACCGCAGATTGGAGGATCTCAGATGCAGAAAGCAATGATCGAAAGAGCGAAGCAGCTCCTTGACGATGGCACTGTAAAGCGTGTTATCGGCTGGAAAAGGGGAGAATTCGCCTATGATATAACTCCGGCTGTATTTGAGACTGCCGATGAGCTTGACAAGGATTTCGTCTTTGACGATTTCACCGCAGCAAACGTATCAAAGTATCTCGTCAAGGAGAGCAGCAAGGAGGGTAAGGTGCTTGCGTTCCTCAAGCCCTGCGATACATACAGCCTCAATCAGCTCACAAAGGAGCACCGCGTTGATCGCGGCAATATCTACGTTATCGGTATCCCCGGCGGTCCGAAGCTCGATATTGAGAAGATAAAGGCAAAGGGTATCACAGGCATCACCGGTATCAGGAATGAGAATTACACACTGAAGATAGAGACTATTTACGGCGAGGAGACAATGCCCTTCTATGAGGCTGTTCTCGACAAGTGCGCTTCCTGCAAGAGCAAAAAACATGTAACCTATGACGAGCTCATGGGCGAGGAAGGCGATATTCTCGAGTCAAACCGTTTCGATATGGTGGAGAAACTTGAGAATATGACTTCACAGGAACGCTATGACTTCTGGAGAAGTGAGCTTTCCAAGTGCATAAGGTGTAATGCCTGCCGCAATGTCTGTCCTGCCTGCACCTGTGAGAACTGCGTATTCGACAACCCGAAGTCCGGCATCGACAACAAGGCTCCTGCCGACAGCTTCGAGGAGAATATGTTCCACATCATCCGTGCATTCCACGTTGCCGGAAGATGTACCGACTGCGGCGAGTGTTCGAGGGTATGCCCGCAGCATATTCCGCTTCACCTGCTGAACCGAAAGTTCATCAAGGATATTAACTCTTTCTACGGCGAATATCAGGCCGGTGCTGATACAACTTCAAAGGCACCGCTCAATGAATACACAACAGACGACTGCGAGGCAAGCATCGTTCACGAAAGGGGAGTTGAATAATGCTTAAAGTATCAAAATCAAAGCTTAACGAGCTGTTCGACGCAATTGCGGCAAAGCAGACTCTTTATCTCCCTGTGGACAGAAATGACGGTGCTTCGGAGTACAAGAAATACGAAAGCGGCATGACTATGAGCAAGGCTCTGAATACAGTCCGCAGTGCAAAGGATTTCTTCTTCCCTCAGACCGAAAATCTTGTTGATTTCAAGATGGAAGGCAAGAATATAGAAGTAATTGACGTTCGTAAGGAATCCGAAGATTTTGTTATCTTCGGTGTTCGTGCCTGCGATGCAAGAAGTTTCACTATTCTTGACAAGGTATTCCTTTCAGATCCCGTTGACAGCTTCTACAAGAACAGGAGAGATCACGGTACAGTCGTAACAATGGCTTGTACACGCCCTGCCGAGACTTGTTTCTGTAAGACATTCGGCATTGATCCGACTGTTCCCGAGGGCGACTGTGCTTGTTTTGACGACGGCGAGAACATCTTCTTCCTTGCTCACAACGATAAGGGACAGAAATTTGTTGATTCCATCTCTTCACTTCTTGAAGAAGGCGATGCCAGAAAGCTTGCAGATGTTCAGGAACAGGCAAGAGCTGTCATGGAAAGACTTCCTCTTGCAAAGCTTTCCACTGAGAATTTCGGCGGCGATAAGCTCAACGAGTATTTCAACTCCGATAAGTGGGCTGGGCTTTCCGAGAGCTGTCTCGGCTGCGGTACCTGCACTTTCGTATGTCCTACCTGCCAGTGCTATGACATCAAGGACTTCAATACCGGAAAAGGTATAAAGCGCTATCGCTGCTGGGATTCCTGTATGTATTCCGATTTCACGAAAATGGCTCACGGCAACCCCAGACTTACTCAGCTTGAACGCTTCCGTCAGAGATTCATGCACAAGCTTGTGTATTTCCCTGCGAACAATAACGGCGAATTTGGCTGCGTAGGCTGCGGCAGATGTTTGTCGAAGTGCCCGATATCCATGAATATAGTCAAGGTAATGAAAGCATTGGAGGACAAGTGATGAATAACGATACATTGATACCCTACATCGGAGTTGTCACAGATATCCGTATTGATACCCCCGATGTAAAGACTTTCAGGGTCGAAGCTCCCGAGGGCGGAAAGCTCTTTGAGCATATGCCCGGACAGTGCGCTATGCTGTCCATACCCGGCGTCGGCGAGGCTATGTTTTCGATAACATCTTCGCCCACAAACAAGGAATTCATGGAATTCAGCATAAAGAAGTGCGGCTGTCTCACCGAATGGCTTCATGCTATGGAGGTCGGACAGATGATAACCGTCAGAGGCCCCTATGGAAATGCTTTCCCTGTGGAGACTGAACTGAAGGGTAAGGACCTTCTCTTTATTGCCGGCGGTATCGGTCTTGCACCGCTCCGCTCTGTCATCAACTATGTTCGTGACAAGCGTGAAAACTACGGCGATATACAGGTCATCTACGGCTCGCGTTCAAAGGATGATCTCGTTGATTATCAGGAGATACTCAATGAATGGATGACTGATGACGGAGTTGAGGTGAACCTCACTATCGACAATGCTCAGGAGGGCTGGGACGGTCATGTCGGATTTGTTCCGAATTACGTCAAGGAGCTTGATCCTTCCATAAACAAGACAGTTCTTATCTGCGGACCTCCGATAATGATAAAGTTCACTCTTGCCGGACTCAAAGAGCTCGGCTTCAAGGAGACACAGGTCTACACCACTATGGAACTTCGCATGAAGTGCGGTGTAGGCAAGTGCGGCAGATGCAATATCGGCAATAAGTATGTCTGCAAGGACGGCCCCGTATTCCGTTTCGATCAGCTCGGCGAGCTGCCGGACGAGTATTGATCTCAGGAGGTACAATAATGGATAATATGATAAACGTTTATCTGTTCGGCAAGAAGTATCAGGTGCCGGCAGGTCTTACGATAATGACAGCTATGGAATATGCCGGATATGAGCTTGTAAGAGGTTGCGGCTGCCGCAACGGCTTCTGCGGTGCCTGTGCTACTATTTACAGGATCAAGGGCGAATCTCAGCTCCACGGATGTCTTGCCTGTCAGACAGAGGTTCAGGAGAATATGTATGTTGCAACTCTCCCGTTCTTCCCGCTCGAAAAGAGAACATACAATATAGAGGAAATAAAGCCTGACCAGCAGGTCATGATGCAGCTCTATCCCGAGATATATGCCTGTGTTGGATGTAATGCCTGTACAAAGGCTTGTACTCAGGAGCTCAATGTTATGCAGTACATCGCCTACGCACAGCGCGGTGAATACGACAAGTGTGCTGAGGAGAGCTTCGACTGTGTTATGTGCGGAGTATGTTCTTCAAGATGTCCTGCCGGTATCTCACATCCGCAGGTAGCTATGCTCGCAAGACGTCTCAACGGCAAGTATATCGAGCCTGAGTGCGGACATCTCAGCGACCGCGTAAACGAGATCAACGAGGGTATCTTCGATGAAAAGATCGAGGAGCTCATGGTCAAGGCTGTGGACAATATCGACGAGATCAAGGCAATGTACAATAACCGCGAGATCGAGAAATAAGGGGGAGAGAGTATGTACAAGATCGAAAAGCTCAACGAGCTTGCAAAGGTAGTTGCTGAAAAGAGAGCTGCAAATGCTGCACTCGAACCCAGAAGAATGACCGCTGAGGAAAAGGATGCTCTTCTCGCTGAATTCCATCCGGATTATAAGCAGGATGAGTTCACAGTTCTTTCTGCAGGCGTTAACAAGGGTGATAAGGTCCCCACTCAGCTTGCTGCTCTTTTACAGGGCAAGAGCCGTATCAGTGCCGCTGACGTTGACCTCAGCAAGCCTGACTATGAGACAGATGTCCTCATAATCGGCGGCGGCGGAGCAGGTGCTTCCGCAGCTATCGAAGCTGACGAAGCCGGTGTAAATGCAATGATAGTAACTAAACTCCGTATCGGTGACGCTAACACTATGATGGCTGAGGGCGGTATCCAGGCTGCTGACAAGCCAAATGATTCGCCTGCTATACACTTCATCGACGCATTCGGCGGCGGACATTTCGCTGCAAAGCCTGAGCTCGTAAGGAAGCTCGTTACAAAGGCTCCCGAGGCTATACTTTGGCTCAATAAGCTCGGAGTTGAGTTCGACAAGGAAGCTGACGGCACTATGGTGACAACTCACGGCGGCGGTACTTCACGCAAGCGTATGCACGCTGCAAAGGATTATTCCGGTGCTGAGATAATGCGTACACTCCGTGACGAGGTACTCAACAGAGGTATACCCGTTATCGACTTCACAGCAGCAGTTGAGCTTATACTCGACAAGAACGGAAAGGCTGCCGGTGCTGTTCTCATGAATATGGAGACAAAGGAACTGCTCGTTGCAAAGGCTAAGACAGTTATCATCGCAACAGGCGGTGCAGGAAGACTTCATTATCAGGGCTTCCCGACTTCCAACCACTATGGCGCAACAGCTGACGGTCTTATCCTCGGCTACAGAGTAGGCGCTAAGCTCCTCTATGCTGATACTCTCCAGTATCACCCGACAGGTACAGGATATCCCGAGCAGATATTCGGTGCTCTCGTTACCGAGAAGGTACGTTCTCTTGGCGCTAAGCTCGTTAATATCGACGGAGATGTATTCATGCACCCCCTCGAGACCAGAGACGTTACCGCTGCTTCGATAATCCGTGAGTGTACAGCCCGCGGCAAGGGCATAGAGACAGATCTCGGTAATTCTATCTGGCTCGATACTCCTATGATAGAATATATCCACGGCGAAGGTACTATCGAGAAGCGTATCCCTGCAATGATGCGTATGTTCGGAAAGTACGGTATTGATATCCGCAAGGAGCCTATACTTGTATATCCGACTCTACACTATCAGAACGGCGGACTTGATATCTCTGAGGACTGCGCCACAGGCGTTGAGAACCTTTACGCTGCCGGTGAGGTCGCAGGCGGTATCCACGGAAGAAACCGTCTTATGGGCAACTCCCTCCTCGACGTTATCGTATTCGGCAGAAACGCAGGTATCTACGCAGCTGCTAAGGCTAAGGAGACAGCAGATCCGACAGGTCTTAACCTCGACCACATCGAGAGCTTCCACAAGGAGCTCGAAGCTGCCGGTGCAGCAGGGGAGACACCTTCACCTATGCTTCTCCCTCACTATGCAAGAAAATCAAAGTAAACTGACAACGGGACGCTGACTGCGTCCCGCTTGTTGCGTGAAATAAGAAAGATTGTGTGATAAATATGGAATTATTTGACGGTATACTCTCGATAAAGGGAGTTACATTTCTCATCATATCCGTTATGGCGATAGCGACAGTCGGATATATTCTCGGCAGAATAACGATAAAGGGCGTTTCTCTCGGAACTGCCGGAGTATTCCTCATTGCGCTCGTATACGGCGGCGTGTTCTATGATGACCTCAAAAGGGAAATGGGAGATGCTTTTGTGAAGAACTCCCTTTCCATCGTTGATACGCTGGGTCTTGTACTTTTTGTTTCGGCTGTCGGATTTATCGCGGGACCAAATTTCTTCAGTAATTTTAAAAAGAATTTCAAATCCTTCGTAGCGCTTGCTATAATCGTAATACTCAGCGGCGGACTTGCCTGTGCAGGCTGCATACTCATCGGCAGGAACTTCACAAGTCTTGGAAATGATGAGTTTACAGCGCTGATGTCGGGAATTCTCTCCGGCGCACTCACAAGCACTCCCGGACTTTCAGCCGCAAAGGAGGCTGCCGGAAAGGAGCTTGAGGACGCTGTTTCAGTCGGCTCGGGCATTGCTTATATCTTCGGTGTTATTGGTGTAGTGCTTTTCGTTCAGCTCGTTCCAAAGATGATGAAGGCAGACATGAATAAGGAACGCGAGATGCTGAAATCCACAAACAAGGAGTCCGCTAAGAACAATACACAGGAGAAGCTTATCTCTATGGACAGCTTCGGACTTATGCCGTTTGCACTTGCATCCGTTATCGGTATTGTTATCGGTTCCTTTAAGTTTGA
>Ga0310786_10007373_pt1 | contig 14344 bp, 8 predicted proteins | sample AusTroGonzalo_MG_FD_203881 | JGI IMG/M metagenome (GOLD analysis project Ga0310786, IMG submission 203881) | Bovine rumen microbial communities from tropical cattle in Woodstock, Queensland, Australia - Gonzalo_03 (v2) (version 2) | ecosystem: Host-associated > Mammals > Digestive system >... | reverse complement strand
CGTGAACATCCAGCCGCTTTCCGGTTCTCCGGCTAACGCTGCTGTTTACTTCGCCGTCCTCAAACCGGGTGATAAGGTCCTCGGCCTCAAGCTCGACCACGGTGGACACCTTTCTCACGGCCATCCGGTGAACTTCTCCGGCATGCTTTACAACTTCGTGCAGTACGAAGTCGATAAGGAAACGGGCCGCATCGACATGGACAAGGTTCGCGAAATTGCTCTCCGCGAAAAGCCGAAGATGATTCTCGCTGGTTTCTCTGCTTACAGCCGTAACCTCGACTGGAAGCGTTTCAAGGAAATCGCTGACGAAGTTGGCGCTCTCACGATGGCCGACATTTCTCACATTGCAGGTCTCATCGCCGGTAAGGCTATTGATTCTCCGGTGCCGTACTTCGACATCGTGACGACCACGACCCACAAGACTCTCCGTGGCCCGCGTTCTGCTATCATCATGTGCAAGGACCGCACCATCCAGAAGATGGTCAAGGGTGAACTCAAGGATGTTTCCCTCGCCAAGGAAATCGACAAGGGCGTGTTCCCGGGTATGCAGGGTGGTCCGCACGACCACGTGAACGCTGGTAAGGCAGTTGCATTCCTCGAAGCTCTCCAGCCGGAATTCCAGACCTACGCCAAGAACGTTATCAAGAACGCTCAGGCTATGTGCGCCGAAATGCAGAAGCTCGGCTACAAGGTCATCAGCGATGGCACCGACAACCACCTCATCGTTGTCGATATGACTTCTAAGGGCGTTTCCGGTAAGGAAGCTGAAGTGGCCATGGAAAAGGTCGGCATCTCCTGCAGCCGTTCTACGATTCCGTTCGATCCGCGCAAGCCGATGGACCCGTCCGGTGTTCGTCTCGGTACTGCTGCAATCACGACTCGTGGCTTCGACGAAGAAGATACCCGCGAAGTGGCTCGCATCATCGACCGCGCTATTCAGGCTAAGGACGACGACGCAGCTCTCGCTAAGATCCGCGAAGACATCGTCGCTCTCTGCAAGAAGCACCCGCTTTACAAGTAATTTTGCAAAGCAAAATTACTTGAGGTTGAGAGGACGGCCTTCGGCCTTTGAGGTTTGAGGTCGCATTCCTTCGGAATGCTTTGAGTAAAATAATGGCACCTTCGGTGCGAAAAATTAAAAGGCGACCCGTTAAAACGGGTCGCTTTTGCTTTATTGTCATCCTGGAGCCGCTAGGCGATAGGATCCAAACAAATCACGCCTCGGCACTCCGCTGGGGTTTTTTGTATATTTTGGTTATAAAAACAAACTATTTTATGATTGTTCTTTGGAGGAAATATGAGACACTTTTGGCTTGAAATTCTTGTCTGTACGATGATGCTTGCCGCCTGCGGTGACGACGACAGCGGTTTTGCGACGCAGCCGGATGTTGAGGGGTCTTCGTCGAGTGTCGCACCGATGTCGAGCGATAGCGTAGAAAAAAACGATGGTAGCGTGTATAATGTGGATAAGAATACCCTTACGGATCTTCGCGACGGTCAAATCTACAAGACTGTGAAAATCGGCACGCAGACATGGATGGCCCAAAATCTCAACTATGCTTACACAGGTGTTCCCTATAACTATTTCGGCTTCACTTCCGATTCTACTAGTTGGTGCTACAACAATGACGTAGCCAACTGCATCAAGTACGGTCGACTCTACACTTGGGCCGCCGCGATGGACAGTGTGGGCTCATGGAGTACGAACGGCAGGGGGTGTGGCTACAAAAAAAAATGCTGGCCGATATATCCGGTGCGTGGCATTTGTCCCGAAGGTTGGCATCTGCCGGATACGACGGAATGGAGGACGTTGTTTACCGCAGTTGGCGATTCTAGTACAGCAGGCAAGATACTCAAGTCCTCTAGCGGCTGGAATGATAGCGGCAACGGAACGGACGCCTATTCCTTCTCGGCGTTGCCTGCTGGCATCAACTGCGCCGGTGGTAGTTGTTTCAGCGACGAGGGCAACGTTGCGCTCTTCTGGAGTTCTGCCGAGTTTGATCGCGACAACGCATACTGCATAGCTTTGTCCTATAATTACGATTTTGCTGGCCTGATCAACCACAACAGGTTCCTTGGGTTTTCAGTTCGTTGCGTCAAGGATTGAGCCAACTTTTGGCCTCAAACCTCGCTGTTCTTCCCTCAAAGCCCGCTACAGCGGGCGACCTCATACCTCACACCTCATTGCTATTGTTATCTTTGTGCTGATAACACGAGGTATTATGCAGTCCTGGACCGAAATCAAGAAAATTGAAAATCCCACTGAAGAACAACAGCTGGAGGCGATCAACCTCAACTGGTATGCCATCAGCTTGATTGAAAATCCGACGGAAACCGTGCAGAAGGCTGCATTTGAAAAAAACGAGCAGGCCATTCTTTATGTGAAATGCGGCCCGTGCGAAGCTTTGAAGCAAGCGCTCAATGCGATGGATGAATCGACGTTCCTTAGGGCGTTCAAGGCGGAACCGAACTTGCTCAAGTTTATCACGAATCCAGTGTTGCTTAAGGTTGCTGTTTCGCAGGACTGGAAAATTGTCCGAAAAATAGACGGTGCGTCCGATGAACTTTGGGCCGAGGCCGTTCGTCAGAGTGCGGACGCTTTGAAATTTATCCGCAATCCCGGCGAGAAGGTGCTTATCGCGGCGATCGAACGCGATTGGAAGTACCTTCAGGATATCGAGAATCCGACGGCTGCGGTTGTCGTGGCTGCGGTCAAGCAGGACTATCATGCGTTTGAATACGTGAGCATTCGTCGCCGTACCGAACAAGTTCAGCTTGCCGCTGTTCGTACGGATTACCGTTGCATCCAGTATTTGCAGCGTGCTAGCGAAAATGTGCAGATGGAAGCGGTTCGTCAGTCGAAAGAGGCTTTAAAGCTTATCAAGAATCCGACTCAAGCGGTCAAGGATTTCTGCGCGTGATTGAACTCTCTTCGGTAACATTTCGTTATCCGAAATCTACATCGGATGCGTTGTCGAATTTCTCGCTTAGCATCCCACAGGGGAGTTTCTTTGCGCTGATTGGCCCGAATGGGGCGGGTAAAACGACTTTACTTCGTCTGTTATGCGGTCGCATGCGGCGTTTTGAGGGTTCCGTCAAAATTGCTTCTGAAATTGCGAATAAAGCAGGATTCTTGAATTCTAAAACTTATGGCGTTTTGTTGGAAAATCCGGGCGTTTATTCGAAACTCACGATAGAAGAATACCTCAAGTTTTTTACGCATTTTTACGACCTTGGTGAAGGTGCCTGGCTGGAGGGCGGTTCCGTTTATAATCGTTGCATGTCTTTTGCGGAACGATTGAATTTGCCTTCGCTTGAATCCCGCATGGATTCTCTTTCGCTGGGGAATCGTCAAAAGGTGCAAATAGTCCGAGCTATGCTTCACAATCCAAAGCTCCTGATTCTCGATGAGCCTGTGGCGAATCTCGACCCGATTTCACGAGAAACGGTGTGGACTATGATTAATGAATGGCGTGCCGAAAATCAGGGAACGGCTATAGTTTGTTCGCACGTACTCGCCGAAATGGATAAATATGCTACGGATTTTGCAATTATCAATCACGGGCATGTACTTAAGGCTGCTAAAAATCCGGGCGTTGGCGATGCTTCCGTGGCGTCTCATTTTGAAGTGAATTTTGCAAACCCCATCGCTCGTGAACAAGTCGAAAACGCTTTAAAAAATGCTGGCCTTGTGCCGTCGCAAGTCGTCGCTAAAGGCGAATCCCTCGCGGATATTTACGTTGCGGCGATGAGCCGTGAACAGTGAGCGCAACATCCTCAAAGCGAAGCGACCTCACTCCTCTATCGTCTTTCGTCTATAGGCTCGAAGAGCCGTTCTTTCGTCTAAACTAAAACGCTTGCGATAGGTCGAACGCGAATCGGCCCCATTTAAATTTCATGGAATTCTTTTTGTCTTCGTCGTAGCTGGTGATGCCTGTAACGATTGCGTAATCGAGGCGGAACGTGAGGAACTGCCAACGATAGCGAATGCCTAGACCAATGCTACCTTCCTGGGCGTCTTCGTAGCTTTTGTCTTTGGTATCGACAACTCTTGCCCAGTCGAAGAATTGTACGATTTGCCATGCTCTCAAAGATTTCCATGGGAAAGTCCAACGTATTTCTTCATTGACGCGGAAATACATTGGTGTGAGAGCTGTATTGATGACGTCTTTGGAAACTTCTTCGGTGACTTCTGTGCCGTCGTCTTGTTTTTTGGTGACTAGCTCTGTCGTGGTCGTTGTGTAACCGGCATAAATGCTGCGGAAACGGTAACCGCGCACGGAACGGGAACCGCCTTGGTAAAACACTCGTGCGTCATCTTCGATTGCCCTATTGAAAAAACTACCGATGCTTCCGCTGAGTGCTCCGTACAAAGTCCAGTATATCGGGAAATAAAGATTTGCGGTCGCTTCGCCGTAGGTGTAAAGATGTCCGTCTTCGTAATCGTTCTTTCCGCTAAAGTTTGTTCCGAGTCCTACAGTGGGGGAGACGCGAATTCCCTTCGTCGGGTTGAAATAGTCATCGGTGTAATCGAATGTTAAAGCGATTTCGCCCTTGAGCTTGAATAGCTTGTCTTCATTCTTGTTCACGTATCGCGTGTCAATTGTTCCACGGAATTTGATGTTATTGGTAATGCCAAAAGTCAAGTCGCCACGGTTGATGATTTCGTAACGTTCTTCAACGCTGTCGGGGTAGGCGGGCGGATTGATTTTTTCATGGTTGAACGAAAGACGGTCAACAAAGCGGATTGCAGTCGGAATGAACGTGAACGATGTTCCGAACAAAAGCGGGTTCGCATAACCGAGCGTGATTTCTTGCTTGTGCTGTGCAATTTGTACGCTCGTCGAAAACTCGTGGAATTTTCCGAAGAAGTTCTTGTGGCCTGCGTAGGCCAATGCACCGAATCCGTACATTTCTTCAAAGAAGAAACCGTAACGAGCTTCGCCCGGAACGCGTTCGACGACATCGAGGTGAATGTCTGAAAGCCCGTCGTTGCGTAATTCATCGTTCAGCTTGACTTGCGTAAACAGCTGGGTAGAATAGAGTTTGCTCTTGAAATTGAAATACTGGTTACCGTCAATGATTTCACCTTTAGGGATTCGCCAAAGCGAAGATAGCCAAGATGTGTTTGTAAGACCCGCTTCGGGAGTTGTATTTCTTTCATTTTTGTTGATGATGCGTTGCGTTGTGGAAATGATGTTTCCCATCAAAACTTTCGCACCTGGGTTGACATTAATAATGACATTGACAACTTTGGCGGTGGTATCAACATGTTCTTCCGAAGATATATAGACATGCAAATTACCTTGTTTGCGGTATGCTTTTTGAATATCTTGCAAATCTTCTGAAAGGTCTTCTTGATTGTAATTATGATGCTTTGTAATTTTTAGCGAACCCAAGTCGATGGGGATTGGCTCATCCCCGGCAGAAATGATTCTTGCATCGTTAAATTTGTAGCATTCGCCTTCGTTGACGGTAATGATGTAATTTCGCTGCGTCATTCCATTCGATAAAGGTTCACGCAGAATGTCCATTTTCATGTCTAGGCTGTAATAGCCACGCGAATAGTAAAGTGCTTTTACGTTTTCCGACGAAAGTCGCATTAAAAAATCTTGCTTGATTGTATCCAACTGGGCGAATTCTGCCGGAATGTCCAATTGTTCCTTCAACTGAAATTTCGAGAAAATCTTGTTCCCGTTGATGGTGACGGACCACGGGCTTTTCTCTTCGGTATCGGCAAGTGCTAGCGACGAAAAAAACAATAATGCACAAATCAATAAAATCATTTTGCTTTCTCCGTGGGCGTTTCCGCAGATGTTTCATCTGCATTTTTCATCGGCATATCATCCGCATCTTTTCGGTCTGTAGATATGTTCGTATTCTTTGGTTCTGCGGCTGTGCTTGTGTTGTTTATGTTTGCAGAAGCCTTTTCGTCAGGAATATTTTTGTTGCTTGTCGTATCTACAGAGGTGCTGTCCGTGATTTTTTCTTTAGATTGCGGAACTTTGATTTCTGTTTCCGTAGTGTCGTTCGGTTGGCGCATCGCTCTTGGCGGGCGGACTGTTTCGCAGTGCCCAATGCCCAAGATGCAAGGATTCCAGAACTTGTACGTATAGTTCATGCCGATGTTCTTTTCAACGCGGTTTTCGTTATTGCTTTCTGCACCGGAATTAGTCGTGTATTGCTTTGAAATGAGCAAACCGTTTAGCGATAACGATGGCGATAGGTGGTTCTTGTGCGAGTATTCTTTTTCTTGGAAGAATGGGAGCTTGTATGTAGCACCGAACTGTAGTGCCTGATCGTAAATCGGGTCGATGCTCTGGTCTTGCGTGTAGCCGAAAATAAGGCTCAAGTTTTTGACCCAACGATCCAATGAAATTGGAATCTTCACGTACGAGGAATCTTTTTCGTTGCTGGAATTGTCGAACAACATCACCTTCATGTCGATATCGCCAATGTAATCGCCGCCAAGCGTCTTGTTTGCGGTTGATGCAATGACTTTACCGATAGCCTTACCGGCAAGTTTGTTCCAGTCGGCATCTCCGGATTCATTGGCGACGCATCCGAGGAATATGTTGTAATAAGTCGCTGCTGCTGTAGATTCGTTTCCGCAGTTGGAGCTGGGATTCGGCTGTATGTTTGTAATCGTTCCTTGAATGTCAAAGTTGATGGGGCATGTTGCCTTGTCGTTATCGTCAGGTTCCGAGCAGTAGGGGAGTTCCTGCATGCTAGATACATCTATAGTTCCGTGCTGCCAAGGAACATCGTTCCATGAAATGTTGAAACGGCTGAGTTCGAAATCGTAAAGCCCTTTAATGCCGAGGAATCCGTTGTCCGTGTTGGTGACATCTCCGCGCAAGAGTGGCCTGTTGGATGTTCCGAGAACCCAGATGTCGAGCGTGAGCGGGAATGCTGCGAAAGGCGAAATGATTTCAACGGAATCGTGTTGGGAATCGCTAATGTGGAATGACAAGTCAATGGGGTTGGATACGGATATCTTGGCTTCCGTCTTTTCTTTGCTGCGCAAATTGGCAATCGCGTTGTTGAACATCGATATAATCTTGTCTAACGAACTTGGCGTGATTTCGATTTCCAGATCTTTTCTATAAACGAATTTGTCTATGATAAAGTCTCCGCTGACGCTCTTGTTCTTGATTTGTCCTTCTTCGGTATGCGGAATGTTGAATGTGATGTTGCTCCTTGCAAACAGTCTGGCTGTACCGTAAGTTTCATCGTCAAACGTATATTGGATTGAAGGAATCTTCGTGATAATGGACATCTGCTCCTTGGAATCGACCAAGTGTCCTTTTACGTTTCGTATTGTAACTGTGTGCTGGTCTGTCTGCAACGTGTATTTGTCCGTGCCGAAGTCGATGACATCAATGCTCATGTTCTTCAAATCATAAAGCAGTTTAGCGAATACGATATCCCCATATTCGTTCTGCGTCGATATTTCGTTCATATCGAGCTTGCCATTCTTGATGTCGCCCCTAATTTGAATCGGGAACGGATTTTCGATGGAGGAATACCTGAGAAGGGTGGTGTCCGACTTGATTTGCGCAGAAATACCGGGGAGGCCTTCTTTTAGTTTTGCTTGAATGTCGATGTTCAAGTCCGTCTTTTCGATTTCACCGCGTATTCCCGGAATAAGCCATGTTCCTCCGAGCTTGATGTTCCCAAGAAAATCTAAGCTGTCGGTTAGTGTCCCGCTTCCATTGATAAATCCACCGTTTGGACTCTTGTATGTAAGGCTGATTTGACGTGTCGGTTCAAAGATGTTGTCAACAACCACGTTCGTTTTGCCAATCCACACCCCATTGGAAATATCGAAGTTTGTTATTAATTCGATTTTGTCTTTCTTTGCGATAAGGTCCAACTGTTTGATGTTCAGCACTTCTGAAGGAATGTTGTTGAAACTCAAGTCCTTGAATGCAAAGCTTCCGAGCAGGCCGTAATCTTCTTCGAACGTGATTTCTCCGTTAAGGCGTCCTGAATAAAGTGTCGTATCTCCGAGCGGCTCTAGCAAGAACGGAATATTGAAGTTCGCTACAGTAATCCATGCGTTCTTTAGCTGGATGGGGAGCATGGCTGTTGGCTTGAAGTTCGGGTTCGAGTCATTGGGGAGTATGAAGGATGCATCTACGGCAACCTTGTTGTTGTTGTGCGAAATAACGGCTTTATCGATAATGACGGTATCACCAATTTCTCTAATCTTGGTGTAGCCGTGGACGATGAATGGATCTACGTCGGCATCGATATCGAGTTCCGCTTCGCCGACTCTGGAATCGAGGTTGTAGAATACCGAGCCTGAGATTGTGCCCTTGAGATTGTCGCTCAGCTTGATATCCGAGAGAGGAATCGTGGAAAGTTCTACGTGGTCAGTTTTGGCCCACACGAGGAGCGAATCGCCAAGGTGGACTTTTACATCGGCCGTGCCGCCGTTCTTTTGCGCTAAATGCCAGTTGGTAATCATCGACGTCTTGTCTCTCCAATCGACATCGCCTGTGATGGAGAAAACGTCCTTGGGTGTATAGACGTTGACTTTGGGGAATACAACTCCGTCGGCATCCAGAATCAGTGATAAGCGTAACGAGTCTGCCTTCAAGTGGTAGGCGTTGATGATGGAATCTGCTTTTAAGAACGCTCGCAATTTCCCGTTTTCAAATGTGCCTATCATCTTGGGGTTGCGTCCAAGTTCGACATTTCCCTTCACCCAGTCCAAAGCCCAGGGTTCTGTGGGCACAAGGTTTGCCGCAAAGAATACTTTAAGGCTGTCACCCAACTTTACGCGTGTCTTGATGACGGAGCCTTCGCGGGTTTCGATAGACGCTTCGATATCATTTCCGGTCTTGGTCAACGATTGAATGTCCAAATCCATCGGCATCATCTGCGGACCGTACATGGCGCTCATGTTCGAAATATCTCCAAAGAAGTCGAAGTCCAGTTTGTCGTTGAGAGTGCCTTCGAGGTTGATTGTCCCGCCTTCGTTGTTCTTGATGAATGTCTCGACGAACGTTTCCTTGGGGGTGCCACTGACCTTGATGGTTGCATCGAGTGGCAGGAACGGCCAAAATTCGGCGATGTGCAGTTTGAGTGTAAAGTTGTACTGCAAAGTTTTTTTGGTAAGCGAAGTCGTTACGTTGCCGCTGAAGTTCACGTTGCTTATGCCTGGAATAGACGCTGGCAATTTCATCGGGACCCACTTGAACGGATCCTTGACGCTTATGTTTGTTGAAACCTTCAGCTGCGTGAGGTCTTCCATGGGGGCGTTCGCGCTGATGGCCACGTTGTCGTTTTTCGTTTTGACATTCCCGTTGAGTAGAACGTTCTTGTCGCTGAAATCGACTTCCAGTTGTACCGCTGCTGTATCCTTGACGAACGTGCCTGCGATGTTGTCGGCGCTAAACGTGACTTTTCTTTCGCCGACGTTTTGTGCCTTGATATTCTGGGCACTCCAGCCCATGTCTCCCATCGTGAAGTCCAGCTTGCCTACACTGAGTTTTACCGGGAGTGGAATGTTAATGTTGTCCGGGAATTTGATGGCTTCGAGGGCTTTCGTGGAATCGCTTTCCGTTTTGGTCGTGTCGTCCTCTTTGCTTGTCGTGTCCATCACCTGATTCGCAGAAATCTCTTTGATGTCGAGGTCAATTCCCGGAGGGTCTCCAAGAATCGTCACGTCGAGGTGCGGGCCTCGGATCATGTAAGTCGATTGCCCTTTTTGAACAAGGATGGAATCGTAGTAGTGGTCGAGGAGATTGTTCTGGTGATGCCCGTAAGGGATTATCGTCACGTCCCCGAACGTATGTGGCGTTGAAAGCAATTCTTCGATAGCATAATGAACATACCAGACACCGACGGTCACGGCAGCTACAATTGCCGTCGTGATGACGGCTTTTACAAAGAAAATCGATAGTATGCTTTTCAAGTGCACATAATATAGATAATGTTAAGGGAATTAAATGTTTGCTTACAAGAAACCTACTCTTGAATGAGATTGTACCAAAGAACTGTAAATTATTATTTATTTTGGATAAAGTATTTTGTAACTAGTCGCTAGTCATTGGTCAATAGTCGGCAACAGATCATGTTCGCTTTAAAAATTGTAACTGGATCCTATCGGCTGACGCCTCTAGGATGACGCAGCAAGCATTCCACTTCCTACCGCCTACAGTCTACTTCCTACTATTTACTAACCACTAATCACTTCCAACTTCCTACCGCCTACTTCCTACTTCCTACTTCCTACTTCCTACTAAAATTTGTTATATTCTCGTTCACATATTCATGAGGACTTTATGAAAAACGCTTTGCTTGCGATTGTTTCTTTATGTACCCTAGCCGTTACAGGGTGTAATTCCATCGGTGATAAGGACGCTCTTGTTGCTAGAGTTAATGGTGAACCTATTTATAAAGAAGATTATGCCTTCATGATGCGTGTGGGGAATATTGTCCCCAATACGGAGGAAATGAGAAAGGCTTCGGGTTCCTTATTTAGCCGCAAGGCTCTTTATACGGTGGCTCTCCGCAACAATCCTGAAATCAAGGATGAACTTGCCGCTCATAATAATTCTGTGGATAATTATCTTTTGACGTTCGTCTATCAGCGACTTTATGCGATGGACCGCCTGATGTATAGCGACGATGAACTTGCTTTCTTTTACGACAAGCATCACGATATGTTCGGCGATTCGCTTTCTTACATGAATGTGCGTGACAAGGTTGCCGATGCGAAATTCATTGAAGACCATCAGGATTCACTAAAAGCTTTTGCTAAGCAGCATCAGGATTTGTCGAAGTCTTCGGGTGAACTAGATATTACGGACGGTATAAAGGAACGCTTTCTCTCGGACGTTCGCCAACGGATTGCTCGCGAAACAGGTCCCGCTTTGTTGAAAAAGTTCAATATCGAAGAAACCAAAATCCAGATGCCTTCGGCGGAAGAATATTACGAAAAACACAAAACGAACTACATGACCCCGTTTGGTTATGTTGTCTATCATGTGGAAGCGGCGGACTCCGCTACTCTTGTAAAGCGTTTTAAGGGCTTTAAGGATAAAAAAATGGACTTGCAGGCATTCATGAAAATTGCCTCGAAGTTCAGTGAAAATAAAGAAACCAAGGCCAAGAAAGGCTTTGTGGGCAAAGTCGTCTATGGACATCCGTTCCCTTACGGCATTGGCTTTGTCCCGAAAATGTTTGTGGAATTTGGGGATAAGCCGGATTCCTTGTCTTCCATTCTTCGTTCCGAATCGACGGGCCGTTTCCACGTGTTTTTCAAAGCTGCAGAAGCTCACGCGGAACAGAAACCGCTGGACCGCGTTCGCAAGACTATTGAAAATGAACTCGCTACAACTGCAAATTACGAACTGGATTCTTCTTACGTTCTCGTGACGAAAAATGGTGAACCTGCCATCCGCGAAAAGGATGTCTTGACCACGTATGATGACAATCCGATGCTCATCCGTTCCCGCCGGACTCATAACCGCATTGTGAGCGCTCTTGCTCAACAGCTTGCTTTTGCCACCGAAGCTCGTGAACTTGGACTTGATCAAACTTGGGAATATAAGGCTCTTCGCCGTCAGAGCGATGTTGATTATGTTGTCAATGTTTATAGGAATAAAGTATTGAAGAGGATTACAACTCCTGAAGATTCTCTCAAGGCACTTTACGCCCGTATGGGCAACCCTGCTCATCCGAATATGGGGTACGAAGAATCCCGCTGTGATTTGGATGACTGGTTTACCGTGCCTGAAAATTACATGAAGAGAACGTATTATTATGCCTTGGAAGATTACCTGCCGGAAACTTACGAACAGGCTCGTAAAAATGTATTTGGGACTGTTGGGGCTCGGTATCGTGCAAGTCAATGGGATAAGGAAACTGTGATGGCTTGGAGCCATGCGCAGGTGGAACTTTTTGCAGACAACATTACGCTTTTGCCGCAGGAATGGTCTGTTGATGTTGCTATGGTTGCCGCTGATTCGCTTTATACAAAGGCAAAAAAGATTGATCAGGCTTTGACGACCTGGACGAACATTCGCGAACGCTACGTCGATATTGATTCCGTAGCCCGTAAGGCCACGTTTGAAATCGCCCACATCTTAAGCGACAAGGAAAACTTCGACAAGGCTCAGCGCGAATATCGTGCCTTCTACAAGACATGGCCGGATTCTCCTGATGCCGAAAAGGCAATGTTCAGTCGCGGTTTCATCTTGACCGAGAATATGCACAAGGATTCTCTTGCTCTCGAAGTCTTTGATGAATTCAAGAAACTTTATCCCAAGAGCGAACTCAACGAGTCCGTCGATTGGCTCGTCAACAACATCAAGAGTGGCGGCAAACTCGCCGAGGATTTGATGAAGAAAATCGAGGCAGAGGAGTAGTTGCTCGCTTTGCGATCAGTAGGAAGTAGACAGTAGACGGTAGACAGTATAGATTTGGCGGCAAAGCCGCGATTATACGAGTTCTTGCGTTCTATTATCGCTTCAAAACTTCCTACTTCCTACTTCCTACTTCCTACTAAAAACTATATTTCACGTACTTTCAAAACAAAAGGTAATCCTATGGAAATGACATTCGCTATGATCAAGCCCAACGCCGTCAAGTCCGGCCTCATTGGGCGCATTATTGACCGTTACATCGCTGCAGGCCTCTCCGTCTGCGCCGTGAAGATGCACCAGATGACCTCTGAAGATGCTCGCGGTTTCTACGCTGAACACGTCGAGAAGCCGTTCTTCCCGGAACTCGAAGCCTACATGACCAAGGGCCCGTCCGTGATGCTTGCTCTCGGTGGCGAAAATGCGATTGCCAAGGTTCGCGCCATCAACGGTGCCACCAATCCAGCTAAGGCGGAACCCGGTACGCTCCGCTACGATTTTGCCCCTTCCATGACCGAAAACGTCGTTCACAGCTCCGACAGTCCTGAATCTGCCAAGCGCGAACTCGACTTCTGGTTCAAGGAAGATGAACGCTACGCTTACGAAATGCCTTCTCTCAAGGCTTGCTGCGTCCTCTAATGAGCATAAGAGCTTAAAAAACAAAAAACAAAATCCCCTCAAGGAGACTGACTCAAATGAAATGGATCATCACGTATCTTACTTCTTCCATTGGTAAGAAGCAGATCATGGGATGCACCGGCGCCTTTTTGGCCCTGTTCATCTTTGGCCACATGTGTGGCAACTTCCAACTCCTGAATTTCGATCAGGTATCGGCACAGGCATCTTACAATGCCTACACCGAATTTCTGACCGGGTTCAACCCGCTCCACTTCCCGGTGAAGATGATTTATCTCATCGAACTGGTGCTGGTAGGTGCTTTTGCTCTCCACATTTTCCTCGCTGTAAAGTTGAAAATTGAAAACAAGATTGCTCGTGGTGGAATCGATTACGAAGTCAATGCTCGCAAGGGTAAGAAAACTTTCGCAACGTTCACCATGATTTGGTCTGGTCTCTTTGTCGTCGTGTTCCTCATCCAGCACCTCATGATGCTCAAGTTCGGCGAACACTACCTCTACGTGAATGCCGAAGGTGAAATCGTCCGCGACATGTGGCTCACCACCATCCAGATGTTTGCAAATCCGGGTTGGGCTGCTTTCTATGTTGTTAGCATGTTCGTTGTCGGTATGCACCTCTTCCACGCCATTTCTTCTGCGTTCCAGACTCTCGGTATCGCTCACCAGAAGTGGACTCCGATTATCGACATTGCCGGTATCGTCTATAGCGTCGTTATCGCTCTCGGTTTCGGCATCACCGCTGTTGCCGCTTTCTACCTCGGCAACCAGCCGGGCACGCAGGCTCTCATCGAAAAGTCTCGTAGCCTCCAGCCGCAGTACGAACAGATGAAGAAGGAAAAGGCAGCCAAGAAGGCTAGCTTCGTGATTCCTTCTGTCGGTGAAGTTCAAGTTTCTTTCAACGCTGAAATTTAAGGAGACCACTAATGATTCTTGATTCTAAAATCCCCGGTGGTTCCATCGAAGAAAAGTGGACCAAGCACAAGTTTGAACTCAAGCTCGTGAACCCCGCCAACAAGCGTAAGTTCACCGTGATCGTTGTGGGTACTGGCCTTGCCGGTTCTTCCGCTGCCGCTTCTCTCGCTGAACTCGGTTACAACGTCAAGTCTTTCTGCATCCAGGATAGCCCCCGTCGCGCACACTCCATTGCTGCACAGGGTGGTATCAACGCTGCCAAGAACTACAAGAACGACGGTGACTCCGTTTATCGTTTGTTCTACGATACCGTGAAGGGCGGTGACTTCCGCGCTCGCGAAGCCAACGTGCACCGCTTGGCCGAAAACTCCAACCTCATCATCGACCAGTGCGTCGCTCAGGGCGTTCCGTTCGGTCGTG
>Ga0310786_10007372_pt1 | contig 14346 bp, 9 predicted proteins | sample AusTroGonzalo_MG_FD_203881 | JGI IMG/M metagenome (GOLD analysis project Ga0310786, IMG submission 203881) | Bovine rumen microbial communities from tropical cattle in Woodstock, Queensland, Australia - Gonzalo_03 (v2) (version 2) | ecosystem: Host-associated > Mammals > Digestive system >... | reverse complement strand
CAGCACGCGTTGGTTATTGTCCTCCTGATATAGATCTGCATTACGATATTACACAAAGCAATCCCTTACACTCGGAAATGAAAAGAAAAAACGTTTTCCTTTTGCATTTCACTCGTTTTTTCGTAATTTTGCCAATTAAATTGGCGAACTTACTCCGTCTCGGCAAAAAAAGAAACATATTTCTTTGTTTTACTCTCGACTTTTCGTAATTTTGCAACCGAAATGATGACGACAAGCCCATATATCAGAGTGATAGCGATACTTTTCACTTTTCACTTTTCGCTTTTCACTTCTACCGCCCAGCAGCGCCATAGCGACGGTTTCGACGATGTGCTCCAGTATGTGCCTTACGCTTCCGTCCTCACGTTGAAGGCCTGTGGTGTGGAGAGTCGCGACGAATGGCCGCAGTTGCTTGTTGCCACCGCTGGCTCTTGGGTGGTCTCGGCAGGAGTGGCCTATGCGTTGAAGCACAGCGTAAAGGAGTGGCGTCCTGATGACAGCGACCAGCGTTCCTTTCCATCAGGGCATACCACCTTCGCCTTCGCTGGTGCCACCGTTCTGCATAAGGAGTTCGGGAAGGTGTCGCCTTGGATCTCGGTAGCCGGCTACGGTGTAGCCACGCTGACGGCAGTAGATCGTGTGTGCCGTGACCGTCACCATTGGTACGATGTCTGTGCAGGTGCTGCCATCGGCATTCTCTCCACAGAACTGACTTATTATGTCACGGATTATCTCTTTCCGAAGCATAATGCCTCCATCGCCTTTACGGGCAATACCGTTGAATTCGCCCTCCGTTGGTAGTCAGAGCAGGTGCGACAGCAGGATCTTCACACCAATAATCATAAGGATAACGCCGCCGAAGAGTTCTGGCTTGAGGCGGCGGGTGATGACTTTTCCGAAGCGACGGCCCAAGTAATAGCCGAGAACGGAAAGGACGAAAGAGGCCAGGCCGATGATAATGAGGGGGAGGGTGAGTTGTGAAAGTGTGTTGTAGCCCGTGCAGGCGAAGGAGATGCCGACGGCCAGGGCATCGATGCTGGTGGCGATGGCTAAGAGCACTTGGGTGCGCAGGCGACGGGGATCGAAATGCTGCTCTTCCTCATCATCGAAACTCTCCTTGATCATCTTACCGCCGATGAATGCGAGCATCACGAAGGCAATCCAATGATCGACAGCCTCTAAATAATGGCTGAAAAGACTGATGCCCAACCACCCAATCAGCGGCATCAGCGCCTGGAAGAGGCCGAACAATATGGCCATTCGGAGTGGAGAGTGAAGAGTTCTTAACTTTTCACTTAATATCACTCCGCTGACGATGGAAACCGTAAAACAGTCCATCGCCAAAGCCACAGCCAAAAAGATGATGTCTAAGAGATTCATATCGTTTCTTTCTGCCGAATACAGGTATTTTGGGCACAAAAGTATAAAAAATCTATAAATTATAAACTATAAACTATAAACTTTAAACTATAAACTATAAACTTTTTGTACTTTTGCAGCGTAAAACCCAAAACGATATAACTAAAACAGTATGAAGAAAGGAATGATTCTTGGAGTGCTGCTGGCCGTATCCATGTCGATGCAGGCAGAGCAGGTGGTCCTCCAGACCAAGCACACCTCAATGGTGCTGAACGTGGAAAATGGTAAGCAACCGCAGTATGTGTACTATGGTACCAAACTGAGCAGTTACGACTTGTCGAACCTGCAGCAGCCCCGTAACGGTCGGATGGATGTCTATCCCGCCTACGGTCTGAACTGTCCTGCTGAGGCTGCCTTGGCAATGAAGCATGCCGACGGCAACCTCTCCACAGCCCTCATCACAACGGGTGTGGAGAAGCAGGGCGACGTGACGCGCATCCTTCTGAAGGATCCCGTCTATCCTACGACTGTGGCCGTCTGTTACAAGACCTACCAGGATGAGGATATGATTGAGACCTGGTCAGAGATTACCAATGGCGAGGCGAAACCTGTCACGCTGACGCAGTTTGCTTCCATCTCCCTGCCTATCCGTCGTGGTAATGTGTGGCTTTCCCACTTCTATGGCTCATGGGCCAACGAGGCCCGTCTCGTGGAGGAGCCGATCTTGCCAGGCGAGAAAGTCATCAAGAATAAGGACGGCACGCGTAACTCACATACCGACCATGCCGAGGTGATGTTCTCCCTCGACGGCAAGGGACAGGAGAATAGTGGCGACGTCATCGGCGCTGCCCTCTGCTACAGCGGTAACTTCCAACTGAAGATAGAAACTGATGATACAGAGTACCATTATTTCTTCGCAGGCATCAATCCCGATAACTCGGAGTATCACCTGAAGAAGGGCGAGACCTTTATCACGCCGAAGGTGGCCCTCAGCTTCTCCAAGGCAGGATTGTCAGGCGTCTCCCGTAATTTCCATCAGTGGGGCCGGAAATATATGCTGGCTCATGGCAACAAAGAGCGCAAGATCCTGCTCAACTCCTGGGAGGGTGTCTATTTCGACATCAACCAGCAGGGCATGGACCAGATGATGGGCGACATCGCCTCGATGGGGGGTGAGCTTTTCGTGATGGATGACGGCTGGTTTGGTGTGAAATATCCCCGTAAGACGGATAATTGTGCCCTTGGCGACTGGGAGGTTGACAAGAACAAACTGCCTGAGGGTATCGAGGGCTTGCTGCGTGATGCCAAGAAGCACGGTATCAAGTTCGGTATCTGGATTGAGCCCGAGATGACCAACTCCGTGTCTGAACTCTACGAGAAACATCCCGACTGGATTGTGAAGGCTCCGAAACGTGATGCCGTATTGGGTCGTGGCGGTACGCAGCTGGTGCTCGATATGGGTAATCCCAAGGTGCAGGATTTCGTGTTCAGCATCGTCGATAACCTCATGACCAAATATCCGGAGATTGACTATATCAAGTGGGATGCCAACATGCCGATCATGAACCACGGTTCACAGTATCTGACGATGAATGACCAAAGCCACCTCTACATCGAGTATCACCGTGGCTTCGAAAAGACCTGTCAGCGTGTCCGTGCCAAGTATCCCGACCTCACCATCCAGGCCTGCGCCTCTGGTGGTGGACGCGCCAACTGGGGCGTGCTGCCTTACTTCGATGAGTTCTGGGTATCTGACAATACCGATGCCCTCCAGCGCATCTACATGCAGTGGGGCACCAGCTATTTCTTCCCTGCCATCGCGATGGCCTCGCATATTTCCGCTACGCCTAACCATACCGTCTTCCGTACCACTGCCATGAAGTACCGTATTGACGTAGCCATGAGCGGCCGCTTGGGTATGGAGATCCAGCCCAAGAATATGACCGACGACGAGAAGGCGCTCTGCCGCAAGGCCATTGCTGAGTATAAGCAGATCCGTCCGATTGTGCAGTTTGGTGATATCTACCGTTTGGTCTCTCCTTACGACAAAATAGGTTTAGCCTCTATGATGTATGTCAACGAGCAGAAGACAAAGTCCGTCTTCTTCTGGTGGAAGACGGAGTCTTTCCAGAACGAGCATCTGCCGCGAGTGAAGATGGCTGGTCTTGATGCCTCTAAGAACTATAAGGTCCATGAACTCAACCGCATCGACCTCAGGCCGATGGATGTCGAGGGCAAGACCTTCAGCGGTGCCTACCTGATGAACCACGGCCTCGAGATGCCTTACCGCAATGAGCCGGAATGGTCGAAGAAGAACGACTGGTCCAGCCGTGTTCTCCTCCTTGAGGCACAATGAACTTATAAGTGAAATGTCTATATCCATTCTATCCACTGATATGAAAAGAATGTTTTTAAGCCTCATGGCAATGGTTTGTGTGCTGACGCTTTCAGCACAGAGTATCTATGATTTCAAGGTGAAGGACGATGTAGGTCAGGAAGTTTCACTCTCTGACTACAAGGGTAAGGTACTGCTTATCGTGAACACCGCCACCCACTGTGGATTCACGCCTCAGTACAAGGAACTGGAGGCGCTATATGAGAAGTACCGCAGTGAGGGACTGGAGATTCTGGACTTCCCCTGCAACCAGTTCGGAGAGCAGGCTCCCGGAACGATTCAGGAGATTCACCAGTTCTGCTCTGTTAACTTCAATATCCAGTTCCCGCAATTTGACAAGATTGAGGTGAACGGTGCGAACGAGCATCCGCTTTACACATGGCTGAAGTCCGGCAACGACATTAAGTGGAACTTCACCAAGTTCCTTGTATCGCGCGACGGACGTGTATTGAAGCGCTATGAGCCGAAGGATAAGATGACCGACATCGAGGCAGATATCTGTCTGGAGGTAAATCCCGTCCTGAGCAGTATCATGGCGCGTCGCTCCATCCGCAAGTATCTTGATAAGCCTGTGGAGCATGAGAAGCTGGAGGTGATCATTCGTGCAGGCATTAATGCGCCCAGTGGCATGAACCGACAGCCGTGGGTTGTCCGTGTGGTGGAAGACCAGAAACTGATTGCCGACGTGACGGAGGTCTATAAGCAGGAGAACGCAGAGATGGTGAAGCGCGACAAGGATTTCAAGAACATGTTCCGCAATGCACCCAACCTGATTTGCGTCTGTACGCCTGCCAATGGCGGAGGTGAGTTGGATGCCGGTTTGCTGGGCGAGAACATCATGCTGGCAGCGCAGTCGATGGGACTTGGCACCTGCTGTCTGGGCGGCCCCGTACGCTTCCTGCTGTCGAACGAGAAGTGCAAATTCTTCCTCGACCGTCTCGACATCCCTGCCGACTACAAGCTGAACTACATCATCGCCATCGGCTATCCCAACGAACAGCCCGATGCAAAGCCTCGCGATGCCTCAAAAGTAAAGTACATCAAATAAATACGTCTTCTTGACGATGCATATGAAAAAGATTTTAGTAATGGTCGTAGCCGCCATGATGGCTACAGTGAGTGTTAACGCACAGGATGGGTTAAAGCATGAAGTAGGTGTATTCTATGGCTTAGGGTCAGCATCTGACATCCTTTCAGTCATCACGAGTTCTATTTCAGCCGCTGCAGGTGACCAGAGTTCGTTCTGGGGCCCCATCGGCGTGGAGTACTATTACCACATCTCGCCCGTTGTAGGTTTAGGTGCTGTGGCAGCATACGCCGGTTGTAAGGCAGAGGACGAGAAAACCCGCCAGAATGACCTGACCGAGACCTTTATCACGGTGATGCCATCGGTGAAGTTCAACTGGCTGCGCAAAAAGAACTTCGGCATGTATTCTGCTGTCTCTGCCGGTGTGATGTTTATATCGGTTACTTGTAATGACAATGCAAAGGCAAGTGATCCGGACGCTAAAGACGAGAATCTGGCCACGTTTATGTTCCAGGCCACAGCCTTGGGCGCTGAGTTCGGCGGAGAGCAGTTCCGCGGATTCGTCGAGGCCGGTGTCGGTGAAAAGGGCCTGCTTTGTGCCGGTTTACGATATAAGTTCTAAGTATCTATATAAATAGATATAGACAATGAAGAAAATTTTTTATTAACAGCATTCGTTCTCGCAACAGTGCCATCAATGGCGCAGGTACAGTATGCCATCAGTGGAATATTCGCTGAAAACGGCAAGACAGAGTAACCTGCAGGGCCGGTGTCTGCATAAACTATTTATATTCGTATAGTTGGATGTGCAGAATCTTCCAATCGCCTACGCTGATTCGGGCATGGCGGCCTTGATGACTCTGGTCGCCGTTATGACGACGAAGGAAATGCAGTTGGCCTTGAGAGTCGACGGTGACTTCATCAACGGAAAGGAGACCAAGACGGGAGCCCGTGAATTTTGATACGGTTGATTGCGAAGCTGTGCCTGCTTCTGCAAAGCCGTCTTCGCCCAATTGCTTCAGCCTTTCCTGTTGTTTCTCTGTGCGGGTTTTGAAGTCAATCACCACGCCGCTGCCCGCCAGAAGATAGTCGTACTTACCCAAACGGATTAGCATGGCACCTCCTTCTGGCCATGTTGAGCCGTCAGTGGCACGAGGATCCCAAGGCAAAGTGAAATAATGACGGCAAGTCATCACCACACCATCATCATCGATGACACGCTCCTTATCTTCCTGATCGAATAATAAGCCCCAAGTATTTTGCGGTATCACATTGAATACCTGAGACAACAAGTTGTACGCTTGCGTTACTGACTCCACCTCTTTAGGCGAAGCCTGGTCGATGGCGAAGGGTGAGAAGCCGAGAGCCTGATGCTCACCGAAGGCATAGAGGGCACGTACTCCGCTGTTCTCACAGCAACGGCTCTCTGGAATGAAGAGACGGTTCTTTATCTTGCCTCCGTCCTGTGGTCTCAAAGGCATAGCGTATTGTGAAGCCCACGACTTAAAACCTGTGTCGTAAATGTCTGGGGCAAGGATATCTATGCTGGGCGCACCAGCTTTCCAGATATCAGCGAGATGAGCCAGCGGGCCAGCCGACGGATATTCACCTGGTTTGCGGCCTCGACTGTTCATCGCAGCATTCACATAAAGCGGCATGTTGTGGATACGTCTTGCAGCCTGTGCCAGATGCTCCACATAGCAGGCATAATGCCAAGCCATAAACTTCTCGTCGGCATAGTCATCAGTACCATATCGCTCTGCCCACCTTTCTTCTTTATAGGCTTTCTCTGCCAGTGCGGAGTGGTTACGTGCTGACTCCAACATACCTATCTCGTTTTCTATCTGCACCATGATGACCACCTCACGCTGCGGGTCTTTTTGGGCGATGTGCTGCATCAGCGCAGAAAAGGCTTTGAGGTCAGCTTGCAGTACGTTATCGCTGAAGCATGAGGCTATCTCCAGTGGTTTTCCTTCTGCCGTCACAGCCCGAGGGAACCGCTTCACATCGCGTTTGAACCACGCTGGCGCATAGCACGACATCGAGTTCTTCCATGCACCGAACCACAACGGAACAATCTTCAGTCCTTGCTGACGGGCCACATCGATGGTGCGGTCAACAAGCGTGAAGTCCATCTGCCCCTCCACGGGTTCGAGGAATTCCCAATAGACAGGCACCAGCACCGTGTTCAGTCTTAGCGCCTTCATTCGTGGCATCACCTCTTCAATATCACTCACCGATGTCGCCGCTGAGTTGCTCAACTCGCCACCCAAAATACGGAACTGTAAACTGACATCGTCAGCTCGCATTGTATTTGACACGAGCACCATGAATATACTCAACAATGCCGATATAATTCTGCCTTTCTTCATAAATGATCACATATGGCTGCAAATATACGAAAAAAAAGGGAATAATGAGAACCTTTACCCTTTTTTAATAGTATTTGTGAAATGGATTATCTGCCCATAGAAGACACATCCGTCAAATCTCCTAATAAAACACAAAAGATTTCTCTGTATCGCTGGTGATATGGAGAATTTTTTGTAACTTTGCAGCCGACAAACTACTACTACTACTGATATATGAGGAAGACTACTCTGATTCTGGTGCTATTACTACTGTCGCTGATGGCGAGGGCTCAAGTGGTGTGGTTCGATGGTAAGACACCTATTACCTATCATATACCCAAGAACGCTGAGCCCGTGGTTAAGGCTGCGCTCGATATGTGGAAGGGCGACATGCAACAGGTGACGGGGTTCACGCCTGTAACCTCAGCAAGACCAAGGATCAAAGTGATACAGGGCAAGGGTGTTGCCGATGGCTTCCGTATTTATATAAAAGGTGAACAAATCATTGTGGAAGGTCATAATGGCCGAGGCACAGCTTACGGACTATTGGAACTCAGTCGCATGGCGGGAGTGTCGCCTTGGGTGTGGTGGGGCGATGTGCGTCCAAATAGCCGCAGCCTTCCGCTGTCTCTGCCCGATACCTTCAGGATGGAGCACATGCCGTCGGTGGAGTATCGTGGTATCTTTATCAATGATGAGGACTGGTCGCTTCGCAAGTGGTCGAAGGACAATATGGGACCACAGACCTACAGGCGCCTGTTTGAGTTGATGCTGCGCCTGAGGGCCAACACCTTGTGGCCGGCCATGCACGAGGGTACACCTGGTTTCTTTACGGTAAAAGGGAATAAAGAGATGGCTGACTCGTTCGGTATCATCATTGGTACTTCGCATTGTGAGCCATTGCTTAGAAACAACGTAGCCGAATGGGATGTCAAAGAACGCGGAGCCTATAACTACATCACCAACCGCGAGCAAGTGCAGCAGTATTGGACGGAGCGCCTAAAGCAAGTGAAAGGCAGCGAGGTTCTTTTTACCCTTGGTATGCGTGGCATTCACGATGGTTCGATGGAGGGCGTGAAGACTTCCCAAGAAAAGCTGGAAGGTCTGCAGCAAGTCATTGATGATCAGCGCCAGCTCTTGCGCAAGTTCTACAATAAAAAGGTGGAACAGGTTCCCCAGGTATTCATTCCTTATAAAGAGGTGCTGGAGATTATGGAAAGCGGACTCAAGGTGCCCGATGATGTAACGCTGATGTGGTGTGACGATAACTTGACGCGTCTGCCCGATGCGGAGCAACAACAACGTAAGGGAGGGGGAGGCGTTTATTACCATCTGAGCTACTGGGGACGTCCACACGATTACCTGTGGCTAACGACCACACAACCAGGACTCATCTACTCAGAGATGAAGGAAGCCTACGACCACAACTGTCGCAAACTGTGGATAGCCAACGTGCACGACCCGAAGGTGGCGGCGTATGATTTGGAGTTGTTTTTGGATATGGCATGGGATATCGAGAGCCTCACCCCCGGCCCCTCTCCAAGAGAGAAGGGAGTGATTACACTCGATCAACACCTGGAGCGGTGGCTCTGTACGCAGTTTGGGGCGTTGGTGGGTAAGGCCATTACTCCTGCGATGCGTGAGTGGTATCGCCTGAACGCCATTCGCCGTCCAGAGTTTATGGGTTGGACACAGGTGGAACTTGACAAGAAAAAGTATCCTGGTGGCAAGTCGGTACCTTCGGCTACGCAGTTCACTCTGAAAGAGGCGTATCAGCGTATGGAGGCATTCGCTCGTATAGAGGCTACCGTTGATACCTACCGTCCGTTGGTGATGGAGGGTAGGCAGGATGCCTACTTTGCCCATGTGCTCTATCCAATACATGCTGCTGCAGCTATGAGTCGCAAGATGCTCAGTCATGAGGATGAGAGCCGACAAGCCTATGGAGAGATACAAAGGTTGACGGAACAATACAATGCAATGAATGGTGGTAAGTGGCGCGGGCTGATGTCATCAGCACCCCGCAACCTGCCCGTATTCGGCGAGGTACGCACCATGCTGCCACAGCATCCCTCCGTGGGACGCTTCATTGCCAGAAACGCCTGCGACTACCAGCAGGGCAAAGGCACAACCATCCAAATGCTTGGCCACTCGATGAACGCTGTCAACATTCCCAAGGACAACGAGCTTGTCTATGAGTTCGAGAGCGTCTACGAGGGAGATGCCGTGCTCTATACCGCCATGATTCCCACACAACCCAACGATAAAGGTGATTTGCGTTATCAAGTTCAACTTGATAACCAGCAACCCATCGTTATCTCTCTGAAGGAACCCTACCGCTCCGAGCCATGGAAACAGAATGTGTTGCGCTGTCAGGCACTCAAGAAAACACCAATAAATGTATCCAAAGGCCAGCATACCCTGAAGGTCAAAGCCCTTGACAACCATATCATCATGGATCAGTGGATGATAGATTTTAATCCAAACCGTCAGTTCTATATTATTCCAACACAATTCAATATATAAGCCCATTACTTATGAAGAAAAAAAACATCAAGACACTATTTAGGCTGACGCTGCTGCTGTTCACTCTTTGCTGCTCACAGTCAGCTCCTGCCGAGAATTATCCTTACCGCTCAGACTATCTGTGGCTGACGGTGCCCGACCATGCCGACTGGCTCTACCGTACTGGTGAGAAGGCAAAGGTAGAGGTCAGCTTCTGTTTGTATGGCATACCTCAGGATGTAGAGGTTACTTATGAAATCGGTCCTGATATGATGCCAGCCACATCGAGTGGCAAGGTGATGCTGAAGCGGGGACGGGCAACGATTGATATGGGGACGATGAAAAAGCCTGGTTTTCTGGATTTGCGACTGACAGCCATGGTGGGTGATAAAAAGTACCAGCACCACGTGAAGGTAGGCTTCTCGCCCGAACAGCTGAAGCCCTACACGAAGAACCCGTCAGACTTTGATGCTTTCTGGCAGGCGAACCTTGAAGCGGCCCGTAATGCAGTGAATAGTGAAAAGATCTTAGTGAAAATCGAGAAGGTGGACAAGTACACCACCGATGAGTTCGACTGCTATCTGCTGAAACTGAAGGTAGACAGCCGCCACAGCATCTACGGCTATCTGACAAAACCGAAGAAGGCGGGGCGATACCCCGTCGTGCTCTGTCCTCCTGGTGCCGGCATCAAGACCATCAAGGAACCGATGCGCAACACCTATTATGCTCGCAACGGCTTTATCCGTCTGGAGATGGAGATTCACGGACTGAACCCTGAGATGACCGATGAGCAGTTCAAGGAGATTTCGTCGGCCTTCGATGCAGAGAACGGTTATCTGGAGAATGGTCTCGACAACCGCGACAACTACTACATGAAGCACGTCTATGTGGCCTGCGTACGTGCCCTCGACTACTTGACATCACTGCCTGAGTGGGACGGCCGTAACGTCTTTGTACAGGGCGGCAGCCAGGGCGGTGCCCTGTCACTGATAACGGCGGGCCTCGACCCTCGTGTGACGGCTTGTGTGGCTAATCATCCTGCCCTCTCTGACATGGCGGGCTATCTGGACAACCGTGCAGGTGGCTATCCCCACTTCAATCATCTGAACAAGATGCTGACACCAGAGAAGGTACGCACCATGTCCTATTACGACGTAGTGAATTTCGCCCGTCGCATCACCTGTCCCGTCTATCTCACATGGGGCTACAACGACAACGTCTGTCCGCCCACCACGAGCTACATTGTCTGGAACCTCATCACGGCTCCCAAGGAGTCGCTGATCACCCCCATTAACGAACATTGGACATCGGAAGCAACTAATCATCATCAAATGTTATGGCTAAAGGAACACATCAGATAATCATTGCTTTTTGTGCTTTGTATGTCGCTTTGACGGCAAGTGCCGTCGAGCGACAGAAACTTAATTTCAATGCCGACTGGCGACTGTGCGTAGGTGATTGTCCCGAGGCTGTGCAGTCGGACTTTGATGACAGTCGCTGGCAGCAGGTGACGCTGCCATACGCCTTTAATGGCGACGAAGCTTTCCGTAAGGACATTGTAGATCTGACGGACACCATCTGCTGGTACCGCAAGACCTTCGGAGTGAAAAGTGGAGAAGTGGGAAGTGAAAAATACTTCATCGAATTCGAAGGTGTGCGCCAAGGGGCTGACTTCTACTTGAATGGTCATCATTTGGGCTTTAGCGAGAATGGGGTGATGGCCTGTGGCTTCGACCTGACACCTTATATTAAACAGGGTGAGAACATATTGGCCGTGCGATGCGACAATAGTTGGACGTACCGCTCACGTAAGTATGACAGCCGCTACCAGTGGAACGACAAGAATTTCAACGCCAATTACGGTGGTATTCCGAAGAACGTTTATTTGCATATAACAGACAAACTCTATCAGACCCTGCCCCTCTACTCGAATCTTGGCACGACAGGCACTTACATCTATGCGACTGACTTTGATATTTCTAATCACAAGGCCTTGATTCATGCTGAATCAGAGGTAAAGAACGAGGATACTACATCGCGTACATTTATATATAATGTTCAAGTGCAGGATGCCGACGGTAGGGAAATAGCGCAATTTCACAGTGAGTCCGTCACTTTGCAGCCTGGTGAGACACGTATTGTCAAGGCCCAACAATTGGTAGAACACCTGCACTTCTGGTCGTGGGGCTATGGTTATCTTTATACAGTCAAGACAAGTCTTGTTGTCGATGGCAAGACTATCGACAACGTTGCAACCCGTACTGGTTTCCGCAAGACACGTTTCGGTGAGGGAAAGATCTGGCTAAACGACCGCGTGCTGATGGTGCACGGCTATGCCCAGCGCACCTCTAACGAATGGCCTGGCGTAGGACTGAGCGTGCCTGCCTGGCTCAGCGATTACTCGAACGGACTGATGGTGGAGTCGGGTGGCAACCTCGTCCGCTGGATGCATGTGACGCCGTGGAAGCAGGACATCGAGTCGTGCGACCGTGTTGGACTGATACAGGCCATGCCTGCCGGTGATGCCGAGAAGGATGTGGAGGGGCCTCGTTGGGCACAGCGCACGGAGTTGATGCGAGATGCTATCATCTATAACAGGAATAATCCCTCAATCCTCTTCTACGAAAGCGGCAACGAGAGCATCAGCCGCGAGCACATGCTGGAGATGAAGGCCATCCGCGACAAGTACGACCCCTACGGTGGACGCGCCATCGGCAGTCGTGAGATGCTCGACATCGACGAGGCGGAGTATGGCGGTGAGATGCTCTATATCAACAAGAGCAAGAAACACCCGATGTGGGCGATGGAGTACTGTCGCGACGAGGGCCTGCGCAAGTATTGGGACGAATGGAGCTACCCCTATCATAAGGAGGGCGACGGCCCTCTGTATCGGGGCAAACCTGCTACTGACTACAATCACAATATGGACCAGTTCGCCATTGAGATGGTGCGTCGCTGGTACGACTACTGGCGTGAACGTCCTGGTACAGGAACGCGAGTGTCATCAGGTGGTGTGAAGATCGTCTTTTCCGATACCAACACCCACCATCGAGGCGAGTCTAACTTCCGCATGAGCGGTGTCACCGATGCCATGCGCATCCCCAAGGATGCCTTTTATGCCCATCAGGTGATGTGGAATGGTTGGGTGGAACCCGAGGAAGCAAAGACGTATATCATAGGCCATTGGAACAGAGCCCCCCTCTTATCCCCCCAACTGGGGGGAAGCCCCAATGCACAGCAACACCTCCCCCAGTCGGGGGAGGCAGGGAGGGGGCATCCCGTTTATGTCGTTTCGACGGGTGATGAGGTGGAGCTGTTTCTCAATGGCCGCTCACTCGGCAAAGGCAAGCAGAGCTATCGTTATCTCTTCACCTTCGACGATGTCCCCTTTGAATCGGGGAAACTGGAGGCTGTTGCTTCCGACGGCAGCCGCCATCAGATAGAGACCGTCGGCGAGCCCCATCAGTTGAGACTGACGGCTATAGGCAATCCCGAGGGAACGAAGGCCGACGGCGCCGACATGGTGCTTTTCCAGGTAGAGGTGCTCGACAAAGAGGGGCGCCGTTGTCCGCTCGACGACAGGATGATTCATTTCGAACTCTGGGGTGAAGGTAAGTGGATAGGCGGTATCGCCACCCGCGACAACAAGGAGATGCAACGCCCTGACGACAATCGTCCGGCGGGCCTGCTCGATGCCGCTGCCACGAAGAACGTCTCCGATAATTATGTTGGCAGCTACAATCTTCCTGTAGAGTGTGGTGTCAATCGCGTGCTGGTCCGTACGACACCGAATGCTGGGGAAATCCATCTCTCGGCCTACGCCGATGGTGTGAAACCAGCGTATATAGAAGTGAAAAGTGAAGAAGTGAAAAGTGAAAGGCTACGGGTAGGCGAGCGCAGCTCGGGAATGAAGTACTTGCCACAACTGACGTTGAAGAGCCGTTTGGACCGTGGTGAGACACCACTGACACCATCCTACGTCGAGCAGGCGCAAGGCATAGAAATCGTTTCTGCCAAGGCTGGCTATGACTCAGACCATGCCTCGCGCAGTTTCGATGACAATGAACTTTCGGAATGGAAGAACGACGGTCGCCTCTCCACCGCCTGGATCACTTACCGATTGGCTAAAAAGACCATCGTTGATGACATCTGCCTCAAACTCACCGGCTGGCGAGTTCGCAGCTATCCGATAGAGATCTATGCGGGAAAGATACTCATCTGGAGCGGCGAGACAGAGCGCAGCCTTGGCTATATCCACCTGAAGCCCGTCAAGCGTGTCAAGACTGACGAAATCACCATCCGTCTGAAAGGAGCCGGCAATGACAAGGATGCCTTCGGCGGCATCACTGAACTCGTGGAGCAGCAAGCGCAGAACGGAGTCAACTCCAATTCTGCCGAGTCGCGACACGGGAAGAACGAAGTTCAGGTTGCCCAGCCTGCTGCAGGTGAGCTCGACCTCTTCAAGGCCAAGAACGGTGGCGACACCAATAATGAGCTCCGCATTGTAGAGATAGAGCTTATAAGAAGACAAAATGAAATGAGCCCGTAAAATAATTCAAGAAAAGTTTGGATGTGTGAAGGATTTGTCTTGTACTGGCTGGGGTTGACTCCCATAGAGCCTTAAATGTTAAATTATTAAAGTCATTTAAGAATTATGGGAAAACAAAAATTCAGTCGCTCATTGAAGCGTAGTATTTGCATCGAGTACA
>Ga0310786_10007371_pt1 | contig 14348 bp, 9 predicted proteins | sample AusTroGonzalo_MG_FD_203881 | JGI IMG/M metagenome (GOLD analysis project Ga0310786, IMG submission 203881) | Bovine rumen microbial communities from tropical cattle in Woodstock, Queensland, Australia - Gonzalo_03 (v2) (version 2) | ecosystem: Host-associated > Mammals > Digestive system >... | reverse complement strand
CGCCCCCGCCATCCATCGGCCCTCCGTCACCCATCCGGATTCCCCGGCATTCCCCCAGTCCGCCCCGCATGCACGAACGAAAACATTGAAATTTTCCATCTCCCCTTCCACCATCTCCCCGCTCATTTCCCGTCTGCGGAAACTTTCCTTGGCTTTCCCAGTGTCCTATCTCCCGCAAGTTCCGGAATTTTTTGCTTGATATGCATCCGCAATCGCTATATCTACTTCAATATAACGAAATCGGAGTCTGTTTATGAAGAAAATCCTCCTCTTCCTCTCCTGCCTGCTCGCCGCCGCCTCGCCCCTCCAGGCCGTCACCACGTCCGTCACCCTGAACACCGACGCCCTCGTCATCGTCGACGGCACCGAACCCGACCAGAACTTCAGCGACTCCTCCAACGTCAAACTTGTCGCCAACGACAGCGACAAGCCCGACGCCCACCTCCTCCTCCAACTCCCGCACGAACTTTTCGACCTCTACGACCCCGACCTCTCCGTCTGCGCCGACCTCACCCTCACTGCCTTCGGCGACAAAAACCTCGGCACCAACACCATCCGCCTCGTCCCCCTCTCCTCCCCCTTCGACCCCGCCACCGCCACGTGGTCCAACGCCTCCGCCGGCACCCCCTGGACCACCCCCGGCGGCGACATCCTCCCCGGCTTCTCCGCCGATGCCGCCCGCCCCGACTGGAACGCCAAAGGCTACGCCTTCCGCTTCGACCTCCTCCCCCTCCTCCGCGACGACGTCGCCCGCGCCGCCCTCGCTTCCTGCGGAGCCCTCGTCCTCATCCCCAAGGACGTCGTTCCCGCCGGCGGTTTCACCCGCGTCAACTTCGACAACCCCGCCAAAACCGCCGCCACCGTCGAAATCTTCGCCTCCCTCCGCGACCCCCGGACCACGGACCATGCGTTCGGTGTCTCCTACATCGACTCCGCCCCCCGCGCCAAAAAGCTGGGAATCCCCTACGCCGACCCCACCACCGTCATCTGGGAGCAGGATTGCTCCACCGTCGGCAAAGTCCTCCTCAACGCCAACGACCCGGATGACCCGAGCGAATGCCGCGCCATCGTCTCCATCCCCGCCGTTCTCGCCCAGCTCCCGGCTTGGCGCGTCCAGAGCATCACCGCCAGCTTCGACGCCGAAATCAACGAGTACGCCGGCGAAGACATCTTCCTCCTTCCCATCTATTCCCCCACCGCCCTCGAACTCAACGACCCCGCCAACGACTACTACCCCGACCACGGTCCCTCCTGGGCCTTTGCGGACGGCGCCGTCTCGACCACTGGAACCGTCCATGAAGGCATTCCCTGGAGCGTCCCCAACCAGCTGAACACCAACGGAGATCTCCTCGGCCCGTGGGTATCTGACTACCGCGTCAATGGCGTCGTCACCGTCCCCGCCGACGGGCAAACCCACGGCATGGTCGTCTTCGACCTCACGGCCCTCTGGCAAAACGCCGACGCAAACGAACTCCTCGTCCGCTGCGGCGCGATGGTCGTCATGGACCCCGCCTGCTGGCCGACCGCCATCGCCGAAAAACGTTGCCCCCGCGTCAACCTCTACCGACCGGATTGGGAGGCTTACGACTCCCACATCACCGTCGTCCAGTGCGAATCCCTCCCCGGCGTCCTCGCCACCTACATCGATTCTGCCGACCCCGACCGCAACCTCTCCGGCGGCAAGACCATCAAGACCCTCCTCAACAGCGACGGTTCCGAATGCCGCTCCCTCTTCCGCCTCCCCGCGGGCATAGCCTCCATCAACCCGAAAGAAGCCGGACAGGTCAAACTCTACCTCACCACCTTCCGCCAGCCCGGCGACGCCTACATTCCCGCCCTCCACCCCCTCGCCACCCCCTTCGACCCCGCCACCGCCACGTGGAATTCCCCTTGGGAAAACCCCGGCGGCGATTTCGCGGAAGCCTTCGCCTCCGGCGCCTTTGAATCCGACGGCGCCACCTGCGCCTTCGACCTCGCGCCGCTCCTCGCCGATGCCGACCTTGCATCCATGCTCGCCACCAACGGCGCCATTCTCCGCCTGATTGGCGAGCCTCCGGTCGGCAAGTCCGCCATGCTCAACGCCAATTCCTCCTCCGACGCCGTCGAAGAATCCCTCCGCCCAGTCGTCCTCGCCCTCCCCGCCGACCTCGCCATCGCCTCCTTCACGACCACCCCGGACGCCCTCTCCTTCGAAATTTCCGGCCTCGATCCCACCGCCGATTACGCCCTTTACTCCACGACCAATCTCTGCGACATCAACTCCTGGACCTACCTCCAGTCCATCCCGCGCAACGGCAGCGTGGCCGTCCCCCTCCCCGGCGACTCCGCCGCCTCCTACCGCATCCAACGCCAATAACATCTTGCCGTAGGCTGGCCGGAACCGCCCACCGGGCGGCTCTCCGCTCCGCGGAATGCATCGGAACGGATTGGGTGTCGGGTCCGCCGTCCCCCCCCTTCGGGCATCCTTTTCCACCCCTCCATTCCGTCGTTTTCCTCCCCCCATCCGCCCGGAATTTGCCCCGCGTTCAAGATTTCAGATCAAGGAGAATATCATATTTTTCTTTGATTTTTCCTTAATCTTGAAAGCCGCTTGACATTTTGGTCCGCGGAAGAAATCCGAACTTGCACGAACAAATGAACAGATTATCATGTGAACAATCATTCAATATAAGAAAGTTTTCCCATGCCCGAAAATGACTCCCCCGCCCTTCCCGTTGCTGACGAAGAAACGCTCTGCGACCTCGCCGACCTGTTCAAGATATTCGGCGACACGACGCGCATACGCATCCTCCACACCCTCATGCAGTCGAGCCGCTGCGTCGGCGAAATCGCCGGGGTGCTCGGGATGACGCAGTCGGCCATCTCCCACCAGTTGCGCCTCCTCAAAAACGCCAACCTCGTCGCCACCGCCCGCGAAGGCAAAACCATCCGCTACTCCCTCGCCGACGACCACGTCCGCACCATTGTCGGCCAGGGCCTCGACCACATTTCCGAAAGGACCCGCCGATGACCTCCCCCGCCGGAGTCCCGCACGCCACCTGCTCCCACCACGCTTGCGGTTGCCACCACGACCACGGCGGGGACGAAAATGAAGAGGAAGGCGGCCTCCCCCCCGCCCTCCGCATCGCCCTCCTCGCCGCCTCCGCCATCGCGTTCCTCCTGACGTGGTTCCTTCCGCCCGGCGCGAAGCTGCCCCTTTGCCTCCTCGCCTTCGCGCTCGCGGGCTGGGACGTCGTCCTTTCCGCGCTCAAGGGCCTTTTCCGCGGTGGATTCTTCGGCGAACGGGTCCTCATGTCGCTCGCCTCGGCGGGCGCCTTCGCCATCGGCGAATGCCGCGAAGCGGTCGCGATCATGCTCTTCTACCAAGTCGGCGAATTCCTCCAGGACGCCGCGACAGACCGCAGCCGCCGGGAAATCCGCTCGCTCCTGGACATACGCCCCGACACCGCGACGGTCCTCCGCGGCGGCGCCGAGCGCACGGTCCACCCGTCCGACGTGGCCGCGGGCGAAACGCTCGTCGTCCGCCCCGGCGAAAAAATCCCGCTCGACGGCGTGATCCTCGAAGGCGCCGGCGCGCTCGACGTCTCGGCACTCACCGGCGAACCGCTCCCGCGCGACGTCGCGCCGGGCGACAGCGTCCCCAACGGCGCCATCAACCTGACCACCCTCCTCCGCCTCCGCGCGACGGCCCCCTTCGCCGGCAGCACGGTCGCGAAAATCCTCGCCGCCGTGGAGCGTTCCGCCGCCCGCAAGGCGCGGACGGAAAAATTCGCCACGCGCTTCGCCCGCGTCTACACGCCCTGCGTCGTCGCGGCGGCGGCCCTCCTCGCGCTCCTGCCGCCGCTCGCCGCCGGGGCGCCCGCCGCCGCATGGTTCCGCCGCGCGCTGGTGTTCCTCGTCGCCTCCTGCCCGTGCGCGATCGTGGTGTCCGTGCCGCTCGCCTTTTTCGGCGGCATCGGCGGCGCCTCCCGCCGCGGGATACTCGTCAAGGGCGCCAACCACCTCGAAACCCTCGCACGGGCGCGCACCGCCGTCTTCGACAAGACCGGCACGGTCACCCGCGGCACGTTCGCCGTCACGGTCGTCCACCCCGAAACGATTTCCGCGGCGGAACTCCTCGACATCGCGGCGCTCGCCGAATCCCACTCGCGCCACCCCATCGCCGCGTCGATCGCCGCAGCCCACGGCGGGCACCTCGACCCCGCGCGCGTGTCGGCGGTGCGCGAGCTGCCGGGACTCGGCGTCGAAGCAATCGTGGACGGCCGCGCCATACGCGTGGGCAACGGCCGGATGATGGACGCCTGCGGCGCCGCCTGGCACGACTGCTCCCACCGCGACGGCACCGTCCTCCACCTCGCCGACGGCGCCGCCTACCTCGGCCACATCGTCGTCTCGGACGCGGTGAAACCCGAAAGCGCCCCCGCCCTCGCGGAACTCCGCGCGCTGGGCATCGCGAAAACGGTCCTGCTCTCCGGCGACACCCCGCGCGCGGCGGAAGCGGTGGGCCGCGCGCTGGGCTTCGACGAAACGCGCGCCGGACTCCTCCCGGACGGGAAGGTCGAAGCGGTCGAGCGGCTCCTCGCCGAAGGCTGCGGCCCGCTCCTCTTCGCCGGCGACGGGGTCAACGACGCGCCGGTTCTCGCGCGCGCCGACGCCGGAATCGCCATGGGCGCGCTCGGCAGCGACGCCGCCATCGAAGCGGCGGACGTCGTCATCATGGACGACAATCCCCTCCGGCTCCCGGAAGCCATCCGCATCGCGCGGAAGACGGTGGGCATCGCGCGCGGGAACATCGCCTTCGCGCTCGCGGCGAAAGCCGTGGTGCTGCTACTCGCGGCGACGGGCGTCTTCGCCTCGATGTGGCTGGCCGTTTTCGCGGACGTTGGCGTCGCCCTCGCCGCCATCGCCAACTCCCTCCGCACCCTCCGCGGCGCCTGACGCGTTTTGCCAAGCATTGGCAAAAACGGGTCTTTTTTGCCAAACATTGGCAAAATGGCGCCGGGGGCTATTCCTTCGCGGGGACGGCGAGGGCCGCGCCCTTCAGGTCGGTCCACAGCGTCCCTTCGCCCGCGTGGAGGACGCGGACGGAAAGCGCGTCGGGCAGGGCGTCGGCGAAGGCGAGGTCCGCCAGCGTCGCCGGGTCCTTGAACACCGCGGCGCGGCGCTGTTCGCCGAGCGCTTCCTCGTTCGCCACGAGGTATTCCGCCTGCACCGCGGCTTCTCCCTTGACCTTCGTCGAAAGGGCTTCCACCTTCGCCCGCTCCAGGCCGATTTCCGCGACCTTCACCCGCGTCGCCGCGTTCGTCGTCGCGACGTCGCGCCGCGTCTCCGCGCCGATGGTCGCCACGAGCTTCGCGGTCTCCTGCTCCACCTCGCGGCGCGACTGGGCGACAAGCGCGACTTCCTTGTTGAGGAGCGCCTGCTTTTTCGCCGTTTCCTGCCGCGTCCGGTTCGTCAGGTCCTGTTCCTTGCTTTCGCTCGCCGCCTGCATGGGGCGGAGGATGTCCTCGGGCACTTCGACGTGCCGGACGATGGCGTTGCGGACGAGGATGTGCTTTTCGCCGAGGACGGAAACAAGCTCGCGCGTCATTTCCTCCTGGAACTTCTGGCGCCCTTCGCCGTCGATGAACTCCCGCGCCTTGTAGCCCGACCCCTTGATGCGCGAGACGCTCAAAATCTGCGGCAGGATGATTTTCCCGACCACCGCGGGCAGGTCGCCGTAGAGCATGTACACGCGGGCGATTTCGCTCGGCAGGATTTCGAATTCGACCGTCATGTCGATCAAGATCGAGAACCCGTCGATCGAGGGAAACTGCACGAACTGGTCCATCCCGAAGGCCACCGCGTCGCTCTGCGGCAGCGACGGGGCCGGAACGCTCCCCGCCGAAATGAACCCGGGCGCTTCCTCGGCCATCGCGATCTCCGCGTCGGGCGGTTCCACCATGCGTTCCGCCGACGCCATCGGCCCGCCTCTGGCGGAGAAGTTCGCCCGATCGGCGTTCTTGCGCCCCGCCTGCCGTTTCGGAGCCGGTGCGAGCGAGCCCATCGGCTTGGACGCCGGCTTCGCCCCCGTCCGCACGCCTGCCTGGACCTGCAGGTTCCGGTTCGCGTCCGCCGCGTTCTGGAAGCCCTGCGCGGCGTTCGCCTGCACCCACTGGTCGCGGATGGCCTGCTGGCGGTTGAGCGCGGTCTGCTGCAGCTCGTCGAGCGCGCCCGAGGCGTTGGAAACCTGGCTTTTGGTGAGGACGACGCTGCCCGCACGCCCCATGATGGAGACCTGGTTCATCCCGACTTCGACCAGATCGACCTGGTACGCGCGCGGATTGACGTAGTACAGCCCCGGTTGCAGCGGCTGCTCGCGGACACCTTTCTGCCCCGGCCCCGCGAACGACCCTTCCGGCGCCGGTTCGCCCGCGAGCGACGTGACGATGCCGACGTAGCCGATCGGGATGCTCACCGCCGAGAGCACCGCGATGTCGTAGCCCTCGGGGTTGAGCCGGTACGTCCCCGGCCCGAGCACCCGCCGCCACACGCCTTTCGAAAGTTCGTCCGGCGCGAGGATGTCCCCCGGCGGCAGGTCGGTCCCCACCTTCGAGGTGACCAGCCCGACGCTTCCCAGCGGAATCGTCGCCGCCGGTACGACCTTCCACTCGCGCGTCACCGGGTCGAGGAAATGCCGCCCTTCGCCCAGCACTTCGCGCAGCACGCCTTTTTCGCCCTTTTCCGCGAGAATCTGCCCCGGCGGGAGCGGGCGGCCCGTCTTCGCCGTCACCACGGCCATGTGCCCTTCCGGCACGTACACCCGGCAGCACGTCCACAAAAACGCCAGCACCGCCGCCGCCAGGACCGCCGCCGCAAGGAGAACCGCCGGAACCGCTTTTTTCGCCCGGACGCCCGGAACAACGCTCTTTTCGCTCATGTTTCCTTCCTCCTCATTCGCCCTTCGCCGCGCCGCGGAACGGCAGGCCGAACAATTCGCCCGGCCGGTCCGCCGTCAGCACTTCTTCGAGGTTCGGCGCGATTTTCGCGTAGAGCCGCGCGCGCACGTAGTCGGCTTCGTCGCGGTACACCGCCACCTCCTGCCGCAGCACCTCCGCCCCCGCCGTCGTCCGCTTCTCCACCACCGCCCGCTCCGCTTCCGCGCGCGCCAGTTGCGCCGCCGCGTCCGCTTCCGCCGCCTTGAGGCCCGCTTTCGCCACCTCCAGCGCCGCTTCCGCCGCGATGGTCTCTTCCGCCTGCTTCTGGGAGGCCGCGATCGTCTGCTGGATGCGCTCCGTCTCCGCCGCCACCACCGCGCTGTTGCGGTCCGCCAGCGCCTTCTGCTTTTCCAGTTCCGCCTGCGAGCGCGCCTGGACGATCTGCTGGTCGATCTTCAGCCCCTCCTGCACCGCCAGCTCCCGGTCGCGGATGATGCCAGCGATGGTCTGCGGCGCGAAAATGTCGCGGATCAGCACCGAATTGAGGGAAATCCCCCACGGCTCGCAAATCGACTTCAGGTACGCCTCCAGGCTGTCCTGGAACGCCTGTCGCGACACCCCCACGATGAATTCCGTCGCGCTCTTCTTGCTCCCCTCCAGCCGCGAAAACCCGCGCGCCGAAGGCAGGATGATCTTCTGGAGGATGTCGTCCATGTCGCCGACCTCCTGCGTCAGCAGCGCCGCGTGGTCCGCGTCGATGTTGAACTCCAGCGTCCCTTCCGCCGACACCGTGAACCCGTCGAGGGTGAGGAACGAAATCGCGTCCGCCCCGCTCAGCTCGAAGCGCTGGCTCTGGATGTTTACGATGGACACCGCGTAGAGGAAGGGGTTGAGGCGGTGCGTCCCTTCCTTGAGGACGCCCGCGAGCACGCCCTTGCTGCCCGGCCGGACGAGGAAGCCCTCCGCCTCCGTTTCCGGCGTCCCGCCGGAGAGGATGTCCGACCCGCACAGCGAGGTCACCACCCCGACGTTGCCGGGCTTGATGGTGATGTCGTCGAAGAGGCGCACCTCGTAGGCGTACGGGTTGATGCGGTGCTTGCCCGTCCCAAGGACCTCGCGGACGATGCCCCGGTGCTCCGCGTCCGGCGCGATGATTTCCCCTTCGGGGAGGTCCTTGCCGTATTTGCGGACCAGGACGCCGAACTTGCCCGCCGGGATGTCCACCGCCCGCACGATCGACCAGTGCCACGTCCACGGGTTGCGGAAGTAGCGCCCTTCCGGCAGCACGTCCAGCTGGATGCCCTTCCAGCCCGGCCCCGGCGCGAGGATTTCGCCCTGCGGCAGCTCCTTGCCCGTCTTGCGCATGAGCACGGCCACGCTCCCGTTGCCCGGCTCGATCCGCCACCCGAACCACACCCACGCGGCGAACAGCGCGACGGCGGCGGCAACCAGGACGGGCCAGGGGGGAAGGGAAACGCCGGACCTCGGGTGCGGTCCGCGCGGCGGCAGGGAAGCAGGCAGTTCGATCGGCATGGGCGGCTCCTCTCGTTGGAACGTTTTCTGCATTCTCCCCATCCCCCCCGCCCCTGTCAATCCTCCCGCCGAAACCAGTTGCCAGCGTTTTCCCTTTGCCCTAGGATGCGGCCCATGCATGCGCCCTCCCGCCTTTCCGCGTCTCCCGCCGCCGGCTTCACGCTGGTGGAAATCCTGGTGGTGATTGCCATCATCTCCCTCCTCGCGGGCGTCGTCCTCGTCAACGTCCTGCCCGCCATCGGGCTCGGCAACCAGGCCGCCGCCAAGGCGCAGATCCAGACGCTCTCCTCCGCCCTGACCACCTACCGCATCGCCCACGGCCGCTACCCCACGCAGGAGCAGGGCCTTTCCGCCCTCGTCGCCTGCCCCCGCACCGAACCCGTCCCCCGCGACTACCCCCCCGGCGGCTACCTCTCCTCCACCGTCCTCCCCCTCGACCCCTGGAAACGCGACTATATCTACCTCATCCCCGGCCGCGCCGGCGAATCCTACGAAATCCTCTCCTACGGCGCCGACGGCGAACCCGGCGGCACCGGCGAAAACCAGGACCTCTCCTCCTCCGCCCCCTGACCCCCCCGCGGTTTTTTGGCCGTCGGACCGATTTGCCAAGCATTGGCAAAAACGCCCGTTTTTTGCCAATCCTTGGCAAATTCCGCCGGCGGGGCGGACCGTCCCCGGCGAGCCGTTTGCCACCCTCCGCAAAATATCGCCAACGGCCGGGTCGATGTCGTAGAATGCGCCCCCGATGCCGTCTTTCCCTTCCATCCCCCGTTTCCTTGCCGCCGCGGCTTGTTGCCTCGCCGCCCTCCTTTTCGCTGCACCCGCCGCGCGCGCGGCGGCCGGTGATTCCACCGCTCCGCCCCCCGGCGCACTCGCCCCTTCGCCTCCGCCCGCCGCCGCCGAAAAGGACACCCCCGGCTTCTTCAAGGACGACGGCGCCGCCCGCAGCCTCTCCGTCGCCGAAGAACGCGGCATCGACGTCGACACCAAGGCCATCCGCGCCGAGCAGTCCAAAGTCCTCCGCGAGCAGGACGAAGGCGCCGACGAAGACCTCGTCTCCGCCGAAAACCGTTATACCGAGACCATGGACCAATGGCACGACCGCATCTTCCGCTGGCTCGACAACACCACCCGCACCCTCGACCTGAAATTCAGCTCCGCCGATGTCGCCTACGAACACGAACTCTCCTCCTTCGCCCTCGGCCTCCTCCTCCGCGCGGGCGGCCGCGGCGACGACGGCGATTTCGATTTCAAGGTCCGCGCCGGCGCCGACCTCGCCCTCCCCGGTCTGGAAAAGCGCCTGCACCTCATCGCCGACAACCTCGGCCGCGACGACCTCCCCGGCCTCGACCCCATGGCGCGCGAAGACGACATGCGCGTCGGCCTCAGCTCCACATGGGACTCCATCTTCGGCGAACGCTGGGCACTCGGCGGCGGCCTCCGCTGGCGCAGCAACGGCCCCGTCGGCTACGTCGACCTCGACTGGCGCTGGTCCGCCCAGCTCGGCCCCGGCACCCTCCGCTTCACCCCGCGCGTCGTCTGGTACTCCGACGACGGCTTCGGCCAGAACGCCTCCCTCGTCTGGACCACGCCGCGCGACAAGAAGGCTGTCCTCCAGCTTGTCTCCGCGGAAACCGGGAAGGAATCCCAGTCCGGCTACCACCTCGAAGAAACCGTCCGCCTCGCCTTCCCCCTCCGGGAGAAGGGATGCGGCTGGATCCTGCAGGCGAGCGCCTTCCCCCACATCCGGGACGAACGCCGCACGTTCGTCGACAACTGGCGCCTCTCCGCCACCTGGTGCAGCGCCTTCTACCGCAAGTGGATCTACTACACCGTCACCCCCCAGGTCGATTTCGCCGTGGAAGACGACCACGCACCGAAACCCTCCATCTGCCTCGGCCTCGACATCCTTTTCGGCGGCGAGACCGACCCCCTCCTCTGACCGCCGCCGTTTTGCCAAGCCTTGGCAAAAATGGCCCTTTTTTGCCGAACATCGGCAAAACGCGAAACGCCGCCCGGAAACCGGGCGGCGTTTGCGCGGGCGGGAAAACCGGCCTCAGCCGTTGGCCTGCTGGAATTCCTGCATGAACGCCACGAGGGCGTCGACGGCTTCGACCGGGCAGGCGTTGTAGATGCTCGCCCGGATGCCGCCGACGGAGCGGTGGCCCTTCAGCCCGATCATGTTGCGCGCGATGGCTTCCTTGACGAACTTCGCTTCCAGCTCTTCGCTGGGCAGGCGCCACGTCACGTTCATCGGCGAGCGGAATTCCTTGACGGCGGTGCCCTTGTAGAAGCCGCCGGAGCCGTCGATGGCCGCGTAGAGCTTCGCCGCCTTCGCGTCGTTGATCTTCTGGATGCCGGCCGCGCCGCCCTTGGCGAGGAGCCAGCGGGAGACGAGCATGAGGATGTAGATGCCGAACGTCGGCGGGGTGTTGTAGAGGGAGTTTTCCTTCGCCTGCGTCCGGTACTGCAGCATCGTCGGCAGCGTTTCCGGCGCGCGTTCGATCAGGTCCTTGCGGATGACCGCCAGCGTCACGCCCGACGGCCCGAGGTTTTTCTGCGCACCCGCGTAGATCATCCCGAACTGCGTGAGGTCGAAGGGGCGGGAGAGGATGTCGCTGGACATGTCGGCGATCAGCGGGGCGGACGTCTTGGGGAATTCCTTGATCTGCGTCCCGGCGATGGTTTCGTTGCTCGTCACGTGGACGTAGGCCGCGTCGGGCGAGTAGTCGAGCGAGGCGAAGTCCGGCATGTTCGTCGGGATTTCCTTGGAGGTGTCGGCGAGCACGCGGACGTTGCCGAGCTTCTTCGCTTCCTTGAGCGCCTTGCCGGCCCAGGTGCCCGTGTTGACGTAGTCGGCGCTCTGTCCCGCGCCCAGGAAGTTCATCGGCACCTGCGCGAACTGGAGCGAGGCGCCGCCCTGCAGGAACAGGACCTGGTAGTCGTCCGTCGCCCCGAGGAGCTTGGCGATGTTCGCGACGGCTTCGGCGTGGACCGCGTCGTAGGCCTTGCCGCGGTGCGAGTGTTCCATGATGGACATGCCCGTCCCGTTGAAATCCGTCAGCTCGGCCTTCGCCTGTTCGAGGACTTCCAGCGGAAGCGCCGCCGGACCCGCGTTGAAATTGTAAGCTCTGCTCATCGTGGTTTGCCTTTCGTTGTTTGGGTTTGCAACACCCCGCCACGATACCCCGCCGCCCCGCCCCGTTCAACGCCATTTTCGCGCACGGGCGCATTCCCGGATTGTCCCCCGCCGCCCCCTCTGCTACCTTCCTCCCCGCGAGCCGCAACCCGCCGCACCCACCCGCCATGAAAAAAATCACCGTCCGCTATTTTTCCCAGATCGGCCCCGACCCCGGCACCCGCGCCACCGACTACGAAACCTCCGCCGCCACCGTCCGCGAACTCCTACACGAAATCCAGCGCACCCGCGCCCTCCCCCTCACCACCAACATCTCCAAGGGCGCCGTCAACGGCGCGTTCGTCGACTGGGAACACCCCGTCGCCGACGGCGACACCGTGACCCTCCTCCCCCCCTTCTCCGGCGGCTGATTTCCCGCCCCCGCGCCCTCCCATGGACGAGGATTTCCTGCCCGCCCCCGCCGGCCGCCCGCCCCGCCGCCGCCCGATGGTCGGCCTCTGCGCCGCGCTCGTCGCCGGCGTCTCCGCCGGCATCCTCGCCGAAGCGCCCGGCTGGCTCTGGCTGCTCGCTCTCTTTCTTCTCCTCTTCCCGCTGTTCCTCCTCGTCCGCCGCCCCGCCGGGGCGCCCCTGCTCTACCTCGCCGTCGCCCTGCTCGGCGCCGCCGACGCCCGCATCGCCCTCGAACCCGGCGGCGCCCGCTCCCTCACCCACTGGATGTCCCGCAAGGCGGAATACTTCCGCTTCACCGCCGTCGCCACCGAGGACGCCCGCCTCGATGCCTCCTCCGGCGACCGCACCGACGCCGTTTTCCGCGCCCGCCTTTCCGCCATCAACCGCGACGGCACCTGGCGCGTCGTTTCCGACCCCGTCCGCGTCATCCTCCACGAGCCCCTCCCCGACCCCCTCCCGCGCTACGGAGAACGCTGGAGCTTTTCCGGCCGCGTCGAAACCGGCCGCCCCCGCCGGAGCGGACTCTTCGCCCTCCCGGAAAACCGCGCCATCGTTGAGGGCCCCCGCGCCGTCCGCCTTTCCTCCGGCCACGGCTTCTTCCTCAAGTCCTGGTGCATGGAACGCCGCCGCGCCGCCCGCCGCATCCTGACCGCCGGACTCGACGGCAGCCCGGAAATCCGCGGCATCCTGCAGGCTCTCATGCTCGGCTACCGCGAAGAACTCCCGCAGGACCGCCGCCGCGAATTCGCCGACACCGGCACCATCCACATCTTCGCCATTTCCGGCGCGCACGTCGGCATCGTCTCCGTCCTGCTCCTCGGTCTCCTCCGGATGCTTGCCGTCCCCCGGCACCGCCAGCTCCCCTTCCTTGCCGCGGCCCTCCTCCTCTACGTCGTCATGACCGGCGCCGCCACCTCCGCCCTCCGCGCCTGGATCATGGCCGTCGCCTGCCTCGCCGCCCCCGCCTGCGGCCGCCGCCCCGACGCCCCGTCCGCCCTCGCCTTCGCCGCCCTCCTCATCCTCCTCTTCGCCCCTCTCCAACTCGGCGACCTCGGCTTCCTCCTCTCCTTCACCGCCGTCGCCTCCCTCTGCGCCCTCGTCCCGCTTGTCTACGCTTGGATTTCCCGCCACCGCCCGCCACCCCTCCGCCCGCACGACTACCCCGGCGCCCCCGTCCCCCTCCTCCCACGCATCCGCCGCACCGCCGTCCGCTGGACCTGGGCCGGCATCGCCGCCGCCGGCGCCTCCGCCGCCGCCTGGCTCGGCACCGCCCCCCTCACCGCCGCTTTCTTCAACATCTTTTCTCCCGTCGCCCTCCTCCTCAACATCGCCGTCATCCCCGCCGCCGCTTCCATCCTCCTCGCCGGGGCCCTCTCCCTCGCCGTCCACCCCGTCTCCGCCTTCCTTTCCGAAACCTTCAACTTCGCCGCCCTCGGCCTCGGCCACGTCCTCGTTTGGACCATCCGCGCCGCCGATTCCCTCCCCTTCGGTCACTTCTTCGTCCGCACCCCGCCCCCCGCCCTCGTCGCCGCCGCCTACCTCATCCTTTTCGCGGGCGCCCTCCTCGCCCGCCGCCGCCCCCGCGCCATCCTCCTTTCCGCGCTGCTCCTCGCGCTCCTCGCCGCCGCCTTCGCCCTCCGCGAACGCACCGCCGTCCGCCTCGTCTTCTTCCCCGCCGGCGACGGCAACGCCCTCCTCGTCCACGCCCGCGGCGACGACATCCTCGTCGACGTCGGTCCCGGCCGCCCCCCGTCCGCCATGCCCCGCGCCCTCCGCCGCGAAGGCGTCAACCGCCTCGCCGCCGTCGTCCTCACCCACGCCGATTCCGACCATACCGGCGCCCTCGAAGCCATCCTCCGCGAAACCCCCGCCGACGCCCTTCTCCTCCCCGCCGTCCTCTGGCCCAACACCACCCTCCACGCCCGCCTCGACGCCCTCCGCGCCGACGGCCTCCCCGTCCGCACCCTCCGCGCCGGCGACACCGGCACCTGGGGCCGCGGCGCCGTCTCCTGGCAGGTCCTCTGGCCGCCCGACCCCTACCCCGGCCCCCTCCCGTCCTCCGACGCCGCCTCCCTCGTCCTCCGCCTCGTCGCCGGCAACCCCGCCGCCACCTCCGTTCTCCTCCCCGCCGACGCCCCCCGCCCCGTCGAAGCCCGCCTCCTCGCCGCCTCCCCCCCGCTCCCCCTCGCCTCCGACGTGCTTCTCCTCGCCGACCACGGCCGCCCCGCCGCCAACTCCCCCGACTTCCTCGCCGCCGTATCCCCCCGCCTCGCCGTCCTCTCCGCCTCGGAAAACGACCTCGCCCCCTC
>Ga0310786_10007368_pt1 | contig 14355 bp, 6 predicted proteins | sample AusTroGonzalo_MG_FD_203881 | JGI IMG/M metagenome (GOLD analysis project Ga0310786, IMG submission 203881) | Bovine rumen microbial communities from tropical cattle in Woodstock, Queensland, Australia - Gonzalo_03 (v2) (version 2) | ecosystem: Host-associated > Mammals > Digestive system >... | reverse complement strand
ACCTACAACACCTGCGAAGCAGTCGTTATTGCCATTTGCTACGGTCATAGAACCGGCAAAAGAACATCTGTTGATGTCTATGCTGCCATAAGCCCAACCAACGATACCGCCAACATGATGTACACCACTTTGGGTGACATTGACAGACAGAGTGGAATGGATATTAGAGATAACACCTTCAGTGTACCCATAGCCTTCGACTCCAGCCGTACCAATAACGCCAGAACCTGAACCGCCTTCTACTGTAAGTGTACCGTCAATGCTGAAGTTCTTGACAGTAGCTCCATAAATCCAGCCAAACAAACCACCGTGTCCAGTAGATGTATAGCTGAAGTTCGTGATGGCATTTCCTGCACCGTCGAAAGTGCCTGTGTACTTGTTAGCTTCTGTGCCGATGGGAGTCCATTCAACACCGTCCAGATCAATGTCTGAAGTCAATATGGCATCCATACCGGTACTACCCAAATTAACCTCAGAAGCAAAATGCTTCAAGTCTGCACCCGTAGCAATCTGAGACTTGCCGTCAACAACAGTAAGGTTGGTATAACCGCTTGGAGAAGCCTGGTGTACGGTTTGGCTTGTTCCGAAGAGGAGAGGACTAGCATCTGTGCCGATTGTCTGCTTCCAAGGAGTACCATCGTCAGTGCTGCCGTTCAGCAGATAGCAAAGTTCGCCGGAAGCAAACAACGTAGCAGAACATGACATGTTAAGTCCCTCTGCCTCGTTAGCTTCAAGTGTGGTGTAGCAATTTGAATATGTGGGAGTACCACGAACAAAACTCTTGCTTTCACCATCAACACCTGTCACACTGCCTGTATTGTAGCAGTTGGTAACGGTGCTTGCCGATCCTCCAACATATCCTGAGATAGCTGCGCTCTCCGTGCTTCCAACAATAGCGCCTGTATTGTAGCAGTCGGTAATGACGATAGTAGCCCTACCTGCGATATTGGTTCCCTGTATACCGGCAGCATTAATGTTGCTTGTCGTGACATTGGCTTCATTACCACAGTTGCGGATTGTTATCGTTCCTGTGACACCATCATCAAAGTTTGCACCGCCTAGGATACCTGCACAATAAGAGTTGCCGGAAATCGAGCCGCGTGCAATGACATTTTGAATCAGGGCACCGTCTGCAGCATAACCAATCAATCCCTGGAAAGAATTGTTACCCGAAATGCTGAGAGTTACGGCATGGCCCTGACCGTTAAAGGTACCTGAGTATGCAAAATTTTTGGCATTACCAATGGGAGTGAAGTTAGCAGAAGCCGTGATGTCTGCAGTCAAGATAGCGTTCATATCGGTCTTGCCCCTATTAACTAGGCTTGCGAACATATTCAGATCATCAGCAGTTGCCAACTGGAATACACCATCAGCAAAAGTATTCTTATACATTTCCAGATAATCCATAGATATCTCGAGCTGAGTGCGAAGGGCAACACATTCATTATAAAGCAACGTCAGCTGAACGGCATCGTCTGTGGACTGCAATTGTCCAAACTTGGTGTTGAATTCGGCAAGCTTATCGTTTAAATCATCTTCAATAGGTCTTGTCGTGTCAAAGCCGTCAAAGTCGTCTACCAGCGGAGCACGGAGAACAGTTTCGAACTCATCCTGCGTACAGAGATACATCTCATTCATCTGAACTTGACTTCCATTATGTGCAGCAAAGACCTTAACCATATAGTAATAATAATCTTCATTAACACCTTCTGTGAAGTTGAATGCAGCAGGATAGTTGTTTTCCATAGGCAGGTATTGCTCACTAATATTTTCTCTTTTATCAAGTTCTACCCATGCAGAAGAACTGGCATCCTTTGCAGCTGCTAAGGATGAGAAGTTAGCTCCATAAACACTCCAAGTCTTCCAGTTGCGGCCACTCTGTGTTTTAGTGTCATTACCCGTTACAAGTTTATAGAAGTATGGTGCAAAAGCCGACTTCACACGGAAGATACAATACTGCACATGTCCGTCTTCGCCTTCATTGCCGCTGAAGTTACCACCCCACTTGGTTCCAGTTGTGCCTCCCAAGCCATCTTGTCCATCAACAAGCTGTGACCAATGACCGTCGCCCCATGTGGCAGTACCATTAATTGCCACATAATTGGCGCCATTGACAAACGATTGCATAACCTGAACAACTTCATTATTGTTTGTCTGGACTAACTTTGCTTCAAGTTCATCGTAGTCAGCAGAATTGATGGCTGATGATAATGAGGCATCTAAGTCTAAGGGATCAAAGAAAGTAGCATACTCCACACACCAAGGATCATTTACTCCTAACACTGACTCACATTCAGCTTTGACAGCTTTAGCTTTGTTTACCCAGTTTGTGTAATACTGTACATCGGAAACTTCTGCAACACTCAATACGTGGAACTCTCCAACTTGCTGCCATCCTGTACCCTTCATGGTATTCAGTGTCAGCTTAACATAACGAAACTTGTCAGTTGTGTTGCTGGGAGTAAACTCGTATGTTGTGTAATTAGCATTCTCAATAGGGTCTGAGCCTTTTTTCTCATCAATAAGAACCCAGTTCTCATTATCATTAGAACCTTCAATCTTCCATTCTTTCGGAGCTCGATTATTACAACCACTATTTCCATCATCATGCGTGGTAAATGAATAGCTCTTCACCGCATAAGGCTGACCGTCGCTTGTCTCAATAGTCACCCAATTATTAGCAAGAGAACCTTCCCACTTCTGGTTGAGCAATAAGTCAACAGCCTTCTTGGAACCATCTTGAGAGGAAGCTTTCCAGTTGTAAGTAATCGCACGATTTACTTCGCCAAGAATCTTGAACTCAGAGAGCTGAATAAACCCCGTATCATTGAGGACAATCTTGAAATACTTAAAAGGTTTGTTTACACCTTTTTCGCAGAAGAATCGCTGGGTATAGAAATTTTTCTGCTGTACGTAATTATTATTGCCAAGGTCGGAAAGTGTTACCCAACCTGTAGCATCAGGATTTGCAGCAACTGTTGCGTCATTGGTTCCGTAAAGTGTCCACTTCTTAATGCAACGGCCGAATGTTTCATTGTCATTGGCTGTGGTCATCTCGTATGCCCACACATAGACAGGCTGGGAAGCTGTTACCAATGCATAGACGCCATCTCCGCCATTTCCGCAGTATTTGGTGGCAGTGTTGTTGTCGAAAATGTTGGCAATATTGCCTTCGCCATTATTGCCAAATCCCGTTCCAGCCGTGACAGTGTAAGTCACTTGGGCAGAAACTGTCGCGGCCATTAAAAAGGCTGCGAACAAGGTTAGTAGTTTAGTTCTTTTCATTTTTTTTATTAATTAATAACGTTATTATAATTTTGAAATAATATTTTTGATTATAGAATTATCATGCAAAGGTAAACAATATTTATTTACAATAAAACCACCATGTCGTTAAACTTTGTTAATTGCGTAACAATAAAGCGGTAATGAAACAGGCAACAGCAAGGGCTCGCACTTTGGGGTAAAAAGTTGAGAGTAGAGAGCGGATAGTTTAGAGTCAGTTTAAAGAGCTTAAGAAGTTTAAGGAATATAAGAAGTTCTTGTCGTTTTTTTTAGTCCGACTAGTGCGGACTCCGAGTACGAATGGGCTTCGGAATATTTTATAAATAGAATTTAAAGTAATTGTTTTGTGATTTTACCACATTATCGTACCTTTGCAGCGACTTAAAAAGTCCTTATTACAATTATTCTACAAAAGTTATACAATAAAAACGCGTACAGTGCCGTTATTAAATTTAGGATGAAAAGACTACTCTGGATAGGTTTGCTTTTAATTAGTCTGGGTGCAAAAGCCCAGTTTGATGCAGCATTTACCAATACCTGGGCACTACAATCCTATTTCAATCCTGCAGCGGCAGGAGTAGATGGCCTGCTGAACATCAGAGCCGCCTATAGTATGCAAATGGTGGGCTTTGAGGATGCTCCCAAAACCATGCTGATAACGGCAGACATGCCTCTCTTCTTTCTGGGACCCAAACATGGAGTCGGACTTGGGTTGTACAACGATAAGGCAGGTGTCTTCAACACTCAGAAGATTTCGTTGACATACGCTTACCACATGAAATTATGGGGTGGTACTATGAGTATAAGCGCACGCCCTGCTCTTTTTGTTGAGAAAACAGACGGTTCAAAGCTGGATCTGGAGCATTCCAATGACCCTGCCTTTACGACAAGCGATTCAAAAGGACAAGCGATTGATCTGGACTTCGGCCTACGATATACCTATAAGAAACTATGGTACGCAGGAGCCAGTGTCACGCACATTATGGGACCCACCATCACCCTGGGAGACGATAAGACACTTGAGTTCTCCATCGATCCGGTCTTCTATTTAACAGGTGGATACAGGTTCAAGTTCCGTTACCCACGCTACACATTGGCCATGGACGCTATCTTGAGGAGCAACTTGCAATCCTGGAGAGGTGACATCACAGCACGCCTGGAATACAACGGAGAGAAGCATAAATTGTACGGAGGCATTATGTACAGCCCCATGAATAGTGTGGGATTGCTGTTGGGATACGACTTCCACGGCATAAACATAGGCTACTCTTATGAGGTGTACACAGGGGGAATAGGAATACAGAACGGTACGCACGAGATATTGATAGGCTACCAAACAGACCTGAACCTAGGAAAGAAGGGTAAGAACCTACACAAGAGCGTGAGACTGCTCTGAGAAGAGAAAAATTAAAAGAGAAAAGAGAAAAGTGATAAGTGAAAAATAATATATAATATAATAAGGTATAGAGGAGGCGCCCCAATCATTATCGAAATAACTAAATATCGATATTACGAAAGTGCCCCAAACAAGAAATAAAAATAATAACAATTCTTCAAGCCCTGGTTCCCTCCCTTATAGGGGAGGGCGGGGGGAGAGGCCATAAAATAAAATTTATGAAGACAAAGAGTCTGGTACTTTTCTTTTTGGCAATTCTTTGCATGACTTTGGCGGCATGCATGGGATCACATTCATCAGCCAATGCAGTTGGAGGAGAACTGACAGGAGTCAGAGGTTCTGCAATGTCTGAACCTACGCCATACGGTATGGTGGCCGTTCACAAAGGTTCATTGAAAATTGGTCTGCAAGAGAACGATACACTATGGGGTGCTGATTTCCCACTGAGAGATATCAGTGTAGACGGTTTCTGGATGGACGAACACGAAGTAAGCAATGCCAAATACCGCCAGTTTGTGAACTGGGTACGCGACAGTATTATCCGTGAACGTCTGGCTGACCCTGCATACGGTGGTGATGAGACCTATAAGATAGAAGAGGATAAGGAGGGGAACCCCATTACACCTTATCTGAACTGGAGCAAACCTATACCCTGGCGTAAAGCCAATGAAGATGAGGACCGTGCAATTCAGAGCGTGTATGTTATTCATCCCATTGATGGCACCAAGATGCTGGATGCCAAGCAGATGAACTACCGATACGAAATCTTCGACTATGTAGCTGCCGCCCAGCGTAAGTACCGTTTGGATCCCGAAGAACGCGACCTAAACACTGACCACGCCGTGAGCACCGAGCAGGTGATGATCAGTAAGGATACAGCATGGGTTGATGATGATGGAAAAATTATCCGTCAAACCATTACCCGTCCTCTGAGCGGACCTTGGGACTTTCTGAACACCTACATCGTGAATATCTATCCAGATACCACCTGCTGGGTGAATGATTTTCAAAATGCCGACAATGAGCGTTACATGAAACTATATTTCAACAACCCCGCATATGATGACTATCCTGTGGTAGGTATCTCATGGGATCAGGCTAATGCCTTCTGTGCCTGGCGTACTAATTACCTGATGAAAGGACTAGGCGGCTATGCCAAGCAGATTCAGCGCTATCGTCTGCCTAGCGAAGTTGAATGGGAGTATGCTGCCCGTGGAAAAGAAGGCAACCCCTTCCCTTGGACAAGTACCGAGGTGAAAAGCGACAAGGGATGCTACTATGCCAACTTCAAGCCCGACCGTGGTAACTATACCAAAGACGGTAGCCTTATCACCAGCAAATGCGGTATCTTCAGTGCCAACAGCAATGGTGTCTACGATATGGCAGGTAACGTAGCTGAATGGACAAGTACCGTTTTTACAGAAGCCGGTGTGGAGAGTATGAGCGATATGAACCCCGACCTAAAGTACAATGCTGCCAAGGAAGACCCCTATCGCCTGAAGAAAAAAAGTGTAAGAGGCGGTTCATGGAAAGACCCCGAGAGCATGATACGTAGTGCATGGCGTTCTTACGAATATCAGAACCAGCCCCGTTGCTATATCGGCTTCCGCTGCGTTCGTACTATGGTGAACGATAAAGGTAATGCCGGTATTCAGAAAGGCGGAAAAACAAATAGTAAGGGTGGCGGCGGAAAGAGCAAGTCATCAGGCAGTCCAACTGTAAGTACGAGGAAAACAAGAAGATAAAATCCTAGCCCCTTCGGGAGGAGGTAAAAGATAAAAGAGAAAAATTAAAAGATAAAAGATAAAAGATAAAAGTTGGGCGCGCCACAATTAATTATTGAAATAACGATATAACGTTATAACGTCATAACGAAACGGCCGCCAAAACGAAAAAAAGAAATATTAACAATAAACCTTAGAACCCTAGCTCCCTCCCTCATAGGGGAGGGCGGGGGGAGAGGCTGAACAATCAAATAAAATATGAACCCTATAGCTAAATTGCAAAAATGGATGGATTCCCCCGCTGGTCAAGTATTTATGAATTATTCATACAGCTGGGGTGCATCAGTCGTTATCCTGGGAGCATTGTTTAAATTGACACACATTTCCGGAGCCAATCTCATGCTTTGGATAGGTATGATTGTGGAGGCAATTGTGTTCTTTATCTCTGGTTTTGAGAAAACATACGAGAAAGTTCCCAAGGTAAAGGACTCGGAGGCTGTCGGCGGTCAGACCTTAGTTGTTGCCGGTGGCAGTACACCATTACCAGAAGGAGCAGAAATCCCTGAAGGTCCTATTGTGATAGGCGGTGGAGCACCCATCGTAGCAGGAGGTGCTTCTGTGGGTAACATAGATACCGATGCTTTGGCGGCAGGAACAGGACTGAGTGCCGCTGCAGCCAACCTGGCAGCTGCCGGACAGGCTGCCGCACAAGCACAGTTGGCACTGGGCCAGTTGCAGAACGGCGGCATAGATTCCGCACAGATAAAGGCTACAGACCCTGCTGCTATAGAAGAGGCAGTAAAGAACTATGCCGAAGAGTTGACGGAACTGACGGAAGTGCTGGGACGCGTAAAGGCTCAAGCCGCACGTATGAGCACTGACAGCGAGGAAATGGAAAACCTGAACCGTACACTTACTGGTATTGCCACCGTATATGAGCTGCAGCTACGTAATATCAGCAAACAAGTCAGTACCATTGAGCAGATTGACGAACAGACACGTAAGATGGCTCAGCAGATTCAGGAACTTAACGAGGTCTACAGCCGTATGATTAAGGCATTGACCGTTAACATGGGACCCGCTGTTGAACAAGTGAGGAATGAAGAATAGCCCCCTCCCTGCTCCCCCTTTGGGGGAGGGATGGGTTAGCGGTTAACGGTTAGCGAAAAAAAATCTCAATAACCTATAACCTATAACCAATAACCTCTCTGAATTCAATTCTTAATTCTTAATTTAATTGCAATGCCTATACAAAAGAAGAGGATGTCTCCTCGTCAAAAAATGATAAACCTGATGTACTTGGTACTGATGGCTATGCTGGCTCTGAACGTATCAAGCGACGTACTGAACGGTTTCTCTCTGGTGTCGGACAGCTTAAGCAAAACAACCCAGAATGCCAGTCATGTCAATAATGATATATACGAAGCATTCGATGAACAGATGAAAAACAACCCTGCCAAGGTGAAGCAATGGTACGACAAAGCACAGTATGTACGCGGTATCAGTGATTCCCTATACAACCTGGCAGAGGAACTGAAGGTTGCTATTGTAAAGAAGAGTGACGGCAAAGAAGGCGATGTAAACAATATAAAGAACCGTGAGGACCTGGAAGCCAGTACACAAATTATGCTGGCACCCGGAACAGGACGCGGGAAGGTACTTTACAAGACTATCAACGAATATCGTGAGAAAGTTGTGAAGATGGTCACGGACAAAGAAAAAAGGGAGATTATCTCAAGCAACCTAAGCACAGAGGTTCCTGTCAAAGGACGACTGATGGGAAAGAACTGGCAGGAATACATGTTCGAGAGTATGCCTACCGCTGCTGCCGTGACCTTGCTGACCAAGTTACAGAGTGATGTACGCTATGCCGAAGGCGAGGTGCTGCACAACCTTATCAGTAACGTGGATGTGAAAGATATCCGTGTAAACCAGCTGAATGCATACGTTATCCCCAGTTCACAGACGGTAGTTCAAGGAGGACGTTTCAGTGCTCAGATTATCATGGCTGCCGTAGATACCACCCGAAGGCCGACCATTTATATTGGCGGCCAGCCAATAAAGAGTGAACATGGACTCTATGAGACCGTATGTAACAAGATAGGAGACTTCACACTGAGTGGTTTTATTGAGATGTTAAACGGTGATGGCGAAACAATAAAGCGCGACTTCTCACAGAAATATACCGTTGTTGCACCCAGTGCTACCGTAAGTGCCGACATTATGAACGTACTCTATGCCGGTTTTGACAACCCCATGAGTGTATCTGTACCAGGCATCCCCAGTAACCGGCTGCAAGTAAGCATGACCGGAGGAACTTTGACACAGAAGGGCGACGGTCATTACATTGCGCGACCTACTTCTCCTGGCACAGAAGCAGTGATTACGGTTGCTGCTCAGAACGAGGGACGTACACAGGAAATGGGTAAGTTTACCTTCCGCGTAAGGAAGTTGCCCGATCCAACAGCCTTCATACCCTATTCCGACGGACAAGGCGGGCAGAACCACTTCAAAGGCGGCAACCTTAGCAAGCAAATTCTGATGAGTACAGAGGGAATCGGCGCTGCCATAGACGATGGCCTGCTGAACATCACCTTCCGTGTACAGGGATTTGAAACGGTCTTTTATGATGCCATGGGTAACGCCGTTCCTTATAAGAGCAATGGTGCCAACTTTACAGACCAGCAGAAAAACCAAATCAGAAGCCTGGCGCGTAACAAGCGATTCTATATCACCGATGTCCGTGCCATTGGACCTGACGGTATAGAGAGGACTCTGGACGGAGCCATGCAAGTTATCATTAAATAAAAGCCCCCTCCCTGCTCCCCCTTTGGGGGAGGGAGATAAAAGAGAAAAGAGAAAAATTAAAAGATAAAAGTGAAGAGTGAAGAGTGAAGAGAGAAAAGTGAAAAATGAAGAGTAACCCCCTCCTCGCTCCCCCCCCTTGGGGGAGGGATGGGTTAGCGGTTAATGGTTAGCGAAATAAAATCTCAATAACCTATAACCAATAACCAATAACCTAAAACCTCTCTGAATTCAATTCTTAATTCATAATTCTTAATTAAAAAAGATATGATACGGACACTATTATTAATAGCAGCAACCTTGCTGACAGGAAGCATGACATTTGCGCAGCCTGCAAAACGTCGGACTACTACCACGGCAAGCCAATCTGCTACAACAGCAACAGCAGCTAAACAGAGCAGTGACCGTGCCTCACTGCAATTCCCCACATCGGCATCAATGCCCGAAGATGTGGTTTGGAAACGTGACATCTACCGACAGCTTGACTTGATGAAAGACAAGAATGCACCTATGTACTATCCCGTGGAGCCCATGGGGAAGCAGGTGAACCTGTTCACCTATCTGTTTCGCCTGATTCAGACAGGACGTGTGACAGCCTACACCTATAAATTGGATGGTAACGAATCATTTGAGGAGAAAGATAAACTCAGTGTAAAGGATATGCTGGAACGCTACAGCATCTACTACGAGGAGAAAGACGGTAAGATTGTAGTTGCTGATGCCGATGTACCCAGTGCCGAGGCAACACGCTATTATATAAAGGAAAGTGTATACCTGGATCAGCGCACAGGAACCTTCAGCACAAAAGTTACAGCCCTCTGTCCCGTTCTTATGCGCGGAGCAGATGACTTTAGTACGGATGCAACACCCTATCCTCTCTTCTGGCTGAAGTATGATGATGTAGCTCCCTGGCTGGCTAAACTTCCTATGATGGGTAGCAACTTGAATAACGTATCGAACCTGACAGCTGATGATTACTTTACCCTAAACCGCTACGAAGGCAAGATATATAAAACCAATAACCTGCAGGGCAAAGTTCTGGCAAATTACTGCGAGACAGACAGTGCCATGAAAAAAGAACAGCAGAGAATTGAGAAGCAGATAACCGACTTTGAAGAGGGAGTTTGGGGACATGAAATCATTGACAGCAGCAAATTAGACAGTATAGCTTTGTCTAAGCAAGTTGACACAAAAGCAACAAAGAGGTCATCAAGTGTATGGGGCAGACGTACCAAGACACCCACTGCCAGCACCACATCCACTGCAAAAAATACAGCTGACACAAAGAAAGAAAAGAATACTGCCACAGAACCGACTCCGGCACGTGTAAGCGCACGCAGGCAGAGAAGATAAAGGCCTGATATGGCACAGTTTGCTGATGTCATACTGCCACTACCCTTAGAAGGGACCTTTACCTATAGCCTACCCCGGGCCTTCGCCAATCTGGTACAGGTAGGGAGTCGGATTATTGTTCCGTTTGGAACAACCAAGTTCTATAGTGCCATTGTAGTAAAACTACATGACACAAAACCCACTTATACAACTAAGGAGGCAATGGAACTGCTTGACAGCAGCCCCATTGTCACAACAGCTCAACTGAAACTATGGAACTGGATAGCGGATTACTATCTGTGTACCATAGGCGATGTGTATAAGGCTGCACTACCCAGTGGTATGAAGCTGGAAAGCGAGTCAAGCGTAATGTACAACGAGGAGTTCATTGCCGATGATAAGCTAACACCTTCTGAAAAGAAAATCATACAGGTACTGGAAGAAGAAACAACGCAATCACTTTCTACCCTACAGAAAAGGACAGGCATCAAGAATATCCTGCCTGTGGTAAAGCGATTATTAGAAAAAGATGCCATCCACATAAAAGAGGAGGTAAAGAGGACGTATAAACCGCGCTTTGCCACATACGTCCGTATTACCGAGCCTTACTTGAACGAAGAGACAATCAACGAAACACTATCGCAACTGAAACGATCAGCCAAACAGGTTGAGCTGTTGCAAAAGTATATATCCTTGTCAGGAATATCAGCAGCCTTGGCGTTACAGAATAAACAACTGCTGAAGGAAATAACCAAACAGGAACTGATTGAACAGGCTGGCTGCACGCCCAATATCCTGAAGGCTTTATGCCAGAAAGGTATTCTGGAACTTTACCAGAAACCTATAGAACGCATAGCACAACAATACATGCCGACCGAACTGGTTATGCACCCGCTAAGTGAAGACCAGGCACTGGCCAAGGAACAGATACAGAAAGCATGGAAGCAACATGACGTTTGTCTGTTACACGGCGTAACAAGCAGTGGCAAGACGGAAGTATACATTCACCTGATAAAGGAAGTCATTGAAGAAGGAAAACAGGTGCTCTTCATGTTGCCTGAGATTGTGCTGACAGCTCAACTGACAGACCGTCTGAAGCGCGTCTTCGGTGACCGTCTGGGTGTATACCACTCAAGATACCCCGATGCAGAACGTGTAGAGGTCTATCAGAAGATGCTTTCTGATGCACCTTATGACATTATCGTAGGCGTAAGAAGCAGTATATTCCTTCCCTTTAAGAACTTGGGGCTTATCATTATTGACGAAGAACATGAAACCAGCTTCAAGCAACAGAATCCGGCGCCACGCTATCAGGCCCGCAATGTAGCACTTGTGATGGCAAAGGCTGCCAAAGCAAAAACACTTTTAGGGTCTGCCACACCGAGTCTGGAATCATACTACAACACAGAAACAGGAAAATACGGTCTGGTTCAGCTGCAAAAGAGATACGGTAATATACAACTTCCGCAGATTGAGGTGGTGAACATGCGCGAGATAGCCAAAAAGAAGATGATGGTCGGACCATTTACACCACAGTTGATAGAAAGAATAAGAGAGGCATTACAACGAGAAAAGCAGGTGATACTGTTCCAAAACCGAAGAGGCTATGCCCCCATGATGGAATGTAAAACCTGCGGATGGGTACCTCGCTGCCAGAAATGCGATGTAAGCCTGACCCTGCATAGGAATATGCAACAGCTTACTTGTCACTACTGTGGTGCCTCCTACCCTATCCCACAGAAATGTCCGAACTGCGAGGAAAAGAACCTTACGAGCAGAGGCTATGGAACAGAACGGATAGAGGATTGCTTGCAGGCTATTTTTCCAAAAGCCAGGATTGCCAGAATGGATCTGGATACAACAAGAAGCAGGCAACGCTACGAACAGATTATCTTTGATTTCCAACATTATAAAACGGACATCCTGGTAGGCACACAGATGGTTACAAAAGGATTGGATTTTGACCGGGTGAGCGTAGTTGGAATCCTAAACGCAGGAACCATGTTATCACAGCCCGACTTCCGAAGCTACGAACATGCCTATCAAATGATGGAACAGGTAGCAGGAAGGGCAGGAAGGAAAAACGAACGGGGGTACGTGGTACTGCAGACACAGGATGTAGAGGCCTCAGCTATCAAACAGGTGGTAAAACATGACTACACTGCCATGTACAAAGAGCAGATGCAGGAAAGAAGCCTTTTCCTTTATCCGCCCTATTGTCGATTGATACACTTGTACATGAAACACAGAGACGAGAGGGTATTGGAAAACTTATCCAGAGATTATGCCAACCTGCTTATGAAAATCTTCGGCCAAAGGATACTGGGCCCTGACACGCCACCCATTGCCAAAGTGCAAATGATGTATATCCGTAAAATTATTATCAAGATAGAAATTACAGCCTCTATCTCGGAAGCACGCAAACGTTTGCAGGAAATACAGCATTATGTAACTAATCTGCCGCAATACAAATCAGCCCTCATCTATTATGATGTAGATTGACCTTTCCCCTTCCCTCCCGAGGGAGGGAGAGAGAAATTAAAAATTAAAAGATAAAAGATAAAAGTGAAGAGTAGCCCCCTCCCCGCTCCCCCTTGGGGGAGGGATGGGTTAGCGGTTAGCGAAAAAGAATTCTCAATAACCAATAACCTATAACCAATAACCAATCTCCCAGCCCCCTTTAGGGGGGGCGGGGGCTATTTACGAATAAGCTGTATCACCTTGCTGGCATATTCGCCACGGAAATCTATCTCGACACCTTGCTGCATCAGGAAGCGACCCGTGAAGGTACTGCCTTCCCAATGGTCGGGATTACCCTGACGGCAGAGCTCCGTGAGTGTATAGGTGGCATTGGGATCCAAACCGGAAAAATAGAAACGGGGGCGGAAGAAATCAACGTAATGTTCAAACTTGTAAACGAAGAAAATAGCCTCTTTTTTATCTTCACCAACATACATCTCACTACAATAGCCATTTCCTTCATAGGGAGAGATAAGACGATATAAATCACCTTGCTGAACAATAGGACGAATGGTTTCCTTGTAAGTCTTAAAACATGACTGCGCAAACTTCATCTCGTCGGCAGAGAGATCAGAAGGCTTCATCTCCATGCCAAGACGACCCGTCATTGCTACATCAAAACGGAATTTAAGAGGCAAATGCCGACCTGTCTGATGATTAGGACTGGCACTTACATGCTGCGCCATAGCACAAGCAGGGAAGAACATACTGGTTCCCCACTGAATAAAAAGACGTTGCTTGGCATCTGTATTGTCACTTACCCAGAACTCATCAAAGTAAGGCATCAACCCATAATTGACACGTCCGCCACCACTGGCACAACACTGGATAACAAGGTCAGGATATTTGGCACGTATACGCTTGAGAGTCTTAATGAGACCCAAGTGATAATCCACATAGAGATGACTCTGGTTGTCGGCACTTAGATAATGCGAGCCAAAGTTTTTGGTCTCCATATTGCAGTCCCACTTAATATAATAGGTATTGGGAGTCTCAGTCATGATGTCATCAACAACCTTATAGACAAAATCCTGGACTGCAGGATTACTCATATCCAAGACCAGCTGGGTTCCGCCTCGTCCCGTACTGGGTTCACGTGTCGGATGACAGACCACCCAGTCAGGGTGCTTCTCGTAAAGCTCACTCTTGGTATTCGTCATCTCGGGCTCAATCCAGATACCCCACTTCAATCCACGCTCGGTACAGGCCTTCTCCAGTGCCGGAACGCCCTTGGGAAGCTTCTCGGTATCGGTAACCCAGTCGCCCAGGGCGCAGTCGTCAACAGAACGTTTG
>Ga0310786_10007365_pt1 | contig 14358 bp, 11 predicted proteins | sample AusTroGonzalo_MG_FD_203881 | JGI IMG/M metagenome (GOLD analysis project Ga0310786, IMG submission 203881) | Bovine rumen microbial communities from tropical cattle in Woodstock, Queensland, Australia - Gonzalo_03 (v2) (version 2) | ecosystem: Host-associated > Mammals > Digestive system >... | reverse complement strand
CCGCCCGAACGTGCTGCAGGGCGCGTTCCACTCTTCCGACCTGTGGTTCGTGTTCAAGTCGCTGGAGCACTGCTGGCGTCCCTGGACGCAGGGCGACTGGGATCTCTCCGAGAAAATGCTGACCGCGTGGTCCAATTTCGCGAAGTTCGGCGATCCGAACGGCGCGCCCGGTGCGGCTCCGCTCGGCACCGACGGCAGCACCTGGCAGCCGTACACCGCCGCCACGCCGCAGTTCATGGTCTGGAAGCTCGACGACGCCGAAGCCGAAGCCTCCGCAGCGGGCGAACCCCTCGTGGCGCCGCGCCCGGCTTTCGGCCCCCGGCCGTAAGGTTAGCGGCCCGGGACTCGCGAGCGCCATCCCTGGCCTCATCCCCGAGCATCCAAGCCTCATCCCCGACCTGATCGGGGATCCCTGCGGCCTCTGAGCTGTAATTAATTGGAAATCAGCACATTATTGTTTTGTGCTCCTCCGACGTTCGGGGGAGCACAAAACGTTAATACCCTCACCCTCAGCTACATCTTGCTCATAGGACAAACGTCATACGACAGGTGTCCAAAAAAACACCGTTCTGTGCGATAATTTGGGATACCTGTCAGGGTTTTCGGCCATAATCGGCAGTTTTGAGGGGGAGGTGTCCACTATTATTGCGTAGGAGGCCGGTTTTCTGGACACCTGTCGGAAAGAGGGTCGGCGGGCAGCTACCTCGCTTGCCGGCAACGAGCACTCCGCGCCGAACCCTCAAAGTTCGGGCGCGGAGATCGCTCGTAAGCGCCGGGCGTGCGCCCGGCGCTGGTGCCAGGTCCTGCCCGCGAAATTTTCCTATCTTTGTGGGGATGAAACTGCCGGAACTGCCGATACTGGAGATCGCCGACGCCGTGAATACGGCGCTGGAGGCGTCTCCGCGCCTGGTTGTAACAGCTCCGCCCGGTGCCGGCAAGTCGACTTTGCTTCCGCTAACAATTTTGTTTGGTTGCAGCTATGACGAACTCCCAGGGGCGAAAAGCCCCCAATTTGCCCCTGGCGATAGGAAAAATCAGTTGCGAGGGGCAAAAGAGCCGGGATTTGCCCCTGGCACGAAGGTGCTGGTGTTGGAGCCCCGGCGGATTGCTGCGCGGCAGATTGCGGAGCGGATGGCCGCACTGCTGGGTGAGACGGTCGGCCGGACGGTCGGCTACCGGATCCGCTTTGAGAGCCGCGTGAGTGCAGCGACCCGGATCGAGGTGCTGACCGAGGGTATCCTGACGCGTATGTTGGTGGACGACCCGGCCCTGGAGGGCATCGGAGTCGTCATTTTTGACGAATTTCACGAGCGGAGCCTGCAGAGCGATGTGGCCCTGGCGCTGACGCGCGAGGCGCAGTCGTTGCTGCGGCCGGACCTGCGTATTCTGCTGATGTCCGCGACGATCGACACGGAAGCGCTCTGCCGGGAGCTGGACGCCCCGCTCATCGAGAGCGCGGGGCGGATGTTCCCGGTGGAGGTGAAGCATACGCCGGAGGAGGCCACGCCCGAAAATGTGGCTGAGCGCGTGGCGCATTGGGTGCGGGTGGCGCTCCGGGAACACGACGGCGACGTGTTGGCGTTCCTGCCCGGCGAGGGAGAGATCCGGCGCTGCGCGGAATTGCTGGACGGTATCGACGTTTCCCTTTATCCTTTATACGGTCTGCTGCCGCCGGAGCAGCAGCGGGCGGCCATTGCGCCGAGTCCGGCCGGAAGCCGGAAGGTCGTGCTGTCCACGCCCATTGCCGAGACTTCGCTGACCATCGAGGGTGTGCGGGTGGTCGTGGACGGCGGCTTCTGCCGACGGCTGGTCTTCGACCCGCAGAACGCCCTGAGCCGCCTGGAGACGGTGCGCATCAGCCGAGACATGGCCGACCAGCGCAGCGGCCGGGCGGGGCGGGTGGCGCCAGGCGTATGCTACCGGCTCTGGAGCCCGGCCACGCAGGCCCGCCTGGCCGCGACGCGTGTCCCGGAGATCCTCGAAGCGGATCTCGCAGGGACGGCACTGGACGCTGCGGCGTGGGGCGAGAGCCAGCTGGCGGCGCTCCCGTGGCTGACCCCGCCGCCCGCCGCGCATGTGGCCCAGGCCCGGCAGCTGCTGGAACTTCTGGGCGCCCTGGACGAGGCCGGACGCATCACCCCGCACGGTCAGGCCCTCGCCGCGCTGCCCTGCCATCCCCGCATCGCGCAGATGCTCCTCGCCGCTTCGGGTCCGGAAACGGTCCCCGGGCACAAAATGGGGCCTCAGCGTGCCCGGGAGGAGATTCGCCGGTCGGAGCCGGCGAATGACGGAAAAGGGATGCCGGCGAAGGACGGAAAGAAATCCTTGGCGGCGGAGATCGCGGCGCTGCTGGAAGAGCGGGATCCGCTGGCGGCGATGGAGGGCGACGCGTCGCTGACCACGCGCCTCGACGCCTTGCACCGCGCCGGACGCAACGGCCGCTGGGGGCGCATCGCCCAGATGGCGGAGCAGTACCGGGCGCTGGCGGAGAAGTCGGCGAAGGACGAAAAAAGGGAGCCGGCGAATGACAAAAGGGATCCGTATCTGGTCGGCCGGTTGCTGGCGGCGGCGTACCCGGAGCGGGTGGCAAAGGCGCTGCCCGAAGGACGGGGCCATTTCCAGCTGGCGACGGGCGAGCGCGCGGCAGTCGCGCCGGAAGATGCGCTGGCCGCCTGCGAGTGGATTGCCGTGGCGTCGCTGAGCGTCCGGCCCGGCGGCGAGGGACGCATCTTCCTCGCGGCCCCGGTGGACCCCGAGGACCTGCCGGAGCTGATTCGCACGCGCGACCGCGTGGCCTGGGACAGCAAGGCCGGGGCCGCGACCGCCCGTCGCGAGCGTCGTATCGGCGGCCTGCTGGTAGACGCCAAACCCCTCTCGGAGGGCGTCCGGGAGCAGCTGACGCAGGCCATCTGCGAAGCGGCGCAGAAAGAAGGAACGGCGATGCTCGATTTCTCCGACGAGGTCGGAAACCTCCAGCGGAGGGTCGCTGCCGTGGCCGCCTGGCACCCCGAGTTGGAACTGCCCGACCTCTCCACCGAGGCCGTCCTGCGCAACGCTCCAAACTGGCTGCCGCCCTTTGTGGGCCGCGCCACCACCGCCGCGGAACTTAAGAAGATCGACCTTTGCGCGGCCCTCTGGTCCCTGCTGAACAACAGTCAGCAGCAGGCCGTCGAGCGCCTCGCGCCAACGCATATCGAAGTGCCGACGGGCAGCCGCATCCGCGCGGAATACCGCCAGGGCGCCGAAGCCCCCATCCTGCGCGTCCGTCTGCAGGAGTGCTTCGGGCTGCTGGACACGCCGCGCGTGGACGACGGCCGGCGCCCCGTGCTGATGGAACTCCTCTCCCCGGGCTATAAACCCGTCCAGCTCACCTCCGACCTGCGCAGTTTCTGGACCAATACCTATTTCGAAGTGCGCAAGGAACTGCGCCGCCGCTACCCCAAGCACGCCTGGCCGGACAACCCGCTCGAAGCGGAGGCCGTCCGCGGCGTCAAGAAATACCGTCCAGATAGGCTGTGAGCGATAACTGCAGATTTTTTTAGTAACTTTGCGCCGTTATGTATTTCGTCTCCAAGAAAATCCGTATCGCGGCGAGCCACCACCTGGAGGTGGACTACCCCACGAAATGCGCCCGCCCCCACGGGCACAACTACGAGGTCGAGGTCTTCTGCAAGGCCCCGGAGCTTGACGCGAACGGGATGGTGGTGGACTTCAAGACCATCAAGGAACGCGTGACCGACCGGCTCGACCACCGCAACCTCAACGAAGTCCTGCCCTGCAACCCCACGGCGGAGAACCTGGCCCGCTGGATCTGCGAACAGATCCCGCACTGCTACAAGGTCATCGTCAAAGAGACGTCCGACAACACCGCAACTTACGAGTTATGATCAGCGAAGAACAAGCCAAACAGCATATCCGCGAATTGCTGGAATACATCGGCGAAGACCCGACCCGTACGGGCCTGGTGGACACCCCGGACCGGATGATCCGGATGTTCGGCGAGATGTTTCGCGGCTACGACCCGGCCCAGGCCCCGAAGGTAACGACCTTCCCGAACGGGCAGGACGGGATCATCTACGACGACATGGTCGTGGACTGCGGCCCCTTCTACTCCGTGTGCGAGCACCACTGCCGCACCTTCTTCGGCGACTATTGGTTCGCCTATCTGCCCAATCCCAAGGGCCGCATCCTCGGCCTGAGCAAGATCGGGCGCGTGGTGGACTACTGCGCCGCGCGGCTGCAGGTCCAGGAGCGCCTGGTACACGACGTGGTGGAGATGCTCACCGAGGCGCTCGGTACCGAGAACCCGCCGCGCGGCATGGCGCTGATGATGCGCGGCCGCCACATGTGCAAGGAGAGCCGCGGCGTGCGCAAGAGCGGCGTGATGACGTCCACCTACCTGACCGGCTCCTTCCGCACCAACCCCCAGACCCGCAACGAGTTCCTGAGCTACATCGACAAGAGCGGCAATGTATAAGGTCAAGAAAACCCTGGAAGTGGCGGCCAGCCACCATATTTCCTTCGCCGGCGGCACGCAGACGGAGCCCGACCACGGGCACAACTGGAAGATCACCGTCTATTGCGCGGCCGAGGAGCTGGACGCCGACGGGATGGTGGTCGATTTCTGCGACATCGAGCACCGCATCTGCGGCGCCCTGGACCATGCCGACCTCAACGAGGTCCTGCCCTTCAACCCCACCACCGAGAACCTCGCCCGCTGGATCTGCGACCAGATCCCGCAGTGCTACAAGGTGGAGGTGGAGGAATCTCCGGGCAACGAAGCTTCTTACGAAAAATGAGAATCGCCATCATCGGCGGCGGAGCGGCCGGGTGCTTCTGCGCCATCGGCCTGAAGCGCCGTCTGCCGGACGCCGAGGTGACAATCTATGAGGCCGGGGCGAAGATGCTGGCCAAGGTGGCCGTGACGGGTGGCGGCCGGTGCAATCTGACGAATTCCTTCCGCGATGTGCGGCGCCTCGGCGAGGTGTACCCGCGCGGCGAGCAGCTGATGCGGCGTGCCCTGGCGGCCTTCAGCCACGAGGACACGATGCGCTGGTTCGAAGCCGAGGGCGTGCGCCTGACGGTCCAGGAGGATCAGTGCGTCTTCCCCGCCAGTCAGGACGCGATGCAGATTGTGCGGACGCTGGAGCGCTGCCTAAGGGAGGCGGGGGTGCGGGTCCGGCTGAATGCGCCCGTCGAGCGGGTTACGGACCTGGACGCCGACCGCATCGTCGTGACGGTCGGCGGGAGCTCCCGCGAGAAGCTGGCGCGGCTGCTGCCGGAAGGCATCGAGCTCACCGACACCGTGCCGTCGCTCTTCACCCTGAAGATTCCCGACGCCGGCCTGCGCGCCCTGATGGGCACGGTCGTGGAGCAGGCATCGCTGGCCCTGGCCGGGACGAAATTCCGCGCAGCGGGCACCCTGCTGCTGACCGACTGGGGCGTGAGCGGACCTGCGACGCTGCGTCTGTCGTCCTACGCCGCCCGCCACCTGGCGGAGAATGGCTACACGGGCACGCTGCTCGTGAATTGGCTGGACGCCCCCGAGGCTGCCGCCCGGGAATGGATCCGCGCGACCGCCGACGCGCACCCCCAGAAACAGGCCGCCGGCACACCCCCTGCGGGCCTGACCGCCCGACTGTGGCGGCACCTGCTGGGCCGCGCCGGGCTGCGCGAGGACCTGCGCTGGGCCGAACACGGCAGCAAGGGCGCGGCGCGGCTCGCGGCTACGCTGACCGCCGACGCCTATCCCGTCGCCGGCCGCGCCCGCTTCAAGGAAGAATTTGTCACCTGCGGCGGCGTGGCGCTGTCGGGAGTGAACCTGAATACGCTGGAGTCGAAGGTCTGCCCCGGGCTCTTCTTCGCCGGGGAGGCGCTGGATGTGGACGCCGTCACGGGCGGGTTCAATTTGCAGGCAGCCTGGTCCACCGCCGCGCTTGTGGCCGCTGCCATGGAATAATTAACGAGAAAATGTGTATATTTGCACGTTGTACTAAAATAAACCGTACGAATGAAAAAGATTTTGAACGAGCTCTGCAGCAAGGACACGCGTGCAGCTGAGGCACGGGCCAACGGAATTTACCCTTATTATCGCCCGATTTCCTCCGGTCAGGATCCGCTCGTCACCATGGCTGACGGCAGCAAGGTCCTGATGTTTGGCTCCAACTCCTATCTCGGACTTTCCGACGACCCCCGTCTCAAGGAGGCCGCCATCAAAGCAATAGAAAAATATGGCACCAGCTGCTCCGGCAGCCGCTTCCTCAACGGCACCCTCGACATCCACGAGGAGCTGGAGGCGAAGCTGGCAAAGTTCGTGGGCAAGGAAGCGGCCGTGACCTACAGCACCGGCTTCCAGGTGAACCTGGGTGTCGTGGGCTGCCTCGGTTTCCGCGGCGGATACATCTTCCTGGACGCCCTGGACCACGCCTGCATCATCGATGGTAGCCGCCTGAGCTTCAGCGAGGTGCGCAAGTTCCGCCACAACGACATGGCCGACCTCGAGAAGAAGCTCTGGCTCACCCCGCGCAACGCCCCGAAGCTCATCGTGGTGGACGGCGTGTACTCGATGGAAGGCGACATCGCCCCGCTGCCCGAGATCGTGGCGCTGGCCAAGAAATACAAAGCTTCCGTGATGGTGGACGACGCCCACGGCCTCGGCGTAATCGGCGAGAACGGTTCCGGTACCGCCAGCCACTTCGGCCTGACCAATGAGACCGACCTCATCATGGGCACCTTCTCCAAGAGCTTTGGCTCGCTGGGCGGCTTCATCGCCGGCGACAACGATGTCATCGACTATCTCAAGCATAACTCCCGTTCGCTGATCTTCAGCGCCTCCATGACCCCGGCCGCCGTGGCCGCCGCCAGCAAGGCCCTGGATATCATGATCGAAGAGCCAGAGCGCCGCGAGAACCTCTGGAAGGTCACGCGCTACGCGCAGGAGGCCTTCAAGAAGGCGGGCTTCGACACCGGCCACACGCAGAGCCCGATCATCCCGCTCTTCGTGCGCGACACCATCAAGGCCATGACCATCGTCCCGATGGCCTACAAGGCCGGCGTGTTCATCACTCCGGTGATCGCCCCGGCCGTACCTGAGAACGATGTGCTGATCCGCTTCGCCCTGATGGCCACCCACACCACCGAGCAGGTGGACGAGGCCGTCGAGAAGCTCTCGAAGATCTTCCGCGAACTCGACATCATCAAATAGTTTTTAATGGTCATCCTCATCACCGGCATCACCTCCGGCTTCGGCAAGGCGATGGCCGCTCGCCTCAGCGCTGACGGCCACAAGGTTTACGGCACGCACCGCAAGGCGACGGACTTCCTGCCCGGCGTCACCTACATCCGGGCCGACGCCCAGAAAGCCGAGGAGTGTGAGGCGGCGGTGAAGCAGGTCGTTGACGCCGAAGGGCGCATCGATGTGTTCATCAACAACGCCGGCATGGGCATCGGCGGGCCGCTGGAGTTCTCCTCGCTGGAGGACGCACAGCGCCAGATGGACGTGAACTGGATGGGGATGGTCCGTTTCCTGCACTACGTGCTGCCGGTGATGCGGCAGCAGGGTGGGGGAAAGATTCTCTGTTTCAGCTCGATCGGCGGCCTGATGGGCCTTCCGTTCCAAGGGCTCTATTCCGCGTCGAAATTCGCCATCGAGGGCTACTGCGAGGCGCTTCGCCTGGAGACGAAAGCCTTCGGCATTCAGGTAGTCGTGATCGAGCCCGGCGACTTCGCCACCTCCTTCACCGCGCAGCGCAAGAGCGTGGTCGATCCGAAGGCATACGAGATCTACAAGTCCTACGAGAAGTCCCTCGCGAGCATCGAGAAGGACGAGACCACGGGCCTGAAGCCCGACTACCTGGCGGGGAAGATTGCGAAGATCGTCCGCAAGAAGAAGCCGCGCTACCACTACATCATCTCCACGCTGGAGCAGCGCCTCTCCGTGACGCTCAAGAAGCTCCTGCCGCCGAGCTGGTTTGCGGCCATTCTCGGTTCGTACTACAAGCTGTAGGAGATTCGCCGGTCAGCGCCGGCGAATGACGGGTGCCACCATTTCCGGGCCCTACCCGGAAATCCCATCAAAAAGACTATGACAGTTACCTTCAAAATAGAGTACCGGACGGCGTGGGGCGAGAGCCTCGCGCTGGTGCTTTTAGATAAGAAATACCCCATGGAGTGGGGCGAGGGCGCGATCTGGAGCGTCTCCGTCCCGGACTGTCCCGCCGCAGCTCTTAAGGACTACACCTATGTCGTGATGCGCGACGGCCTGATCGTCCGCACGGAGTGGAGCCACCACAGCGCCCGCGCGGCGCGAATGATCCAGGACCGCTGGATCGACTGTCCGGTCGCGGGCTGCCCCTTCCCGCGCGAGCACCAGGCCGCGATGTTCGACCGGCCCGGTTTCCGCGGAGCGGGCACGGCGATTCCGATTTTCTCCCTGCGCACTGCCGACGATTTCGGCATCGGCGAATTCCGCGATCTGCGGACCCTGGTGAACTGGGCCGCCGCCACGGGGCAGTGCATCCTGCAGCTGCTGCCGGTCAACGACACCACCCGCAAGGGCGGCTGGGAGGATTCCTACCCCTATAGCCCGGTCTCGAGCTTCGCGCTGCACCCGCTCTATATCCACCTGCAGGACCTCGGCATCAAGGCCGACGCCGCTTTTAAGCGCGGGCAGGCCGAGCTGAACGCCCTGCCGGAGATTGATTACCCGAAAGTTTTCAGAGCCAAGATGGCCTACATCCGCCAGGCCTTCGAGGCGCGCGGCGCCAAGGATTGCGCCTCCGCCGCCTATAAGAAATTCGTAAAAGAGAACGCCGCCTGGCTGCCGGAGTACGCGGAATTCTGCGCCCGGCGCGACAAGCGCGAGCCGGAATACTACTGCTGGATGCAGTACCACCTGGACAAGCAGTTCTGCGAAGAAGTGGACTACGCGCGCGCCAAAGGCGTCTCGATGAAGGGCGACCTGCCCATCGGCGTGAGCGCCGACAGCGCCGAGGCCTACTGGCATCCGGAACTCTTCAACCTCGACTCTTCGACCGGCGCCCCGCCCGACTACTTCAGCACGGACGGGCAAAACTGGGGCTTCCCGACCTATAACTGGGAGGAGATGGCAAAGGACGACTACGCCTGGTGGAAGGCGCGTCTGCGCAAGATGAGCCGCTTCTTCGACGCGTTCCGCATCGACCATATCCTCGGGTTCTTCCGCATCTGGGAGATCCCCAAGGAATTCAGTTCCGGGCAGATGGGCCATTTCAACCCGGCGCTGCCTTATTCTCCGGAGGAGCTCTACGCGCTGCACCTTCCTCTGGAGGGCCTCTTCCATCCCGATCCGCGGCATCCGGGCATGTACCAGCCGCTGATCGCGCCCGCCTCCGCGAGCCTGCCGCAGTGGCAGCAGGAACGCTTCGGCGCGCTCTACAACGACTTCTTCTACCACCGCCACGACGAGTTCTGGCGCCGCAACGCGGAGCGCAAGCTCCCCGAGCTGCTGGGCGCCACGGGCATGCTCGCCTGCGGCGAGGATCTCGGCATGGTGCCGGACTGCGTCCCGGGCGTGATGGACCACGAGAAAATTCTCTCGCTGAAGATGCGCGGCATGGAGCATGAGGGCGAATGGAAATACCTGTCCGTCTGCGCCACCTCCAGCCACGACTGCGACACGCTGCGCATGCAGTGCGAGCACGATCCGGAGCCCTGGGAAGTGAAGCGCATGCTGGGCGAGTTCCTGAATTCGCCGTCGATGCTCGCCATCTTCCCGCTGCAGGACTGGCTGGCCCTGGACAAAGGGGTGCGCCGCGCCGACCGGATGGCCGAGCGCATCAACCAGCCCGCCGATCCGCACCACCACTGGCGCTTCCGCCTGCACTTCGACGTCCGGGAGCTGCTGCACGAGAGCGAGCTGAACGTCGCCGTGGAGGGCCTCATCAAGGACGGTAACCGCCACAGTTAGCGCTCCGGTATCCCCATTTATGAGGATACACACTTTCACCAAATAATGGGATTGACCAACCTGCCAGGCAGCGGTAACTTTGCACTGCCTTTCGGCTAGTTTGGTTATGAAAAGTAGTGTACTGGTTGTTTTGGGAGCCTTGCTCGCGGGAACGTCGCTGTCCGCCCAGGTGGCTCCGGAGCGGGGCGGCCGCCTGACCGTCGGGGGCTACGGCGAAGTAGCCCTGACCCGCAATTTCTACAGCGACAACGTCTATCGCTATTCGCATCCATCTGATTATAAGAATGATCCCTCGCACGGCCGCTTCGACATTCCGCACGCCGTGATCTACCTCGGCTACGACTTCGGCAAGGGCTGGACCCTGCAGACCGAAATCGAATTCGAGCACACCGGCACCGGCTCCGCCGTGGAGAAAGAGTACACCGAGGCCGGCGAATGGGAGACGGAAATCGAGAAAGGCGGCGAGGTGGAGCTGGAGCAGTTCTGGCTCCAGAAGAGTTTCGCGCCGCAGTTCAACGTCCGCATCGGCCACATCGTGGTGCCGGTGGGCGGTCTGAACAACGCGCACGAGCCGCTCAATTTCTTTACTGTATATCGCCCGGAGGGCGAATTCACCATCCTCCCCTCGACCTGGCACGACACCGGCATCAGCCTGTGGGGCCGTGCCGGCGACTGGCGCTACGAAGCGCTCGTCGTCGCCGGTCTGGACGCCTTCATGTACGACCGCGACAACTTCGTGAAGCACGGCGCGGGCTCGCCTTACGAGTTCAAGGTGGCCAACCGCCTGGGCTTCGCCGCCCGCATCGACAATTTCTCTGTGCAGAACCTGCGCCTCAGCCTGAGCGGCTACTACGGCCAGGGGATGCATAATTCCTACCCGAACGACATGTGGAACACCCGCTACGCAAGCGTCAAAGGCCACACGCTGATCGGTGCGTTCGACTTTGCCTACACGGGCAAATTCCTGACCGTGCGCGGCAACGCCGACTGGGGCTTCGTCAGCGATGCGGCCACCATCAGCACCGTCAAGCGCAACCTCAGCTCCAACAACGCCCCTTACCGCAAGACGCCGGTGGGCCAGAATGCCTTTGCGGCGGGCCTGGAGGCAGGTTATGACATCCTGCACCTCTGCCGCGCCGACGCGGAGCAGAAGTTTTACCTGTTCGGCCGCTACGAGTATTATGACTCCTATATCCCGGCCGCCGACCAGCCGGATTACCCCTACACCAACCGGCACCGCATCGCGGTCGGCTTCAACTGGCTGCCCATCCCGCAGATTGCCGTGAAGGCGGAATACTCCCACCGCTTCCTGCCGGCGCAGTACAACAACGAGCCGTCGGTTTCGGTCGGCATCGCCTACATGGGATTCTTCACCCGATAATCATTAAAATTTTGCATATGAAAAAGTTCCTTCTTATCGCACTCTGCCTCGCCGCCGTCGCTTGCGGCGAGAAGAACAACTCGCTCGGCGGGCTGACCGCCAACGAGCAGGAAATGAAGAAAATCGCGGAGCAATACGTTCCGAACGTGATCTACGCCACCTATGGTGACCTGGCCCGCGAGACCGGCGAACTGTATGATCTGATCTCCGCTGCCGCGGAGAAAGGCGTGGACCAGCTGACCCAGGGTCAGATCGACGCCATCTGCGCCAAGTTCCTCCAGGCCCGCCAGAGCTGGGAGGAATCCGAGGCCTTCCTGTTCGGCGCCGCTTCCGACTTCGGCATCGATCCGCACATCGACACCTGGCCGCTCGACGCGGACGGCCTCGCAACCGAGCTCGCCAATGCCGAGAAAGTGGCCGCCCTGGCGGGCGAAGACGGCATCGGCTACGCCGCTGCCAAGCTGGGCCAGGAGCTGCTCGGTTTCCACGGCATCGAATTCGTCCTCTTCCGCGACGGCAAAAACCGCACGGTGGCCCAGCTCAAGGCTAACGAGGACCACGAGGCCTTCGCCGGCAAAACCGTGACCGGCGCACAGGAGCTCGTCTATGCGGCAGCCGTGGCCGGCGACCTGCGCGACAACTGCTACCGCCTGTGCGTGTCCTGGAACCCCGCCGCTCCGGCAGCCTACGCCGAGCGTTGCGAGGAGCTGGAGGTTCCCGTGTCCGTGACCGGTTCCGACCTCACTTACGGCGAGAACCTGCTCGGCGCCGCCGCAGCGGGCAGCTCCTACGCCACCTGGCAGAGCGCCATGTCTTCCATCCTGATCGCCGGCTGCTCGAACATCTGCGCCGAGGTGGCCGACGTGAAGATGGGCAACGCCCACTCCGGCGAGGACGTCAACTACATCGAGTCCCCGTACAGCAAGAAGTCCTTCCAGGATTTCATCGACAACATTCTCAGTATCCAATACAGCCTCTACGGCGCCGCCGGCGCCACGTCCGCCCAGCCGCACTCGCTGATGAGCTTCTTCCGCGAGGCGGGCTACAACGGCGCCGGCGCTATCCAGAGCGCGCTCGAGGCCTCGGTCGCTGCGCTGAAGGCGTGCCAGCAGAAGGGCGCCTTCGTGGACATCTACACCGACGCCTCCGTGCAGACGGCGATGGACGCGATCAGCGGTCTTGACGAAGAACTGAATAAAGCCGCAGACTGGATCCTGCGCCAGTAATATTACGTATTCCATCTATGAAACGATCCAAACAGATCCTTCTGTGGGGCAGCCTGGCACTTATCGTGTCAGGCTGCGGCCCTGATAACTATGCCTCCCGTTTCGAGCCGAAGCGGGAGTCCGACGCCAAGTACGTGGGACTGGCGGTCGGCAATTTCACGGAAGACGAATGGTATCCCGCCGGGCGCCTGGGCACGACCCTCAACGTCACGGAAGGCTGCTACGAGGACGAGACGCCCGCCACGGCGCAGCAGGGCCTGATGACGTCCTTCAACCTCGGCGAAGCGGCCTTCGAGCGCAATTTTACGATTAACACCGCGCCCTTCAAGGGGCTCGGTCCGGCCTATCTGCGCACCTCTTGCCTGGACTGCCACCCCGGCTACGGCCACGGCAAGCGCCAGCAGTACTACCGCGCCGGCTACGGCAACGGCTACCTGCTCGTCATCTACCACCCGGCGGACGGCGCCAACAGCGACGACGGTCCGTATGTGTCCGAAGTGACGGGCATGCCGCAGACCAAGGCGACGGCCCCCTTCCTGCCGCCGATCGACGAGGAGCAGATCATGATCAATTGGCTCAAGGTCAGCGAGATGGAGAGCGGCCTTCCGCTGGTCTTTCCCGACGGGGAGAAGTACGAACTGATCTATCCGGAGGTGACCATTCCGCGCAGCGCCTTCAACACCAGTCCGACCCCCTATGAGACCGGCAACCAGGCTGTCGCCTTCCGCCTCGAATCCACCATCGGCATCATCGGCACGGGCCTGCTCGACGCCATCCCGGAGGAGGATATCAAGGCCCAGTACCAGTCCGAGGCGCGCTTCGTGGAGCTGAATCCTTCGTTCTGGGACAAGGAGGCGAACGATTTCGCCGCCACGGCGTGGTATTCGCTCGCCGAGGGGCAGTTCGCCGACGGCACCCCGGCGCCCGCCGGGACGAAGAAACTCAAGCGCTTCACTTACGCGATGACGCGCGCCTCCCTGCAGGACGGCGCCGGCGCCAACGCCATCTGGAACATCACCAACGTCAGCCGCGCCGACCGGCCATACCTGTACACCACCAAGGCCTGGGCCAAGGCGATGTCGGAGAATGCGGACGTGATCGCGGCCATCCAGGCCGACCCGTCCTCGCCTTACTACGCCGACGGCACGCCGGAAGGCATCGCGGAGGCCGTGCTGAACCTGCTGGACCCGTCCACGAACCAGTTCGACAACGCCTGGCACAATTTCTCGCCCGAGATGGGCGACGAGCAGTACTACAACTTCCTGGTCTGGCACCGCGGGCTGTCGATTCCGCGCGCCCGCGACCTCAACCGAGGGAGCGTCCAGCGGGGCAAGGAGGTCTTCAAGCAGATCGGCTGCGCCAGCTGCCACCGCCCCTCCTGGGAGACCAAGGAGGACAACTACTGGGAGCCGGCCATCCTGGACGGCAAGCCGCTGCCGCGCTACGAGAACCAGAAGATTTTCCCGTACACGGATATGATCCAGCACCGGCTCTACATGAAAAACGGCATCCACGGCAGCTGGTGCCGCACCACGCCGCTCTGGGGACGCGGCCTGTCCAAGGCCAACACCGGCGCCGAAGACCGCCTGCACGACAACCGCGCGCGCAACGTGATCGAGGCCATCATGTGGCACGGTTATAGTAAGAAAAGTGACGCGTACGGCGCCACGGAGAAGTTTTTCTACCTCTCCAAGGAAGACCGCGACGCAGTAGTGGAATTCATCGATGCAATCTAAGACACTCAAGTACTTGAGCTACGGCTCGATGGCGGTCCTCATCGCGATGATGATGGCCGCCTCCGTGAT
>Ga0310786_10007364_pt1 | contig 14358 bp, 14 predicted proteins | sample AusTroGonzalo_MG_FD_203881 | JGI IMG/M metagenome (GOLD analysis project Ga0310786, IMG submission 203881) | Bovine rumen microbial communities from tropical cattle in Woodstock, Queensland, Australia - Gonzalo_03 (v2) (version 2) | ecosystem: Host-associated > Mammals > Digestive system >... | reverse complement strand
GAGCCCTCAGGTAACTGCTCTGCGCGTCGTTAGCTTTCAGGTCCTGCGAGCATTCGAGGGATTCCTGTATCATTTCCGTGACCCTCTCCACCCTGTCGAATTTTATCCTGTTCTGTTTTTTCTGAACTTTGGATGAGAGAGCGACTATTGCCATCGCTACCGGGATGGGCCATATCATGGCCACTCCGATGAGCGGGGACCATATCAGTATCATGAGTCCGATTATGGGCGTGAAGATCAGTGACGCGATCAGTGCTGGCATCCAATGAGAAAGGGCACTTTCCTGCATGGTGACGTCCCCCATGATGCGCACCGTAAGGTCTGTCGGGTCCTTCTTAGCGAAGAACGATAAAGGAGCCTTCCCCATCTTCTCCGCCATAGAGATGCGGACATTCTTGCTCTCTTTGTAAGTGTAGGCGAAGCATCTGTTGTACTCATATGAATAGACAACGAACAATACCGCAATCAGAAGTGCACTCAGACCGACATATATCCACAGATCGAGGCCGAGATCATATTCGTTATTGCCGATCAGGTCGGCAACGAACATGATCGTGACCATCATCGATATCATGAGGATAAAATCCGTCAATATGGCTGATGTAGATGCACCTTTGAGGTTCGTCCATTGTTTGTCGGATAGACCGAACTTCCGTTTTACAGAATCGGAGATGCTCATGCGGATGCCCCCTTGACCTTCCATGACAGTGATTTCTGATAATCTTCCCACATCGAGCTGTATTTTCCAGATTCCAGAACCAGTTTGTCATGCGTACCGGATTCGACGATCTTTCCATGATCCATCACACAGATCAGGTCGGCATTGCGTACCGTGGTAAGGCGGTGGGCAATCAGGAGTACCGTGCGGCCTTTCGCTAGTTCTTCGAATGCTCTCTGGATGAGATGCTCGTTCTCAGGGTCCGCGAATGCTGTGGCCTCATCCAAGATGACTATTGGAGCGTTCCTGAGGATCGCTCTTGCGATAGATACCCTTTGGACCTCTCCCCCGGACAGATATACGCCGCCCGGACCGATCATCGTATCGAGCCCTTGTGGCATCTTTTCGACGATGTCGTCGCACCGAGCCAACCTCAAGGCCTCGGCCACCTCTTCCTGGGATGCATCCGGCTTGCCCAGACGGACGTTCTCCAGGAGGGTACCCTTAATCAGATGGTTGTTTTGGAAGACGAAGCTCTCGAAACCGCGAATGTTCCTGCTGCCGATGTCCTTGAGATCCCTCCCGCCGATCAGGACCATACCTTCCTGCGGGTCCCAGAACCTTGCTGCCAATCCGGCCATTGTGGACTTCCCGCTTCCCGATGGCCCCACAAGGGCCGTTACCGTCCCCTGTTTTATCTCTAGATTGACTCCATCCACTGCAGGGGCCGAATCCTCCGAATAGGAGAACTTCACATCTCTGAAGCAGATCGAGTATCCGTCCGGATCCACGGGCGTCTCCGGTTCCTCTAACGGTCTGAGGGAAAGGAGATTGTTGACACGGGCGATCGCATCATCCACCTTATACGTCTGATCCGATAGGGACAGTATCCTCATCATCAGCACGCTGATGATGGGTGTGAATGTCAGATAGAAGATTACGTTGACGATCAGGTCGTTGCTGATCGCACCCTTATCGAAGAACTCGATGATGATCACGGCCATGGCTATTATGAAGGCACCGCAGCTGTTGATGAGCGTGAACATTCCCGACATATGGGGGCGTGCCATCCTCGTGTAGTCCTGGCAGAAATCGGAATATCTGTCTATGGATCCCTTCAGACTCTGGAACGAGTCCACAGTCTGTTGGAAGACTTTCACTACAGAGATTCCACGTATGAATTCTACGGCTTTCCGGTTCACATCCTCCATGGAGTTCTGCCATTGGACGGTGCTCTCCTTCAGTTTCTCCCTTCCTAACATGCCTACGGCCATGTAGATCCCCAACACGACAGGGATTAGTGCCGCCAGAGCGAATCTCCAGTCGAATAGGAAAAGGAGAACTATGATTGCTGCGGGCAATGCGAACGTCGATGCCAGGTCCGGCTGGTTATGCGCAATGTACGTATGTGTGGATTCGACCGAATCCTGTATGACCCTCCTGACCTTGCCGCTCCCTTCCTCGTCCAGGGCTCCAGGCGATAGGGCCATGACATGTGCGATCATCCTCTTCTTCAGGTTCTTCGAGATGCGGAAAGCCGCTAGATGCGACATCATCAGCGCCACGATATACACCAACAGGGACAGCAGTGCGAACGCCAATGACATCCAACCATAACCGATCATCTGGGCGGTATCGCAATCCCCCAACGCTTCGTTTATTACGAGCCAGATATAGTAGAATGGAACTATCGACAGTATAGCTGAGGCGGCCGCCCCGACCATCGCGATGGCGACGAAGTGGTGCCTTCCTTCGGCATACTTTTCGAATTCTGCCATACGGCTCTTCTTATTTTTTCTAACCATTCCAGGTCCTCCGTTCCTGCTTACCGCGGTCTTCTGCTCCCCCGGCGGTATGCGAAGGGTATCATGCCAGCATCCGACACAGGGGCTTCCATATACGCGGCAGCAAATTCTGAGCGAAGGTCGGTGAATGAGTATAATTTAGTTATGCCTAAAAATTCAATTTTGGACTCTTTTCGTCGTCTCTATTCCGGTTCAGAATCATATCCAAGATGTCAGGATGACCTTGACACACGTCAGAATGAGTTCGAATCTGAGATCATGGAACGCCGGATGCCATGACATGGATCATGAGGCGCCCGAGCGCCTTATGCGTTCTGATCCCGAGCGAGCGGGTTCCTGAACTCTTTGTCGAAGTGTTTCGGTCTGAAACCGAACTCCTTCCTGAAGGCCGCGGCAAATTTGTTCTCTGTGGCGTACCCGATAGATCTGGCCACGGCCTCCATGTTCCTCTCCCCGAGCATCAGCATGCTTCCCGCCCTCAGGAGACGCTGGTGTCTCTGCATGGAATACGGTGTTTTCCCATAGGTCCGCTTGAAACGTCTGCTGATGTCGAATTTATCGATACCGAGCTCGCTACAGACCTCGTCCACCTTGGACGCAGCACTTAGATCGGACATTATATGATTGTATACGATATCTTCCGGAAAGGTGTCCGTCTCCATCGGGGCATCAGAGAACCTTACCTCGTTGGCATCGTTCAATCTGCGGACCATGTCAGAAACGATGATCGACACCTGAACGTCATCGATCGTATCCGGATCGCCAAGGATCGTCTGCAACGCATACAGCTCCATCATGATATCATCGCTAAGATAGAACGGGGATGAGGTGTCCGCCTTGTACGTGGTTTCAACGGATCTTATGATCTCCGGTCCGCGAAGATCAGCGTCGATGAATTTGAAGTTCTTGCGGTCGAAGGCGATCCCAAGCCCCATATAACCCTTTGACGGCAGATACATGTAATTCCTCGCATCGGAGGGATGATGTACAATACCCGTTCCCGGCAGCATAGCGACCGCGGTTTCGTCCGATCTGGAGACGAATCTGCCGAACAGGGTCGTGTTGACCATCGCATAGTCCATCTCACCCACCCGGTCCTGGTTGGTGAAGAAGGATGTTTTCATGTCATAGTAGTTTATGATGAACCCGTGCTTCTCGAAGTTGAAATTGGTCACCTTTGCGAAGCCGTCATTTAGCTTCATCTCATACACCCGCCCTCTGCTGATGGGCGTGCTTTTGAAATCATTGAAGACCCTGATATCCATACTCCCGATGTGTGAACGCGATCCGGCGATAAAACAGAACCGTATCCGGAATCTCGGTGCAACAGTCGATCAAGAAGCGCCAAAGGCCGCTACCGAAGAGCGCTTCCGATCCGGTACAAAGGATGATAGCATCACGATTCCCACATGGCTTCGGCAGGACATGCTTTCCAATCGGATCCTTCTGGGATCGGAGTGATGGATGCACATGCACCATGGTGCCGGACCTAAATATGATATATCCTGCTGTTTCTTATTTCATGCATGGACAGGGAGGACATCATCGATAGCCTGATCACCAATGACGATCCCGATGCTCTTTGCGAGATCATCAACAGGATGTCATCGTACCTCAGTGACGACCAGTTCAGGGACTGCCTTCGTCCCGTCCTAATATCGTCCTGCACCTCGTCCGAGATAGCTGCCGACCTCAAGTGCGTCGTCGAGGGAGCGATCGAGGACAATCCCATCCTATGGGATGAGGAGGAGGAACCCACCAACGAGGCTCAGGTCGAATGGGTGGTGGTCAACGTCAGGGAAAGGCTCAGATGCGTGTTGCTCCTGTATGACATAGACGAGAAGGAGTATGCCGACCGCTATCTGAGGGACGTTGCCGCCGCGATGTCCTCGCTCGTGACGAAGTACCCGACCGCCAATCCTTTGCTGAAGATGATGTCCAGCGATCTCGTCATGTACCTCGACGCCGACGATCCGGAAGGATGGTTCACCAAGGACGTGTCGGAGTACAGCGCCAAGGTACAACTGTTGAGCGATCCGGGTGCGCGTCCCGAACGCGATCCCGATGCCGTCTACACCCCTGCACAGGAGAAGGCCTACAAGTTCGCGGACGTCTTCTGGCTGTTCACGGACCGTTCAACGATCGCGGTCATAGAGGACCTTCTCGTGAGGAGGTTCGAAGGGGCCGTTCCGGATGGCCTTCTGGAGGCCATGATCCGCTCGCACATCTTGGATGAATTCAACTTCCCTATGGAAGTGGACGTGACAGTGGATATCGCCTTGGATTTCTTCGAGGAAGAGATGGACAGGAAAGGTCTACATGATTTCGATATCGACAACCTCACCACCGCCCAAGCGGCCACCTGGGAGAGGATCCTGACGGACCATGTGCGCACCGGATTCTAGATCGTGCAGTGCCTGGAGGATCTGGGCATGCATAACGATGCGTTGAGCTTCGACTCATCGCTGGCCGATGCCCTGGCCGAGGTCGCGAGCAGATGGGATTCCACCGGCGCTGCGATGTTGGATATGGCAGGGAGGATCAGGGAGTGCGTCCTTTCCGGGGACCCTGCAGGATGGCTCAAGGACCGATGCCCGTCCTATCCTTTATAACTTAAATCCGTCTACTTGCGCCCCATGAGAGGAGAGCTTGCCGACGGATACGTGATAGTTAAGGACCAGACAGACGGCAACCATCTGTACGGCAAGGGCAATTTCGGCTATCCGCGCAGCGGAGGCGGCGTCGATCTCGATATGCTCGAGACCTGCCTCCTGGTGGAGATAGGGAAGCTCGATGTATTCGATCGCGGCAGGAAGCTCTCCTTCGAGGACCTCTTCAGGCTGTCGTCCTCGGCGATCGAGGGATTCGACATCCTCTACATAGTGTACAGGGACATAAGGCAGGGCAGGGGACTCGTTGTCAAGCAGGAGTCCGGCAACTACGACCTCTCCGTCTTCGGCGCCGGCAAGAGGCAGTCCAACGCCCGTCCGGCTTACATGCTCAGAGCGGTATCCGAGGGCAGCATGATGGATATCTCGGAGTCCCTGGAGGGTGCGAAGGAGACCAGCGAGAGGAGGAAGAACCTTCTCTACGGGGTCGTCGACGAGGAAGGCGATGTCACATATTACAAGATGCATTTGAAGGACCCTGCCGGCAAGGTGTTCCCCACCGATGTCAAGGGCCATGCTGACGGCATCCTGGTGAGCGACCGCGTCTTTATCTTCGATCAGGCCCAGTGCGGATTCCTCGGCCAGTATGGTTTCTTCGGGAAGCTCATCAATGGGATCTACCAGCTGTCCCTGGTGGAGGCCTGCTACCTCATCGGAAAGGGGAAGCTGACCGTGAGGGACATGGACGGCCATGAGCTGGATTACGATGCCCTCTTCGAGCACGGCTTCAATGCTCAGGACGAGTTCGAGAACAGGCTGCAGACGTACACGGACCTCCGCGAGAGAGGTCTCGTGGTGAAGGCCGGTTTCAAGTACGGGACCCATTTCAGGGTCTATCAGGACGATCCGGACAACTGTCACGCGAGATTTCTGGTGCATGCGATGCCATACGATACAACGAAGATGTGGCCCGACATCTCAAGGACGGTCAGGCTCTCCGGCGGCGTGAAGAAGGAGATCCTCTTCGCGATGATCAAGGGCAATTCCATACAGTATCTGGAGTTCGAGTGGTACAAGCCCGGAGTGGTCCCCGGCAAGTGACCTTTCGGTCACAACGTTCGACAGTTCCGTAAAAAGAAAAGAAGAGGGGGAGCCCCCTCGTTTGCGGTCATTCCTCTTTGTTGTCCATTGCATCTTTGGCCTTGCCGAGAGCCCTGGCGATCCAGATGGTCATGATGACGGCAAGGATGGTGACAATGATAGCATAGATGAAGTTGCCGAGAAGATCGTCAGCCTCGCCGAATACGAGCTTGACGGCAGCCTTGATCGTCTCGTTCCATGCGAGAGCGGCGACCAGACCGAACGCAGCTGTGATCAGCGCGGCAAATGTCTCCAATAGCTGAACCTTAAATTCACCAGCCATGCGACCGAAATTGTATTTGGCTTATAAAAATAATATCGGGAGGGCCCGCGGGCCCTCCCGATGGTGTTTCAGAGCTGGATTTCTATACCGAGCTTCTCGGTGAGCTCCTTGTACCTGTTCCTGATGGTGACCTCGGTCACTCCGGCGACATCAGCGACTTCCCTCTGCGTTCTGCGCTCGTTGCACATGATGGAGGCGATGTAGATCGCTGCCGCGGCGACACCGGTGGGTCCCCTTCCGGAGGTGAGCTCCTTCTCGGAGGCATCCTTGAGGATCTCCGCCGCCTTGGACTGCACCTCTCCGCTGAGCTTCAGCTCGGAGCAGAACCTCTGGACGTAGTCCTGGGGTTTGGTGGGCATCAGCTTGAGCTTCAGCTCGCGGGTCATGAAGCGGTAGGTCCTTCCGATCTCCTTCCTTCCGACACGGCTGGAGTTGGCGACCTCGTCGAGGGTCCTTGGAACACCGCACTGTCTGCAGGCCGCATAGAGCGAAGCGGCGACGACGCCCTCGATGGACCTTCCCCTGATCAGGTTCTTGTTGACGGCCTTCCTGTAGATCATGGCGGCCGTCTCCCTGACGTTCCTGGGGAGACCCATGGCGGATGCCATCCTGTCCAGCTCGGACAGGGCGAAAGCGAGGTTCCTCTCCGTAGCGTTGGAGACACGGATCCTTCTCTGCCATTTCCTCAGCCTGTACAGCTGGGCCCTGTTCCTGGTGGGAATGCTCTTCCCGTACGAATCCTTGTTTTTCCAGGAGATCTCGGTGGAGAGTCCCTTGTCGTGGATCGTGTATGTCATAGGGGCTCCGGTACGCGCCCTCTTCTCACCCTGTTCGACATCGAACGCCCTCCATTCGGGCCCCTGGTCGATGAACTGGTCATCGAGGACCAGGCCGCAGTCCTCGCAGAGGAGTTCTCCGCGCTCGTAATCGCGGACGAGGTGGTGGCTGCCGCATTCGGGGCACACTTCGATTTCTTCTGCTCCTTCCTTTGCTTTTACCATTCTTATTTCCCCCTCTGGTATAAAGGTCGGTTTTGCGGACCCTATCCGTGAGGGCGGTCATGGGCTCTACGGATGCGTACGGTCCCTCGACGGGGCCGAACACCCTTTTTATAATGCCGATCCTGTTCTGGTCAGCATCGAATACGACTTCTCCGATCTCGGGGAGTTTGGAGCATTTCACGATGAGCCGTCCATCGGTCGATACCTCCACAACCCTTCCCAAAAAATCCATAAGTCGATTCCGCCACTACCGGGATGAGTCCCTATTAAGCCTTGATAATATACATATAGTATTTAAAACTTCCATGTTCTTTTATATCATATTAAGTTAGACCTTCCGCTCTTCATATTTAAGTGAATTCACAGTGCCTCAGATGGCTGGATGCTATATCCGTGGATGGGTGATAGTCATATTTTCCAGTGGAAACGGTGCCCTCTTCGAAGATCGGGTCGCGACCCTCTTCGGAGGCTCCGGAGGAGGCCCCGGCCGTCGGTTCGGCGGAAATATGGGCATTATAAGTGAGGACCAGTCTTTCTGGAAAGGGGGTATACACCCTTGGAATCATTAAGAATGTTTTAATATGTTCCAACATCTTCTGACCAACATTGCGCCCGTCTGACGGGTATGAAATCGGAGAGACACACATGGCATTAGAAATCTGGTCTATGGACTTCGTCAGCCTGATTGTCGTCGCTTTCGGAATCGTTATGCTGCTTGCAGGAGTCCTTGCAGCTGCATTCGGGACCGGAAAGGCGAGAGCCTATGGCGGAGTAATGGCCGTGGTTGGCATTGCTTTAGTGGGGTTGTGGATATGGCTCTGTGGCTACAGTGACATTGAGATCCTGCGTAACGTCAACCTTTGGGACGTCTTCATCGATGGAGTCATCAACCTCCTCGGTATCCTTATCGGAGCACTGGTTGCGGTTGGTATCTTCCTCGTCGTCGTTCTCAAGAGCTGATCGGGAGATTCCCCCAAACACCCTTACGAAACACCCTTCAACTTTTTTTCATCTTTCTACCGACCGTTCTATCATGAGTGCCCTCCCACAACTCTGCGACTAAAGAGCATACGGGGTGTCCCTTTCTGGCATCTGTCGTAGATTCAGCCGAAGGGGAGGCGACTTCGGATGATAGGCTCGGTCGATCAGGCGAACGGGAACCAAGCTATAACGCTCACACCGATATCAGAAAATGACCGCGTCGATCAAAAGGAATGACTTTGTGCAACACAGTTAGTTGAGGCAAAAGTATTATGTGTCCCTACTGAGCATAGAACCTAAGAGGCACAAGTATGAGGCTCCGTTGGGTGTACACCGAGCGACTTCATACCTCTGTGCTCATTCATATCGTGCTTTTGATACCATTGTCACTGCACACTTGTGATTCGTATCACAATTGGAATTGCCCCTTCTATACTAGTTCCTCAACTCCGTGAGCATTTTCCTTGCAGCGACGACATCTGTTCTTTCTGAATTGAGAAGATGGATGACGAAGCGGAAACGATCCGTGATTCCATGCACATCGAGGTGATGAGATCCGCATTGTCCTCCCTTTCACCACTGTATTGCGCCATCGACGGTCCCAGGGAGGGACTGTCCGGGCCAGGCCTGTATTTCGAGGACATCTGGAAGGTCAACGAGAGACGTTTTATCAAGCAGCAGACGCTGCTGGATCTCGACAGTAAGCGGGTTCAAGTCGCTTTATGGACAGAACTTCAGGAACAGGCTGTTCCACATGATATCCGAAGGGACTTCATGATTAAGGCCTGGGAGGGAGCACTGGATCGAAGGGTTGTCCAACACCGTCTCAGAAAATGAAAAGAAGTAAAGGGGTTGGGAAGAGTGATGATCAGTTCCCTTGGCTGATCATCTCGAGCTGGCTCATGACCTGGTAGATCAGAGTCCTGCCGTGCATGGGGATGTTGGGATCGTTCGCCAGGTCGTCGAGGATGACTATGGCGCCGGTAGCGCGGACATCCATGGGCTCCTTGGTGTCGAGGAGCCTTGCCTTGGCGTCCGTGGCGCCCTTCCTGATGTTCCTGGGGATTGAGGTGTCTTCTGCAAGCATGTCGAGAACGTCCGTGATCTGCTTTACTTTGTCTGCCATGACGATCACCCGATCAGAAGGATTCGAACTCTTCCTGGAGATCCTGGACCATCTGGTCGAGGACTTCCTCGAAGTTCATCGATTTGTATTCCCTGACGCCGCCGAGATCGCTCTGGATCCTGACGACAAAATCGTTGTTCTCTTTCACAAGCTCTACGTTGCACAGAACCTCTTCCATTCTTCATACCCCCGTAGGTTAATCAGCCGAATAAAGACCGTATATATAATCGTTGGCGGTACGCTCGTATAAAAAGGGACCTGTGAAATTTCGGCTCGCAGACTGCAAGAGCTTCACGGTCTCTCGCCTCCTGCCGTGTCTTAGTGCGTTTTCGTCGCCTTCCGAAGGAGGGTTCTCCAGCTTACAGAAACTGCGAGCACTTCTTCGTATGCTTTATAAATCATATTGGACCATCCATCCGACAATAGGGGGCGGCCTGTGCCTTTTATCGGATAGGTCTGTAACCCTGCATGAGAGCAGGTGGTGTCAAGAATGGATTCGAGGACTGTAAGAGTCTGTGTCGCCGTTGCTATTGTGGCAGGATTGGCGGCAGGCGTCGGCATATTGTGTCTCAACAGCGGGTACGAGCATACTAAGGATTCCTTCGAAGTCACCGTCCTGGGCAATGACTCGTACAACAATTATGTCATCGACCTCACAGACGAGAAAGTCGAAGCGCATGGGATGAAGCTAGGCGAGCAGGTCGAACTGAACATCGGCGGGAAGATCTGTAAGGGGCAGATGACCACGCTCACCAGCGGTACGCCGCTTTTCGGCATATTCATCGACAGGGTCGCCAGTGATGAGTACGTCTTCGGGATGTTCTGCTATGATGTGAGCACCGTGTTCGACCTCCAGCCAGGCAGCACGTTCACGTTGACCCATGAGGGTATCATCAGCGAGCAGGTGCAGAAGATCCCCAATTACATGAGCGGGTATTCCGACAATCCAGAGGACTTCTACAAGGCGGAGTATTATGCGAACTTCCGTGAGATCGTCCCAGGGGATCTGAAGGATGACACCTTCTACAGATCCGCATCCCCGTATTCCACCTACGGTACCCAGCGCCACATCTATGTGGATCGGCTCTTGGAGGAGGCCGGTGTGGAGTGCCTGCTGTTGCTGAACGTGAACCTTGCGGACATAGTCGATTCCTGGCCTACCGATTGTTACTCTTACAAACTCCTGCAGGAAGGGAAGGTTATCGCCATCAAGTTCAGTCCGGCTATATTCAACTACGAGGATCAGGCGGCCCTCTTCATGGAGACCATCGCCAGCACCGAGGGCAAGATCAATATCTCATGTGCGCTGGGAAAGGATCGTACCGGATACTACGTCGCCATGTTGGAGGCCCTGGCCGGAGCCACATACTCCGAGATCCGCGATGATTTCATGACCACCCTGTGCAACTTCTATGACATCAAGCCCTATAGCGAGGAGTACGAGACGCTCGCTTGCATGCTCATCGATCCGTTCTTCTACATCTTGGAGCACCCGGAGATCCTGAGCGATCCGACCGTCGTGGACTGGTCGCATCTGAAATTGGATGTCGATTCCGTCGATGCCTACGGTTGCGTGTACTCGTATCTGACACAGCGTGTGGGGGTCTCCGAGGAGGTTATGCAGTCGGTCCTCGAGCGCATCCTTGCTTGATGCTGTCATGCATCAAGCGGGTGTCGCTCGTCGGCCACCCTCCTCGTAACGGGCCAAATGGGCGGAGACCAAAGAAAGGTTTATAATGGAATCGTCGATAAAGGGGATGTTCTGTGTTGGTAATGCTTCAGCGAAAGCAAGCACGGAAAAGTATCGGCCTAGGCCGATGGAGAACGATACAATGGCAGATGAGGAAGATTCAACGTACGAAGAGCTCCAGGAAGGGTTCGAGTCGAAGGTACGCGGATTCGGAAGGGGAAAGTACGGAAGGATACTCAGGATGGCGCACACACCCAGCAAGGACGAGTATACCAAGACCATTTACATCACGGCTCTCGGTATCCTCCTGATCGGGTTCGTCGGTTTCGCCATCTGGTGGCTGATGACCGTGCTGCCTAAATACTTCTGACGGAGGCCGATCATCATGATGTTGACTGGTGACAACAGTCTGAAGAAGGTTGCAGCCAGCGGTATTGTTTCGTGGAACTTCAAGATCAGCTCGGGCGCCAACAAGGCGAAGCTCTCGTTCTCAGTCGTGACTGGCCCCGATGCCGAAAACGCTCCGGAGTGGACCGTCTCATTGCATGACGCCACCGAGGGCGAGATCTGGACCAATGACAGGAGTACGAAAGAGATCAGCGTCGCCCTCCCAGGCAAGACTGACAAAGAGCTCAAGCTTGAGGTCATCTGCCCCAACGGAGCAAGGTACGCGGATTCCGTCACAACGACCGTCACGGCTGATGCCGATGACGGAACGGCATCGATGGTTTTCGAGGCCGTGGCACAACAGTCCATAATGGTCCTTAAGACCCAGATCGACCAGGAGAAGACCGTCGCGAACGAGTTGGCATCCAAGGCGAACAAGGCCAAAGACAAGGACATATATGCGATCCTGAGCCCCGCCGGGCTCAGAGGATATGTGTTCGTGGAAGGCATGAACACAGACCGCGTCCGCGAGAAGTCCAAGGACATCAAAAAGGCCAGGAACTTCATCGACGGAGAGGCGGACATCAGCGAGATCAGCCCCTATCTCACACCCGTGTCCGCAGTCGTTGGCATCGTAGAGGGAGACCTCGTCGAGCTCGTCAACGGCCCATTCAAGGGTGAGAAAGCAAGGGTGCAGCAGATAGATCAGGCCAAAGAGGAGATCACAGTCGAGCTCGTCGAGGCCATGGTCCCCATACCTGTCACTGTCAAGGGAGACAGTGTCAGACTAATTGAAAAGGAGAAATGAGCAATGGTAGATACTGTTGAGGCATTGGTGGATGGAGGTAGGGCTTCCGCAGGTCCACCGCTCGGTCCCGCACTGGGTCCGAAAGGAGTGAACATCGGTCAGGTCATCGCGAAGATCAACGAGAAGACGAAGGCCTTCGAGGGAATGAAGGTCCCCGTCAAGATCCTGATCAACGACGACAAGACGTTCGACGTCAAGGTCGGAACGCCTCCCGTGTCCGCGCTGATCAAGGGCGAGCTCGGGATCGACTGCGGTGCGCACAACGCCAGGACCGAGAAGGTCGGGAACCTGACCCTGGACCAGGCCAAGAAGATCGCCGACATGAAGGCCGACGACCTCCTCGGCGCGACCATGAAGGCAAGGGTCCTCGAGGTCGCCGGAGCCTGCGTCGCGATCGGAGTCACCATCGACGGAAAGGGCCCCAAGGACTTCACCAAGGCGGTCAAGGCCGGCGAGTACGACAGCCAGTTCTGAAGCAAACTATCCAAGGGGGGCCATCCCCCCGTTATCTTCCTTATCGCACCCGGTCCTCACCTTTCAAATCACTGAAACGTGCCCGATCGCGGATATAAGTTTATATATAACCCGCTTTTAACGGTTCATTACTTGTAGGAGAGCCGCAAGGCTCGCAAGCACTACAGGAGGAATTGTATTGGCAGAAAAATCAACCGTAATGGCCGTGCAGAAAGCACTCGAGAGTGCAAAGAAGCGCAACTTTACTGAGACGGTTGAGTTGGCCATCAATCTCGTGGATGTCGATCTGACCATCCCCAAGAACCGTATCCAGGAGGATATCATCCTCCCGAACGGAAGGGGAAAGTCGGTGAAGATCTGCGTCATTGGTGGTGGCGAACTAGCCTTGAAAGCCAAGGACGTGGCCGATCTCGTGATCACCCCCGAGGAACTCGGAGCGATCGCGGACGACAAGAAGCAGGCAAAGAAGATCGCGAACAGCACCACATACTTCATCGCCGAGGCGCCTCTCATGGCCCAGGTCGGTAAGAGGTTGGGTACCGTGCTCGGTCCTCGCGGAAAGATGCCTAAGCCAATCGCGCCGGGAGCCGATCCCGCACCGATGGTCGATGGTCTCCGCAAGTCTGTGTCCATCAGAACGAAAGACAGGAAGACGTTCCACGCACCCGTTGGAACCGTCGACATGAGCGCAGAGGACATAGCCGACAACATCGAGCTCATCCTCAAGCGTGTCGAGGCCAAACTCGAGAAGGGAAGCCACAACATCGCTTCCGCTTATGTCAAGACGACCATGGGCCCGTCGGAGAGGATTCTGTAAGGAGGTTTAAAGATGGCACACGTCGCAACTTGGAAGAAGGAGCTGGTGGAAGAGCTGGTACAGGATATGCGCGAGGCCCCTGTCGTCGCAGTCGTCGACATGGAGAACATCCCCGGTCAGCAGATCCAGTCCATGAGAGCAGGACTCAGGGAACACGCCAAACTCAAGATGACCAAGAACAAGCTCATGCGCTTGGCCATCGCTGAAGTGGCGAAGGACAAACCCGGAATCGAGGCTCTCGAGGACGCTATCGATGGTCAGTGTGCGATCGTCACGACGGACATGGACTCCTTCAAGCTGTTCGCTCAGCTCAAGAAGACCATGACGCCCGCACCCGCTAAGGCAGGTCAGCACGCACCCTTTGACATCGTTGTACCCAAGGGACCGACACCTTTCGGACCCGGCCCGATCATCGGTGAACTTCAGAAGATAGGTCTTCCCGCGGCAATCGAGGGAGGAAAGATAGCAATCAAGAAGGATACCACACTCGTGAAAGAGGGTGAGCCCATCCCCGCCAATGTAGCGGCGATGCTCCCCAAGCTCGAGATCCTTCCCATGGTAGTAGGACTTGACCTTAGG